>Ga0265297_10006130_pt1 | contig 17697 bp, 25 predicted proteins | sample Munlanlwell13791_FD_192502 | JGI IMG/M metagenome (GOLD analysis project Ga0265297, IMG submission 192502) | Leachate microbial communities from a municipal landfill in Southern Ontario, Canada - Leachate well 137-91 | ecosystem: Engineered > Solid waste > Landfill > Unclassified | place...
CGAATCAACCGCAGGTAACGCTCGGCATGATCAGGGTCGAAGACATTGATCTTTCCATTGTTGGGCAGCGGTTGAAAAAGTGTCGACCGGTCGAGAAGACCCTGAAGTACAACAAGTCCGCACATGTAATGCTGCATCTCTTCACGTATCTTTTTTTCATCGACCTCATGCCAGCGATCTTTCTCTTTCCGTTTAGCAAGGTCCAATTCATCTCGACGAGGAAAGAAGCGCGGCCAGATAACGGTATCGACCCACAAACGATAAACGTTCTCACCATTGCGAATCAGTAGGTAGGTCTTCCGGTCGGCCTCATCTTCTGCGATACTGCTCATGATGTCGCAGATGCTTCTTGCCTTTGAACCATCCCTTCTCCTCGGGTTTCTCCGGATGCGAATCGCCACAACACTCTTGTGTTCAGGCAGCACCTGATCAAGGTGCGACGCATCTTCGACAAGCCACTGATCGAAGTCTTCGATGTTGTTGTAGTTGAAGCCCTTCTGCTTATCGAGCAGCTCAGGACGATGGTGCCACGCCCACACGGCGATCTCCTCATCCATACACAACGCCCGCTGGCGCACGGTGATCGGCTCATCAACCGAAGCTGGAACTCCCTGCGCAAGTTGAACAACTGTTTCGTGGCTGCCCACATACAGCTCGATCACCCAAATGCGCTTCAGGCGCTCGCTAATCTCCGCGTGAAGCTTCTCAACTTGTTGCTTCAGCGCATATTTTTCCATTTCCAACTTCTTGATGGTCAACTCCAATTCCAGCGCACGGCGCGTAACCTCACGCCGGTCAGCAGTCTGAAGACCTTGAAGCGCCTGTGGCTGCCGTGACAGTTCGATAGCCGTCACTTCCGACGTACTCTCCAGCACCTCCATGGCCTGAGGCGGTAACAACATACGTGGATCAATGATCACCTCATCAGTCTCAACGGGGATCGTCGCGACCACCTTGGCGTCACCATCAACCCACACATAGACGTTAAGGGTCGCCCCAGGCTTCGCGCCCACGACGTCTTCGACACGTTCGTAATCGTCCTCATCAACGGTTTCGCGCATGATCCACCACTTCTTGTCCGCACAACGGAAAGGGAACATGCAGCCAACTCGAAAACGGAGAATCGCCTTATCGAGCGACTCCGCCTTGATTTCCCACTGATTATAGTGGTCCCGACCGTCCGGTCCTCCACCGAACTGATACTTTGTCAGCTTACCGTCGAAAGGTCCCTTCATCAATTTGTCTCCATGCTCTGCATAAGCATCACGATCTCAGGAACTGTGAGCCCTAAACGCTCTAAATTGTGAACAAAAACACCCATAATCAATCCTCGCTTTAACCCACCCGTAACACCCTCATTATAGTGCATCCATTCGCCGAGACACGGGGCTTGACCTTCTACCCTATTTATGGGCACCATGTGTAATTCAGAATTGCCTGTAAGGCCGTCGAACCCAGCAGCCATGAGTGTCTCCTGGCCCTCAGCGACTCGCCCTTCGCCCAGATCGTTGTTCTCGACGTGTTCAATTTTGTTAGTCGCATAGGCTTCACTGAAGAACATCACACCAGTAATGCGCTGACCTTCAGACATCTCCCTCCCTCCGGCCAAGATCAACTCTCGCAAAATCTCGCTCCTGTTCTCATAAGGAAAATCGTCGATAAAAACCAACGCATAATTCCCATCTTCAAGTCTCAGCACGAGAACCGGCGACGTCTCTTTACCGGACGCGATATCACCAGTGGTCTTCTCACCGATAAGACTCCATATCTCGTCGAACTTCATCGGTCCGAGACGATCAAAGTCCGCTCTCTTATCATCGTTCATGGTACGAATAGCTTCTTCAAGCTTTTTAGGAAACGTCTTATTCATCAAAACCTGGCTTCGGAAAGTTAGAAGAACTTTCCCGGTAGCCTTTCGTCCACCACTACGTTCAGACTAACCGAACGACCCCGACGACCAGTTATAGCCGAGGATTGACCCCCCAGAAACCTCCCCTGGGCTACCGCCTATGCCCGCAGAATTACGGGAGCCAGCGGCGAGGCTGTGAGCCTGGCTGTGTTTCGGACGCAAGAACTGTTCTCGCATCCACGACCACGCTTTTGGTTTGAGCGTATGTTCCCGTGATCTTCCTGCCAGGTTCACGCGAGAACCACCCAAGCCTCGAAGCGCGTCCGTAAAAGTCTGTTTCTCTAATATCCCCATACCACGACGAGCGATTACCAGCGCCGCCGCCGCATGATTGTTCAACGAGTACATGTCCATGTATTTGAGTTTGCCGATGATCGACGTGAAGGCCGGTTCGACCTCCAGCACCTCAACGCCTTGTTTTACCGCCCGTGATCTGATCGCATCCAACATCTGTCGATGGAGGAAGTTGGACTTCATCCGATTGAACTTCGCTCCGCGTTGTTTACCACCCCAGAAACGAAGTTTCTCTAGTACCAGTGGTTTGTTTACGGATAAAGCGTAATCGACGACCCGTACGGCAAGTTGGCGCACGTCATAAGTTCGTTTCCCTTGTTTAGCGAACCGAATACGTTGTTCTTTCTCATACTGATGATGAAGCAGATTACCGTTCAAGTCGGTCTCGACGAGAGCGACACCATCAGGATTACAATCTACACCGATAGCTCCCTGGTCAATAGAATGAGTAAGAATCGGGGCTGCTCTGACATCAGACGTGATGCGAACAACGATTTTGCCACCTTTGCGCATCAACCGTACATCGTAGCAAGATGGATCGAATGAAAACTTCTTCGGAACGAACAGTCTGCCCTCGATCCACCTACCACGCTCGACAGGATCGTTGACTAAAAGTCGGTCGCCAACAATGCGGATGTTTGGATTACCCTTCTTAGTTTTATCGCCACGGCTGTAGAGCGTTGAGTTGCGACGTTCCTGCCAATCATTTTTAGACAACTTGCCTTTTTGAAGGTCTTTCCATGCTCGTTTACCACCAAAAATCACAGAAGGTGTATCGCGCATCTGAGCGGCGATCCCACAGGCATCGGACACGTACCGTTGGTTGAGGTCAGACATGTAGTTCACCTTGACGTGCTTCTTGACCTCGTTGGTTACATGGCCGGTTCGTCGCATGAACTGGTAGGCCGAACGCGTAGCGCTGCACTGCACCTTCATCAGATGTCGCACTCGCTCCAGATCGGATGGTGCGAAATACACTGTGCCATGGGCTACGTTTCTCATGAGAAGAAAGATACAGGATTTTATTCCTCCTTGTCAAGCTCTTTTTCGTTCCGCTTACATCAAAAGCTATTTTAGCCTTTTCCAACTTTGTTGGAGACTGCTTATTCCTCCAAGCCAAAACATACAACTTAGAAATAAGTTTGTCAAGAGCTTTAAATGGGTGGATAGATCATAATCTTCATCGGCAAACCGGCCAATATCTCCTCGATCAATGGTCGCACGTCATCCCACCTCAACCCACCATTCCGACACCCCAACGCCGGAACGGCAACAGACTCAACGCCGAGCACTGTCAGACGTCGCGCCAGGTCGACTAAGCCTGCCTCGATGTCGTCAAGTCGCGATCCGTCACGCCAATGACGTTTGGTCGGCAGGTTCGCCACGAAGCGAGGCCCCTCAGGCGGAAGCAAGCCAGTCGCCGAGATGAAGACACGACCTGGTACGACCAACCCAGCCTCGCAAGCATAGTGATAATCTTCAAACACTTTAGGGAATCGCCATTTGACCTCCAAAGCCAGGCCCTTCCCCATAACGCCAACACAGTTAACGGTATTGACCAGAACCTCAGCACCTGAAGTGAAGATATTACCGGATGCCAAGACAGTCACTATGGGTTCCGAATAAACACAAGTTGGATGTTCTGATATACCTTGTAAATGCCTGGCAACACACCATCATTGTATTGCTCGGTCAGTTTGAAGATGACCTTAGCTGCGCCAAGCACATCGTCGATAGTCTCGATCTTCATCGCCTCAAACGGCCCGAAAGCACCAGGAAAGAAATCCACAACAAAAATCCCTGATTGAGATAGCACACCATGCACCTGCTCAAACATCATGCGCAGATCAAAGGCATGGTCAATGGAGTTCGTGTAGGCCAAATCAAAGCTATGAGCCCCAAAGGTCTCAACCAATCGATTGAAATCGCCTTGCTCGACCAGCGACGGATTGCTGGCCGGAGGCATGGGTTTGAGGTCAATCCCGCGCGCCGCAATCCCAAGTCGACGCAAAGCGGCCACCTCCTCGCCCCTGCGAGCACCCAGGCAGAGCGCCCTAGTATGCTCACCGATCCAATGATTCAGAAGCAAGTGGTCCAAACGGCCGAGCATAATCTCTACGGTCGTCGGGCTGTGCCACTCCTCACCGAGTTGATGCCGTACGTAGGATTCGTAGTCTGGATATGAACGCCTTTCAATCATTTTCTGTCCTTGAACGGTAAAAGGTGGCAGTCTCTGGAACTGAAAAGTCGATGTGGTGCCGTTCCGAAAAGGCGAGTCCATGCTTCCCACAAAGAAGCTTGCTCGGCGACACAACACGACCATCACTCTTAGCGCGATAGCTATAATAAGCAACATACCTGACGTGACACCGACAACCGTTGATGCTACACATCACCTTCTGCCCAAAGTAAATCGGCTCAACCCGATGCCCCCACGATTTACTATACGTGCGCGGTATGCGAATACCGTGCCTCGCTGCAACTTTGCGAGCATGCCTCTCGCACAAGCGCTCGATCACCAAACCGCCATCCCCATCGGCAAATTCGTGAGATACGGCAAACCATGCCTTCTCAGTGCAACCACATCCTTGATGCTCACATGATCCTGTCGGTTCCTTAGCCGAAAGAAGCTTTACCGCCCAGTTCTTTGTTCTCTTGAGGGTCGTCATATTTGCCTCTCGGGATGTAACCAGCACGGAGCGGCAATAGCACCGCCCCGTGTATTCAGCATGATGTTTCACTCGGCTTCAAGCCATGACTTGACCAGTTTGAACAGGTCAATCAACTCCTCGCTATCGAGATCATAGCTTTCACCCTGTTGATGAAGAAGTTTGATCTCGTCAATCACCTTACCACCCAAACGGCAATCGAAGCCCTGGTCCTTCACCTGGCCACCGCAAGTCTTGGTAAGACTAACCCTAACCATAAGATCCGCGCTGAGGTCTTTAGGATAAGCCACGACCATTTCCCAAGCCACTTTGCGCCCGTCGTTCGCTCGCCCTTCACCGTTAAAAACGATACCGGTCTTATTGGAGGAGTTACGACTGACGCTCCATAAACGACCGTCGACACCATCCGATTTGCACGAGCCGAACGGGTTGAAGAAGGAGGTAAGCCGCGCCTTTAAGGACGCAAAAAATTTGGTACTGAGATTCTTGGTCACAACACCGTCCTCGACGAGTACCACGTCGCCTACCGCAACTACATCCTTGAAATCAAAGAAGCCGGAAGTTGTGATCTCACCTACCAAAACCGCGAATGCCGTAGTCTCATAGGAACCCTTGATTCTGGAGATCATACCCTTCAAGCTCTCATCGAAGTTATCGTTCACAGCGGAAGATTGCTTCACGACATAGACGCCATCCGGCAAATTGTTGCCAACCTTTGGCTCGACACGGCCCATCAAGATCAACTCATTGACCTGCGCAACCAATAGCGCCTTCGCCTTTTCGTCATTCACAGCCTCGGCAGGCACCATGAAACTGACGCACGCCGACAGCGGATCGACGAAGTTTTTGAGCCAGCGCGGCGCGCCGTGAATAACCCAACGCTGGTTGACGGGGTCAAGGCCGACACCAAGCGCGGCGATCTGTCGCTTGATCTCGGCGGCGAACAGCTCATTCATCAGCAAACCGTCCTTCCCGACGACGGGAATGGGTAGCGGGAAGGGCATCCGACCCAACAAACCAGACAGCGATCTCGGGCCGAAACCGAACGGGAAATTGCCCTCTTCTTGACGAAACATGTTTTATCTCCTTGTTATTCTCACCCCACGAAAGGGTACGTTGTTATTGAGCAGGCATCATAATCGGCGGCGCATCACGCGGCGCAATAATAATCATCTTGTTCGGACTAGCAGCCATCTTCTCCATGACCTCAACCCAACGCCAAGTCAACAGCGACGGCGTCACACCCTCGACGACGGTGCGCTGGAAGTCGCGGATGCCGGTGGCCTCGATCAGCTTGCGTTTGGCCTCCTGCTCGGCAATAGCCAGCGTAAACGCCATCTTTTGGAGGTCCTGTTGTTCCTGAAGCTTTGACTCGATGGCCTTGTTGATCCCTAAAGGCGGAATCACGTCACGCAACATAGCCTGATCGATAATAACAACTTGCCCGTTATAGCCGCGCTGCTTGGCAAGATCATCGATACCTTCCTGGATCGCCTTCAAAACGCTAGCGACATATTTACCACGCTCCGTGCTGGTCAGCGCCTCCCAATCGAAAACTGCCCCACACGCCTTGATCGACTCACGCGCCTTCGGTCGTACAATATTACCCTCGTATTCTTCCCCGAAAGTCTTATAAACCCATGGTGCCGCCTTCTCGACGAGGTGGTAGGCGATGGTCCAATCAGTCGTCAACGTCAGATTATCCTTGGTAAGAACGGGAATCGAGTCGTCGCCCTGCACCTTGCCCTCGGTCTTGCGATGGTCCATCGTGTAGGTCTCAGTGCGAGTCGACATCTCAACGACGCGGGCGAACGGATTTTTGATCGCTACCCCCGACGCAAGCGTTCGATGCCCAGTATCGCCGAGCACATCTTGTACACCAACCACTCCCGCCGACACAAATGCGACGCACGAGAAAACAAAGCATGCCGCAGTCAAACCAGCTGTGACAAAAAAGACCAATCGCTTAACAAAGAGCAGGTTTTTAGCGACATTCAGATTGTGAAAGGCACGGTCGACCGAATCGCCGCGATTGTATTGCGTTATACCACTCGCTTTGATCTTCTCAACTTCAGCATTCGCCTCCTCAACAGTCTTCTTCCCCGAACGGGTCAAAAAGAACGCCACCACAGCCACAACGGCAAGCAACATCGCTATCCAGATCATCTCATCCCTCCCGCGCCATTAGCGCTTCTCATTGTTTAGTGGCAAGTACATCACCTGCCACTGATTTATTACAAACTTTTATCTGACGAACTCCGCTTGACGGAGATCCCTGATTTTCCGAGACCCCTCCCGTGCCGACATTTTCGCAGCACGTCGCAAGATGATAACTGTCGTTACCACCCCGCCAATGGCCGCACATAATACAAGAATTACGACAATCGCAACCAACCCATTGTCATCATCGTCATCCCCTCCAAATATTCCACTGATGTTTCCCAGCGCCTTGGGCGTATAACTCACCGCCTGGTAGATATTGTACACATCGGCGAGAGTGTTATAGGTAGCTACCGTGCCAGAAGAAAATGTGCGTTCACGCCAAGCCACCATCCACGAGTGAACAGCGATGATTAAACCAGAGCCGATCACCGGCAAGATGATCATCACATAACCGAGCGAGAAGATCGCCTCGGTATAACGCGGCAAACGAGCAATCTGTTCCGGCTCCAGGAAGAAAGGTGCGATGGCCTGGAACCCAACACCAAGAATTATGACATAGACGTAGGTGAAACCGCAGGCCGACATGATCGCTCCACTCCAGGCGACCAAGCGAGCGAATCCGCCGTAAGCCTTGGTCTCAGCCCAGACACGGCCGACCGCATAAGCGTTCCACCAACTCAGACCGAAATTCAACACCAGGATAAAAAAGATCAAGATTGCCGACACGTTCATTCATCCTTTCTTATGAGTCGGAAGTGGTCCTGCCGTCTCGGGTCATGCAGTCCATCGGCGAAGGTATCGGATCAAGCCCAGCGAGTTGCCGCTGCATCGCCCGATGCGCCAGTACGATGCCGACGGCAACACCGAGGTTCAAGCAGTGATTCGTCGGGATGATAACGAAACGGTGACAAAAGCTACGTTCCACATGTCCAAGACTACCATCCTCGGGGCCAAATACATATAAGGCGTTTTCAGGATGGCAGAAGGTCGTCAGCACTTCGGCGTTCGGCGCGAACTCCACGGCAACCGGCACAATCTTCGGCTCAGCACGATCAAAGACGTTCGTCCGGTCGGCGTGAATCAGATCCACATCCTTGAAACCCTTCATACGCTCTTCGCGCGGTAACCGGTAACTCTCATAACCCTCGGCGTCGAACGGCACGCGGTCACCCGTCACCCAGAGCTGCCGCACGCCAAAGCAGCTACAATTCCGTAGAGCCTTCCCGACATTGTGTGGAAAGCGCGGATCACATAACAACACAGCCGGTCCGACGATCTGGCGTCTATCCTTCTTTTGCATGTTTTGCCTTCACCTTCACCAGCTCTTCTTTGTAGTAGTTCATGATAGCCGCCGCAAAGCTAGCTGCTGTCCACCGAGCCTCGGTCGGTTTGATCTTGAGAACCATGTGAAGCGCATCAGGATGCTGTTCCAAGATGGTACGAGCAAGGTCTTCTTCATTCATGATTTCTTCTCCTTAGGTGGCTCCCACAAATAACGCGCCGCTACCTCATAAGGGATACCTCTTTGGGGAAGTCCATCAATCTTATCACCGATACCAGCATTGAGACTCGTGTACATTAGGCTCCCGTCAGACAGTTGCCACACGGCATTCGTCCCGCCATTTCGAAACCCTAATAATAACACCCGAGTTTTCTTCGGGATGGTTTCCATATCATCGTTCCAACGATACTCGCTGACAGCACCACTTTTCGACCGATAGAATTCAATTTTGGTTTCCGTGATGCGCTTAAGCAACTCCCTCACTGCCATATCACTCTCTTCTTCACGCAAACGTTTTGATTCGTAAATATTGAAGTCAATTTTGACAGTCTCCATCGAGATCGAACCGTCCTCTGAATAACCACCACTCACCAATCGAAAAACCAAGCCGCTATCGGGCTTCTCGGTGTTCCGCAGCTCACGAACGATTCCCGCAACCTCGTCGCGCCGCACAGTCGCGGCGTACAGCAACCAGAAGCGAATGGCCTGCTGGTAGTCCAGCACCAACCCCGCATGAGCGGCGACGACCGTGCACAACGAAGTGTATTGCTGCCACAGGATGACAAGCGGTTTAGACTTCTCAGCCCCAAGCAACTTAGGAAGCTCAGCCACGCGATACTCAGAATTAGCGCTCTCTAGACGATCCGCGCATAATTTCACGACAAAATCGGAACCGATGCGCCAAGCCTCGTTGCGGAAGAAGACGAACCAGAGCGCGGCCAGGCGAGTCTCCGCACTCACTCCGCGCCGATTCAAGATCGATACCGCCGCCTCGCATCGCTCCAGCACGCCCTCGATGGCGCGCACCCCGTCTTTGCCTTGCTTATCATAGAGCTTGAGACGCACCGTCTCGTCGTTGAGCGAAACCTCATGAGCTTCGTGGCAGAATCTCGACAGGTCTTTGAACATTTCCTTCAATTCTCGCACCAAGCGAGAAGCTTGGATCGCAGCCTTCGTACGTTTCATGCTCAATCTTTCATTTTTTACGGCGATTGCCGCGTCGCCGGTTGATGTCTTTACTGCGCAGGTGCTCCCTCTCTTCGTATCCTCGCAACGATAGAGTAGAATGCTCGCCGACCAGCTTATTCATGTAGTCGGCCAGTTTGATCAGATCGCCAAAGTTACGACTGTGCCCGTTCATCAGCACCCGAACCTGATTGCTCCTCGTATTGACGGCTATGGGAATAACTGATCTTCGCTTTGGATCATGTTTGATGGCAATGATAACAGGGTTGCGCAGAGCAAGCTGGCCCTGTTTGCCGCGCTCGGTCAGGCCGACCTTCCAGGGTGCGCCCAGAATCGCTTTCAACCGACGCGCTGCGGTGCGATAGGTCCAAGCGCGAGCCTCGTAGGCCAACGCGCGAAAATCGCAAATCACACCATTGGAACAAAACGCAGGCGAAAAACCGGCTCGATAATTCAAAGCTTTCTCCTTGCCAATTTCATCCTCAACAAACTATACAATCATGCAATGTTTGTCAAGAGCTTTCATTCACAACGCTACAAAATCCTCATCCTCCTCAGTAGCAACAAGCATCTCGGCTTTATCAAACACCGAAAGCGTGCTGGCAATCACCTTCCACTTGATACAGTTACTTAGACGAGTGTCCGGACTGGAACAAATCTTGATCCGTAACTCCCAATTGAGGTAAGGAAGCATCATCGCCAAGTCGCGTTCACCAGGTGTTACATGACAGATGAGATCAGCCAACATAGCCGTAGGTTCCATCACCGGACGAACCTTGAAATTCACAATAAGACCTTCAGCGACAAGTGAGCTATCTTCAGCGCTCACGACCTCCATGAATTCAAACGGCTCAGAAATTCCCCACATCAGGTCGGTTACCAACATTCCTTCCCACACGGCCATCTGAACCTCCACGTAACAATCAACACACCTATACCAAAATCAAGATTGGTTTGTCAAGAGCTTTGTTGGTTGTTCAGATATAAATATATGACAAAAGATAATTACTTCACCGCCGCGCGCGAGGCGAGTTCGAGCGACGCTCAAACTACCAACCTGGCCTGCCAATCTTCATTGTCAGTGCGTATTTCGCGCGGTCGTCAATCTGGGTCTTCCAAGACGGGTCAAGGGGTTCATTAACCACGTCGACCACAGTTGGACCAACGCGGGAGATCAGAAGTTGTGGCTTGCCGGACTTCACATAGAACTTCACGTAAATCTTGGCTCCACTTTTTTCAACGGCAAATCCGATATACGGTACGATTTTTCCATCCAATTTATAACTGCCAATCTGCACCGGTTTACCTCCCAATCTACCAGATGCCGCCGCCAGTTGTTCGCCATAAAGCGTATCGAGATCAACACCCTCATCGACAAACCGACTCTCGCGCAACCTCCCCTTTGGCGCATTTCCAATAGCCTCACCGTAGCTCTTCCCAACCTTCAGAAGCACGTCGATATCCAACGGGATGACCAAAGCACGAAGCTTCAAACTTGGATCGCCGAGCATGACCTGTCCAAATCGATGGTGTCCGTCGAGAATATAGCCTTCTTTTGAGACGATTATGGTCGTCTCCAGAACGGGTGATCCCACCTTCGGGATACCAAACTTAACAATGTTACCAACAAGCTTCTCCAGCCAAATCTGTTTCTGAGTCGGCTTGAGATCGCGAGCAGCGCGGCGCGTCCACTGAGCGTTGATCACATCATCCTTCGCCGACCCCTTGTCGTGAGAAGGCAAACCCATCCTGATCCACTCCGCCCCTTCCTCCTTGGACATGGAAGGCGGAGTATCAAGTTTCCCCTTGGCATAGGGTGCAAAGATATCGATAGACCCGCTCTTGAGTACCTTGTCGAACTCGTCCATGTCGGACGGCTCGATCACCGGCATCTGGATGCGCGGTACGTCCATCGCGACCTTGCCTTTGGCGCGGAGTGCCTCATAATTCGCATCGAAGTTCGGTATCTCCTGATCCAGATCCTTACCCGCCCGCTCGAAGACGCCCTGGGCATACTCCCTAGCCTTGTCTAATGGAGTTGTGAAGACGTTCAGGGAGAACCCACCCTCGCCTTCGAGGAGGTCGGTCTCACCCCATTCGGCGAGAATCTGAAGGACGTTCCGGCTATCGCTGCGCATGATTTCACCTCGCGTAATACTTACCGCTCTTATCTTCACTGACATTATCACCTCAGTGAAGATAATGTCAGGGACGGAAGGAGGAAATGATGAACACAGACCAACGAAATGTCGACGCAATCCTGAAAGAGTGGAACCAACAAGAACCCATGAATGAAGCGTATGACCAAGAGACCACCCACATGATCAAAGATGGATTCAAAGCGGCAGCCGAGGACTGGGCAAAGCGTCTGGCCTTGTCTATCGCCGAAGATTTACAAGCCGCTGAGTTGAAACTCAAACCCGATGTCTTTCCGGCCGGTTCCCACGTCAGTGTCTACCTCACAGGCAATGAACCGCGCGACCAACTTCTCTACATCGTCGTAACCCTCAAGCTCAACGAAGCATCCGATGAGGCGGTCACGAAAAAATACAAAGGTAAAGTAAAAAGCTTCATGAAAAACACCATCGACGCGCTCCCAGCCTTAGAAAGTGCAACCCACGCCAAAGGACTCGGCCTCATCTCCATCGTCGGAATTTGTGAAATTGACGGCCTTGGGAACATCCCTCTGAAACTCGACCCCTCGGTGATGGCACCGTAAAAACGAAGACTCCATGACCGACGAAAAACTACTAACGAATGGTCAAAGAAAGAAGCTACGAAAGTTCTTATTTCTTTTCGTAACCTCCGCCGATCAGGCCGAGTTCGAATACGACGACGGAGCATCTACCGTACCAAAGGATCTACGGCGACAATGGGCCATCGAGATCGAGCGAACCAAAGTTGAGCTACTCATACAGCGCATGAGAGATCGCATTTCTTTCAGTTATTGGCTCCAATGGCTTTTCCCGCTTATTTGTGTGATCTGCGCTGCAATTGATCCTGAGCGCTTAACAGAATACCTGCTGCTAGGATTTGGCGGAGCTGGAGCAACAAATGTCACACGGAAAATTGACAAACACTTTGTCCGAAAAGCAGCACAAGCCGCTGTTACGGTGGCGGTCTCTCCTAAAGCCAACGATGTCATACCTGAAGAGTTAGATGCGTCCGGCGACGAACCGGATAGCGGACCACAACTTCTCCCACGGGAGACGAAACCATCCAAAGAACCAACAACGTAGCCGCTCAAGAACAGAGATTTTGGATGCCATTCTGTTCCACGCATCCTCATCCATCATCACGAGAGGGGTGCCATTCGGACCCCATTTGCTTAGGCCCTCCCGCCTGAAGACTGTAACCTGCCTCATCGCCTTGCTCGGAACGCCAATCTCACACAATGGGCACCCTTTTGATTTCATGACTTCACCTCAGCCAGATCCTTGCGCGTCCGGTCTTCCAGTAACCGCGCCACCAGCAGTTGCAATTTTTTATCACCCACTATGAGATAATCGTAGGACAGGCGCAAACTATCGGGACACCAGCCGTCATAAAGCAGATCACCGAACGACACCGACGTAACCCGACCGATCCGATCCTTAGCAAGGTTGTGGAAGACCAGCGAGTAACTGCGTTGCTGTCCCTCCGGCAGGTTGATCGGCCCGATGACCGCTACCTCGGTAACCCCCGACCGATCCCACTGAAGACCAAGCGGTAGTGGGCCGCCATGAGGCACCAGCAGCACTTTCAGCTCGCCACGCAGCGCGTTCTCATTCGTCTGGTCTTCCTGCGTTTGGCAATCGAGCGTCGCTCCGATCACACGGTAGTCTCCTGGGGGCAATGAATCCAGAGAGCTTGGCAGCCCGACCGCCACCTGGCGCGTCACATTCACTTCCATCGCCGTGCCCAACTCGCCCGAGACGGCGAAGACCGCGTCGGCCACCATCGCTCTGGGTCGCCCCTCACCGCCGCGCACGAGACGCGGATTACGGCTCACCGATGCGCGCTCGAAGATGAGAATTGGACAGTTGTTGGCCGGAGCGCGGTCGTAGAACTCAATGGTAACATCAAAGGTGTAAGCAAGCACCGCCGCTTCAGCCTCATTACAAGCCCTGAATTTTACCGGCGTAACGGCCAGCTCCACACGGTACTCACCAGGATAGATATCATGAGGGTAAACCCTGACACACTGTCCATCCGTACCACTCTTCGGCAACGCCATCGACAGATGCCGGTTGAGCGCCATACCGACTGGATGATCCTGGAGACTCCGCAGAAACAGAATAGCGTTCTGAAACCGTCCGGCCGCCGACATCTCATTAAAAAACTTAACGCGTCCTTCCATCACCCCTCCTCACGCAACGCTATTTACGCCGCCACAAGCCCTTGCTCTTCCAGCTCGATCTGGAGAAGTTGAATCTGATCAGCGTTTTCGTCCGCCCAATCCACCATCTCTTTCGTAAAGAGGTTCTCGTTGGTGTCCCGATCCTCGGGATCATGGGGCTTCCCTTCCCGCTCCCGATACTGCCGAGACTCAACTGCCGCAAACAGGAACGAGAACAGTGCGTTGAACGCGTCCTGAACGGGGTACAAAGCACCTTGCACCAGCATCTGTGGTGGATCAAATCCTTCAATCTTATGTTCAACCTCAGATAGGTCAAGCCAAAATACGGTGCTGTCCATATAATCGTAGGACAGCCAGGCTTTGCCGATCTTCAAGGCTGGCATCAACCGTGCCGAGAATGCAAATGGTGGGTATAGTTTCATCCTCTGCTCCTTTGTTCACAATTCTTGTGCAGACACAAGCATTTTACCGGAACTTTTCGCCACTGCCCTTCTGCGTATGAGCGATGGTCCGGTCATCCTTTCCGGTCAACAGATTGTCGAGCAAACGCATGATGGAAAGGATGCGCTGCACACGATAATATACGTCAATCGCTACCATCTGATCGCAGGCATCTTCACTCATCTTCGCCGTCCTCCTGCTCGGCATCTACTGGTTTCTCGGCCGGTGGCACCGGAAGACCAGCAAACCGCCTTGCACATCCCTCAGAACAAGTCACAGCATCCTTGAATTCGCTAGTAAGTTCTTTCATGTGAATGTCTCCTTCGGTACAACGTGTGCCTACTTACAAAAACAAGATAACGAAATTAGCAAACTTTGTCAAGAGTTTTTTGAACCATGCTGTTCACTTTATTTCATAGCCTAAAGTTCAAAAAGCTCTTGACAAACTATCGTACAAGAGCTACATTGATCGCTAGGTCGACGATTCTCGACCCGAGGAGGAACAACCATGAGTCAACCACTGAAGAGTGAGCTAACCGCGAAAGAGTTCGCCGAGGCGGTCGGACGCACATACACAACGATCCGACGACACCTCCAAGAGAGTGGTCCGCTGCGCAGGTTCGTCGTGAACCGCCACGGCATCAACTACCTGCCCAGGGACGCCGTCGACTGGTACGTCGAGCACATCAAGTGTTCCGGCTGGGACCGGCGCAAAAGATCGCAGGAGGAACAATGAGCGTGTTCAAACGGCTATTCCAACCTGAACCATCAACGCAAAAGGCAAAGCCCACTCTGATCGAGCGGCTACCCCAGCTCGTTGCCGTCGTGGTTGAAAAGCTGGGCGATGAGTGGTCCTATTGTCAGGGTCCGAGCATCCGCTTCCCTGGCGACTCTTACAGCATCAACCGTAAAAACGGTGAGAGGCTCGACGTTCTTATTCACGACCACTCGCGTTCCGACGGCAGGGTACTACGGGTCAACCATGTCGACAACAACTGTTTCGATCACACGTACTGCCATGACAGCCCCAAGGCGCTCCTGTTTGCCATTCGTGAGTTGATTCCTGATACCAGCTTCGAGCCATCCGAAAAACCGTTCGACCACGATAAGATGCTCGAAGGACACGAGGTTCGTGCCTACGTTCGCCTAGTAGTCAAGAACATGCCAGGATGGCTCTTTGATAGCGAGAGCATGAGCTACCCTGGCTTCTCAGAAAGTTGCGTTATCTATAAAGGATCGCTGCGTTTGAGGTTTGACTTCGTAACCGACCTCGGACTCGGCGATAAAGTTGCATTTCGCATCACCGCCCTCCCTGAAGATGTAATAACAACCTACAATCTACCATTTTCTAGCTCTAGCCCTGTTGAGCTATCAATCTATCGGGGACCAAAAGCTATCGCCAGGAAGGTGCAACACATATTAGAGCACTCCGATAAAACCGTTGAAAGAACCATCGAAGCGATGATCAAAGAACGAGAAGCCTACGACCGCCAATGCGCCGATACGGTGGAAATCATCAAAGCCTCAAACCCGAAGCGTCTCCTATCAAAGGGCAAGAATGAGTTCTACCTGGTGCCGTCTGAAGGTGTACGTCCGTCTTTAGGCAGAGAGGTTACCATCTACGGGGCTGGTGCCAACCTCACCCTGAACGGCCTGTCGGCTAAGACCGCTGCTCGCATCATCTCTTTGCTCTACGAGAACGAGAAGCCTTGACCCCATTACCCTATCACCTTGAACCCCCAGAGCCTGGCCCCTCCAGGCTCTTACTTTTTTCTTGCTATCACCTTTCTGATGTGCTAGCTTCCGACCTGTCACCTATCACCCTTCACCTTGATCTCCTACTCACCTCACCAACAACCCAACAGGGAAGGGAATAAGACTGTCCTTCAGACAGTCTTAGACTTACCACCGCCAAACTTTTGCCGACCTCTGTTCAAAAAATTTTTCTGAAGTACATGATATCACAGGATACTTTTTTGAGTTCGAGCGACGCCCGATCTTTTGTGGCCGATTTTTGAGTTCGAGCGACGCTCTGACGGCCTTCCGTCCGATCAAGGCCCGCGCGCGGGCGCGCGTAGAGTACAGAGAGAATAGCTATTCCTTCGAGATTGGATCGCGGCCAAGCACGGAACGGGTAAACCAGGACCGCGCCTTCCAAAGTCGCGTGGTTCGCTTCTCCATCCAATCGACGAGCGGAGTTGAAAGGTAAGGGACCGCCAGGCGGCGCAACGGATCGGTTGACTCGACGGCGGTGGTGATCTCCTCGACCACGTCGTCTGGGGTGTTGTCTTCGACGGCCAGCTCCAGCTGCATCAGGTGCCGTGGGACCTCGTCGTTTATAAGGGGAATCGAACCGTCAGGGTTCGTTTGTACGAACTCCCTGGTGCCAAAGCGGTAACCCTGGTACTCAGCTAGGACGATCTTGCCACCGACCTCGCGGCCGTCCGGCAGTTTCGCCTGCACCCAGGTACCCTCGCCGGTCACCATGATAGCCGGTTTGTTGTCTTCAGTCTGACCTTCGATGTTCAGCTCCTATTATACTCAACGTAAATGAGCATTACGCGCCTGAAGGCCCCGTTCCAGGCAGATGGCCAGGAAGCGCAGCGTCACGTGCAGCTTGTCACCGATTTTGACGATAAAGCGATGATCACAGTGATCGTAGTCGAGTCCGTTCAACAAGGCCGTGCCACCCTTATGGCCGTTGGCCTGACACCAGTCATCCCACTCCTCGAAGGTGAATGGACCGAAGTGGCCACGCGACTTCAAGAACTTGATCACCCAGAGGGCCGACGCTTCACGCTCTATACTGCCGAAAGCGTTGAAATAGGTCGTGTCGGTGGGGATCATGTCTGTGGTGATTGTGATCTTCTCGACCGGCTCCAGCACCGCTCCGGCATACGGCCCTTCAAAGAGTACACCTGGGATGATCTTCACCATTTCGGCTTGCTGCCTTGCCATCTCGGCGAGAATCTTTTTTGAGTCCTTGCCGAACTTCCTTTTACTTTCAGGATCGTACCAATTACCATCTCTGTCTTTCACCAGCATAGTCGCCTCCAACCGCTAAAACTGCGGAATCCTTTTTTCCTTCTGGTCGATCATTGCTCGCAAGGTCGTCTCAGTCTTACCGCACACCTTGCAGGTACGTGTCCACTGAGCTTCAGTACGTGCTGGGACAAAGGTTTCACCTCGCCGGTCAACGCCTATCGTGTTCCATGGATCACCTGAGATCGCATAGCTGTCATGGTGGATCGGAGTGTACTTTGTCTCCCAGTCGTGCGAACACTGCGCTTCCAACTCCTTCAGGGCATCGGCCTCGCGTTGGAGCGCTTCATTGGCTACCTTCGCCGCCCCTTCAAACCGATAGAGCCTCGCCCTCTGCTGCTTGATCGCGATAACGAGATCGCCGCTGTTCATC
>Ga0265297_10006131_pt1 | contig 17696 bp, 18 predicted proteins | sample Munlanlwell13791_FD_192502 | JGI IMG/M metagenome (GOLD analysis project Ga0265297, IMG submission 192502) | Leachate microbial communities from a municipal landfill in Southern Ontario, Canada - Leachate well 137-91 | ecosystem: Engineered > Solid waste > Landfill > Unclassified | place...
AGTCCTGGAAACTGCGCAGTTCGGCCAGGTTATGTTTGCCGGACTTGTCCACGAGGGCATACTCAAAGACCCAGCCGACCCCCGTGGCATCGGGACCCAGTTCAGGCGTCACACCGCCCGGCAGGTTGCCGCCGATTTTCTGCATGTATTCCAACACGCGCGAACGCGCCCAGTAAATATCCGTGCCGTCCTGGAAGATGACATAGACATACGAAAACCCGAAATCCGAGAACCCGCGAATCGCCTTCACCTTCGGCGCGCCCAGCAACGCGGTGACAATCGGATATGTGACCTGGTCTTCAATAATGTCCGGACTGCGGTCCCACTTTGTATAAACGATCACCTGCGTGTCCGAAAGGTCGGGAATCGCGTCCAGGCGGATATTCCGCATCGTGTAGATTGAATACGCCACCGCCGCGGCCACCAACCCGATGACCAGCAGACGATTATGCGCGCTGAACGCAATGATCTTCCGGATCATAAGAAAGCAGAAAGCGGAAAGCGGAAAGAAAGAAATTCCGGATTCACTCTCCTGCTCCTTTCTGTTTCAAACTTTTGATTGAACTCACGAGCAGACTGATGATCTCATCCAGTTGCGCGATGCGTATGGCAATCATGTCCGACGAAAGGAAGCGTTTCGAACGCACATACCACCCACGCGTTTCACGCGCCGGGCCGCAGGAAACCGTGAGGAAGTAGATGAACTCCTTCCTCGTACCGCGCCCATAGCCTTCTTCGATGTTCGCCGAAATCGACCCTGTACTGCGAACAAGTTGCCTCACAATCTCGCGCGCTCGGTAGTCTTTTTGAAGCAGTTCGGAATCGTCAAGCATATAATCAAACAGTTCGCAAGCCTTGACATAAAACGGATATTTTAGCAGCGGGTCATCCATGACAATTCTCGCCTTCTATATTACTTTTTTCTCCGCTCTCTTCTCTTCCCTTTCCGCTCTCCGCTCTCCGCTTCCTTCTCTTCCCTTTCCGCTCTCCGCTCTCTTCTCTTCCCTTTCCGCTCTCCGCTCTCTTCTCTTCCCTTTCCGCTCTCCGCTCTCCGCTCTCTTCTCTTCCCTTTCCGCTCTCCGCTCTCCGCTTCCTTCTCTTCCCTTTCCGCTCTCCGCTCTCACATCTCATTTCTCAGTCAGCGCCTCCAGCGCCGCTTTCATCGAAGACTCCGAGTCCACGAGGAAATTGGCCGAGGTGACGACCTTGTCGCCGGCATTGAGGCCGGACAGCACTTCGTAATGACCGTCGCCGCGCGCACCCAGCTCGATCTCGACAGGGGCGAGTTTGCCGTCGGCGCCCTCGCGGAAAACGTAGTTGCGCAGGCCGGTGCGCATAACCGCCTGTTCGGGAACAACCAAGCGCTCGCCCAGTTCGTAGCGCAAATGCGCGTTGGCGTACATTTCGGGTTTGAGCGCCAGATCGGGATTGTCAATCTCCAGGCGCGCACGCAACGTACGGGTCTCGGGATCGAGCGTCGGCGCAATGAAACTGACTGTGCCTTTGAACACTTTCCCGGGCCAGTAGGACAACGCGATCTCCACCGCCATGCCGGTCTTCACATACGGCAAATCGGATTCGTAGATGTCGGCGTCGCCCCAGACGCGGGTCAGGTCGCCCACCACCATCAACGGCTCGCCGGGCATGATTTTCTGACCGGCCAACACATTCTTTTCGGTCACGTAGCCGCCGGCCGGGGCATACAACGTCAAGGTCTTCTCCACCTGCCCGGTTTTCTCCAACCGCGCGATTTGCTCATCGCTGATGTCCCAAAGTTGGAGACGCTGGCGCGCCGAGGCGCGTAATGCCCTGGCACCCGCGCCAACATCGCCGGCCGGATCCGAGGACGATTTCCCGGCAGCCTGGACAACCGTCAGATATTCCTGTTGGGCGGAAACGAGTTGCGGACTGTAGATGGTCAGGAGCGGATCTCCCTGGCGCACCGCCTGGCCGGTGACAGAAACAAAGAGTTTTTCGACCCAGCCTTCCACCTTGGTCGTCACGCGAAAAAGCCGCGTTTCATCCGCCACAATGCGCGCTGAAGTGCGGATGTTCCGGGCGAGCGCGCGTTTCCCGACCGTGTCCAGAGCAAGCCCCATGCGCCGGCGGGCTTCCGGCGCGATGGACACCGCCGCCAGCCCAGCCACGCCCGCCTTGTCTCCCGGCGTTACTTCAAAAGACTCCATCGCCATGCCCATCGAATCCTTGCCGGGCTTGTCGCTGACTTCGCCTGGATTCATCGTGGAACGATACATGGTCTTTTTCACGGCCGGCGGTTTTTGCTTTTCGCTCCCCGCTTTCTGCGCTTCGTTTTCCGCTTCCCGCTTTCCGCTTTCTGCTTTTCGCTCCCCACTTTCCGCTTCCCGCTTTCCGCTTTCCTCCATCGGCGCCAGCCGCATGCCGCAAATCGGGCAATCGCCGGGCTTATCGGACACCACGGTGGGATGCATCGGGCAGTGATATTTTGCGGTCTGCGCCGCCGCCGGCGGGTGCGGGCCTTTGCCGCAGCCGATCGTCAACACCGCCGCGCCCGCGATCACGCTTAATAACGCCGCAATCATGCCGATTCGCATTTTCATTTGTACGTTCCTCCTGCGGGGGTCAGGGATCAACTTTCAACAGCTCTGTCATGGGTTTCGGCGGCAGCGCGTTACCCACCGCCCGTTCCAGCCGCGCGGCCTGCATCCCCAGCGCGCCTTCCGTCATGGCGGCCATCACCCGGGCGTTGAGCAGAAACCGTTCGCTTTCGAGCAAATCCAGAAAACTCGCTTTTCCGGTGCGATATCCGGCTTCGCTGGCGTTGAAACTGGTTTCCGCCTGGGGAATGAGTTCGGTTCGGTAGAGCGCAAGCGTTTTACGGGCGGTCAAAAACTTAACATGGGTGTCTTGCACGTCGAGGGCCGTCTGCCGCTCCACAGTCTCGCGCGCCGCCCGGCTCGAAGCCGCCATTTTGGCGGCTTCCCGCGCCCCCGCCCGGTATTTCGACTGCCAGATCGGCAGTTCCACGCTGACGGTAAACATCAGCATGTTGTCGCTATCGGTGAAATCTCTATATTCAACGCCAAGCTTATAGTCCGGCCAATATTCTTTCGCCATCAATTGTTTATCGAGTTCATAGCGCTCAATTTGCGTTTGGGCCGACCGAATTTCGGGGCGGTTGGTAACCGCCAGGGCCAGGAGCTGTTCGAAGTTTCCGGAGAACCCGGTTTGGGGAGGAGTTGCCGCAACGCCCAACGGGGCATCCGCCCGGCGGTTCAAGAGCGTATTAAGTTTCGCCTTAAGCGCGGCCTCCTGCGCCTGCAGTTCCAGGAGCTTCTGTTTCAGAAGCGTAATCTCCGTTTGCGCCTTGAGCACGTCCGCCTGCGACCGTTCGCCGGTGGCATACAGCGTTTCCGCGATCTTAACCATTCGTCCGAGCACTTCCTGCTCCTCGCGGGTAATCGCCGTCGCCCGTTGCACGGCATAGAGATCGTAGTAACTTTCCTTGACCTGCATGATCACATCGAGAGTCAGGGCATCCACCTCGCGCCGCATGGTTTCGGCGTCTTTCGCGGCGATGCTTCCACGGAGTCCGCGCTTGCCAAACCAGAGGAATTCCTGTTGCAGCATGAAGCGCTTCTCCTCCGTGTCGGGCCACGTGCCTCCGCTCACCCTATCCATGCCGCTGTACGTGAACATCGGGTTCGGGAGCGCGCCGGCCTGGGCGGGCCGCTCTTGCATCGCTCCCCAGCGGGAGCGCAGGCCCTGGAGCTGCGGATTGTCGCGCAGGGCCAGATCCACGACTTCATTGAGGGCCAGGTTCGCCGCCGTTGCCGGCGCTTGCGCCTTGGCAACCTGTAGATTGCCCCACGCCAAGACCGCCAGGAAGACCCCCACGCCACGGGTAAGCGCACTCATTGTAAATGCCATCCTTTGCCGGTTATTATAGCGTCATTCATGGCGCATTGTCTATTCGTAACAACTCAGGTAGTCAGGAGTCAGAATTCAGAATCCAGAATAAAACTCGCGAGAATCAGCCATTGAAGGCCGCAAGGAACATTCCGCTTTCGACCCTGCGCTTATAACCTGTTCTCTTCGTATTCTCTTGGCCCATACGGGGTTCCTTATTCTGACTACCTGCCCGCAGTGCTACCCCGCCTGCAACGCTGTGCGTAGCACTGCGGGCAGGGCACAACGTTGCAGGCGGGCTGACTCCTGACTTCTGACTCCTGAACAGTTACGTCTATTCTTTATGTTTCAGCGACAGCGTCCGCAAACGCAGCGCGTTGGCGACGACCGAAACCGAGCTGCAACTCATTGCGGCGGCGGCAAGCATCGGGCTGAGCAGCAGGCCGAAGAACGGGTAAAGCGCTCCGGCCGCCACCGGAATGCCGAGTGCGTTGTAGAGAAAGGCGAAGAACAGGTTCTGCCGGATATTCCGCATGGTGGCGCGACTGAGGCGGATGGCCTTGGCAATGCCGCGAAGGTCGCCTTTCACGAGGGTAATGCCGGCGCTTTGCATAGCCACGTCGGTTCCGGCGCCCATGGCAATGCCGACTTCCGCTTCGCCGAGGGCGGGGGCGTCGTTGATGCCGTCGCCGGCCATCGCAACATGAACGCCTTCCGCGCCCAGCCTCTTGACATAGGCGGCTTTCCCGGCAGGCCCGATCTCCGCTTCCACGGCGTCAAGGCCGAGTTGCCCGGCCACCGCGGCGGCGGTATGGCGGTTGTCGCCGGTCAGCATGACGAGTTTCAACCCAAGCGCATGGAGTTCGCGGATGGCTTCGGGTGTGGTGAATTTGATCGGGTCGGCAACGGCAAGGATTCCGGCCGGCTTGCCGTCGATGGCGACAAACGTCACGGTTTTGCCTTCTTCTTGAAGTTTCACGGCCAAAGCTTCCAGCAGCTCCAAGCCCATGATTTTTTCGTTTCGCAGGAAGTCCGGTTTGCCGAGCGTCACCGCGCGACCCGCGATGACGCCGAAAACGCCGCCCGCCGTCACCGAACGGAAGTTTTTCACGGCCCCGAAAACGAGGCTTTGCTCTTTCGCGCCCCGCACAATCGCGGCGGCGAGCGGGTGTTCGCTGTTTTGCTCCAGGGAGGCGGCCAGACGCAAAAACTCCTTCGCGTCGAAACCGCCGGCGGGCAGGATATCCATGAGCTTGGGTTTGCCTTCCGTGAGAGTGCCTGTCTTGTCCACAACAAGGACGGTGACTTTCTCCAAACGTTCGAGCGCCTCGGCGTTTTTTACGAGCACACCGGCCTGCGCGCCGCGTCCGATGCCGACCATGACGGACATTGGCGTGGCCAGGCCGAGGGCGCATGGGCAGGCGATGATGAGGACCGCGACGGCATTGACGATGGCATGCGCAAGCTTTGGCTCCGGTCCAAGCCCCATCCATAGGGCGAAGGTGAGCGCCGCAACCGCCAGCACCGCCGGCACAAAAATGCCCGCGACCTTGTCGGCAAGGCCTTGAATGGGCGCGCGGCTGCGCTGGGCTTCGGCAACCATGTTCACGATCTGCCCGAGCAGGGTGTCGCGCCCGACCCGTTCGGCGCGCATGACGAAACTGCCGGGGCCGTTGACGGCGCCGCCCGTCACTTTGTCGCCGACGGTCTTCTCCACCGGGAGCGGTTCGCCGGTGATCATGGACTCCTCCACGCTGGAGCGGCCCTCGACCACCGCGCCGTCCACGGGCACCTTGTCGCCCGGAACCACGCGCAGCCAGTCGCCGACTTTCACCTGGTCGAGCGGGACGTCACGATCGCCCCCCGGCGCGACTTGGCGCGCCGTGGACGGCGCGAGGTTTAGCAACGCTTTAATGGCGCCGCCCGTGCGGCTGCGGGCGCGGAGTTCGAGCGCCTGCCCGAGGAGCGCCAGCACAACGATTGTCGCGGCGGCCTCGAAGTAGATGGCGATCTTGCCCGCGTGCCGCATCGTATGCGGGAACAGGCCGGGCATGAGCATCGCCGCGGCGCTAAAGACGAATGCCGCGCCCACGCCGACGGCGATCAGCGCGAACATGTTCGGATGACGCGCCATGACGGAGCGCCAGCCCCGACGGAAGAACGGCCAGCCCGCCCACCCGACCACGGGGGCGGCGAACGCAAATTGCATCCAGCGTGAGGCATGGCCATCCACCCAGGATTGTTCGCCCAACATCGGCAACATAGGCGCCATCGCCAGCGCAAAAACCGGCAATGTCAGGGCGGCGCCAATCCAAAAACGTTTCGTCATGTCGCGCAACTCGGCGCGCCCGCCCTCATCCCCGCCGCTTGTCATCGCCTCCGGCTCCAGCGCCATGCCGCATTTGGGACAATCGCCGGAATGGTCCTGCCGCACTTCCGGATGCATCGGGCAAGTATAATAGACGGCTTTGCCCTGCGGCTTTCCTTCGTGTTTCGCGATGGCGGACGTTGACAGAAACTTCCGCCGGCAGTGGTCGCCGCAAAAATAAAAAACCCGCCCGCCGCGCTCGGCGCGCAGGGGGGAAGATTCGTTCACCGTCATGCCGCAAATCGGGTCTTTGGTCATATCGACTCAATTCCATTTTTCACACATTAGCATCCCATAGGATGCTCAGACTGTAGGCTGAAGGCTGTAGAACCTTTCCCGTAAAGATACACGCAAAAACGTGTATGTTTACGGAAAAGGTGCTAAACGGCTACAGTCTTGGCGTCCCTATGGGACGCCGGCGTTTTCCGCGCATCAATCGGCACTCCCGGCTTTTGGGGCCGCCGCGGCGCGCCCGCCGCACATAGGGCACGATCTGCACGCGCATTCCGCAATCAACTCATCGAAACGTTTCTTTTGTTGCGGGTTCAGCAAGGCGCGAACCCGCTGAATATGTTCCAGCGTGGCCAGTTCGCCGGCCTCATAGGCCCGGCCCATTTCCCCGATAATCAGCCGCGCTTGAACGACGCCATTGGTTTCATTACAGAGCACCGGCCCCAATCGGACGCGCGCGGCACAGTGCCGCCGGCAACAATCGGCCAGTGTGGCGTTCAAGGCCGCGTGGAGTTTGGCGATCTCGCGGGATTGAGTTTCGCCAAGCCTCAGTTCCCGGCGCAGGAACGACGAGTCCTCCAGGCGGTCCGGCGCCGGCCGGCATCGGCTGCAGACCGTCCAGCGCGTGAGGCCGTAGGCCATGGCGCCAACGATCACAGCGACCATGACAGGGATAAGCCAGCTCTTTTTCATCGAACTCCTCCGGAAGCCATCGCGAGATACGCGCCCGTCAATGTCTGGGCCGGAAGCAAGGACGCCGCAGATTCCGGATCCGCGCGTGTCTGCGGCACGGAAAGAGCCGCCGAGACACCCGCCACGATTCCAATGATTGCGGCCACAGCCCGCACCCATGCCGGCTCAACGTTCAGCCAGCCGCGCGCGATCGCCCAGAGACCGGGCGCGGCGGATTCTGCGGCAGCCGCCGCGCATATCCGGCGCCAGACACAGGACTCGAAATCGGCGCGCGGCTCTATGGCATGCCAATGCTGCAACGCCGTTTTCAAACGCGCCTCATCGGAATGCGCCAGACTGCGCCGGAATCTCAAATTGATATCAACCATGGTTAAGATCCCTCCCGGATTAGGGTTTCAATAGGTGTAACGTCATGTTCGTTTAAAACCCTCGAAAAAAATAATGGGTCAGAACGTGTGAAAAAATCGCCCGGTGAGGGCGCCGGGCCTACAACAACCCTCAAAAATATGGGGAAATTGTAGGCCGTGTGCCCTCACACGGCGTCCGGATTAATTTTTTCACACGTTCTCAGTGACAAGGGGGGGTAGATGCGGTTCGGATCGGAAAGAATGTTTCTCGCAAAGGCGCAAAGTCCGCAAAGGAAAAATGGAGATAATCTGTTCTCTTCCTTGCGATCTTGGCGACTTGGCGAGAGGTAATTCCGAAAATGAATCCGAACATGCGGTCGCACCGTACCGTTCGACTTGTCCGCCTATGATGGATAGAACCGCGGATTGCCGTTCTATCGAGCGGCCACTACACCTGATACGCTGTTATGCATGTGCCCCCCCACGTAACACCCATTACCAAAAAAAATTTATTGACACGAATTTGCGATATGATAGATTAACACTATTCTACTAATTCTATAGGAGAAAAGGAATATGCTTTCCAAGCAATCGAAATACGGCTTGCGTGCGTTGATCTATCTGGCGCGCCACTCGCAGGGGAAACCGGTACTGATCTCCGAAATTGCGCAACGCGAGAAAATGCCGCGTAAGTTTCTTGAGCGCATCTTGCTCGATCTCAAGAAGCGCGGGGTTCTGCAGAGCCGGATGGGAAAAGGCGGTGGGTATATATTGGCCCGGCGGCCGGAGCAAATCACCGTGGCGGAAATCATTCGGCTCACGGACGGCCCGCTGGCACCCGTGCCCTGCGTCAGCCAGACCGCGTACGCAAAGTGTCCGGACTGTAACGACGAGGAGACCTGTTGTATTCGCGTCGTGATGAAAGAGGTGCGCGACGGCATCGCGCTTATTTTGGACCGTACGAGCCTGGCCGATATGCTCGCAAAACAACAAGCGCTTGAGGCCGGGTCATGCACGGCATTGGCTTACCAGATATGAGATACTCAGATGAACAACACATTCGGAAAAGGATTAATATCATGAAAGCATGGCAAAAATGGTTTTACGCCGCGCTGATCAGCGTGGCCCTTAGCGGGACGGTGGGATTGGCTGATGAGACCGAACAACGCATCGCCGAACTGGATCAGAAGATCAAGGTCATGGAAAGAAGGCTGGAATTGGCGGAGGAAGCGACTGGCGAAGAGGCGTCGTTCAAGGGCGTCAATCCGCGCCGCCCGCTCAATCCCGCGAAGGGCCAATGGGGCGCCTGGGAAGTGGCCGCGCGGCTGAGCGGCTTGAATGTGGACAAGGCGGCGTTTCCAACGTTCGCGGATCCGAAGAAATCGGCGCAAGCCACCGCCACCTGGGGTGTTGACGCAAACTGGCGCCTGTCGAAAAACACGAAATTGGTCCTGGACTATGAACAGAGTTCATTTGACGGCGGCGCCGCCGACGGCGACCGCGAGGACGAGAAAATCGTATTTGTCCGCGCCCAGGTATCGTTCTGACGTCGTAACAACTCAGGTAGTCAGGAGTCAGAATTCAGAATCCAGAATAAAATATGCAAGAATCAGGCATTGAAGATCGCAATGGGCATTCCACCAAAACCATGCGTTTAGCGTCTGTTTTCTTCGTATTCTCTTGGACCACACGGGGTTCCTTATTCTGACTACCTGCCCGCAGTGCTACCCCGCCTGCAACGCTGTGCGTAGCACTGCGGGCAGGGCACAGCGTTGCAGGCGGGCTGACTTCTGAATTCTGGCTCCTGAGCCGTTACCTGACGTCAATAAAAAACAGAAAGAGCAAGTATCATGAAAAATAAAACAGTCATTATGGCCTTCGCCGCGCTTATCGCGGCAATCACGTTCGCCTCGGCGTCGCCGAAAGACGTCGAACTTCTGAACGCGTCTTATGACCCGACGCGCGAGTTTTACACGGACTTCAACACCGCCTTCGCCCGGCACTGGCAGGAAAAAACCGGGCAAAAAGTGACGATCAACCAATCGCACGGCGGCTCGGGCAAACAGGCGCGCGCGGTTATAGACGGGCTGGAAGCTGACGTGGTCACGCTGGCCCTCGCCTACGACGTGGATGCGCTGTACGAGAAGGCCAAGTTGATTCCGAAGAACTGGCAGGCGCGCCTGTCCAACAACAGCTCGCCCTACTATTCGACGATTGTGTTCCTGGTACGCAAGGGAAACCCCAAGGGCATCAAGGATTGGGACGACCTGGCCAAACCGGGCGTCGCGGTCATCACGCCGAACCCAAAAACATCGGGTGGCGCGCGCTGGAACTACCTGGCGGCCTGGGCTTTCGCGTTGCGCAAGTTCAACGGTGATGAAGCGAACGTGCGCGAGTTCATCCGGCAAGTTTATCGGAACGTTCCCGTGCTCGACTCCGGCGCGCGCGGATCGACGACAACCTTCGTGCAGCGCGGCATCGGCGACGCACTCATCTCCTGGGAGAACGAGGCTTTCCTCGCCCTCAAGGAGTTCGGCGCCGACAAATTCGAGCTGGTCGTGCCCTCCCTCAGCATCCTGGCCGAGCCGCCCGTGACTGTCGTGGACAAGGTGGTGGACCGGCGCGGCACGCGCGCCGTGGCCGGCGCCTACCTCGATTTCCTGTACACCGAACAGGGCCAGGAATTGGCGGCCAAGCACTTTTACCGACCCCGGCTGGAAAGCGTGGCGACTAAATACGCCGCGACGTTCCCAAAGATCGAGCTGATTACCATCGCCGACGTCTTCGGCGGCTGGCAAAAGGCGCAGGCGGCTCATTTCAACGATGGCGGGGTATTCGACCGGATTTATGCCAAGCCTTAACGCGCCATGACCAAGAACCGTAAAACAAATGTCCTCCCCGGCTTCGGGATTTCGCTGGGAGTTACGCTCATGTACCTGGGACTGATTGTGCTCATTCCCCTCTCGGCGGTGTTCCTTAAGACGGCGGAGTTGAGCTGGGCGGCGTTCTGGCAAACGGTGACGACGCCGCGCGTGCTGGCGTCTTACCGGATAAGTTTCGGGCTATCGCTGTTGGCCGCATCGATCAACGGCGTGTTCGGGTTTATCGTCGCGTGGGTGCTCGTCCGCTACCGGTTCATCGGCAAACGTCTTGTCGATGCGTTGGTGGATCTGCCCTTTGCCCTGCCCACCGCCGTGGCCGGCATCGCCCTGACGGCGGTGTATGCGGAGAATGGCTGGATCGGGCAGTGGTTCAAGCCGCTGGGCGTGAAAATCGCCTTCACGCCGTTCGGTATTCTGATTGCGCTGGTATTTATCGGCCTGCCGTTTGTGGTGCGAACGGTACAGCCGGTGCTGGAGGATATTGACCGGCAGATCGAAGAGGCGGCGACCAGCCTTGGCGCCAGCCGTTGGCAAACCATACGGAAAGTGGTGATCCCGACCGTACGGCCGGCCCTGCTCACCGGTACGGCCATGGCCTTCGCCCGGGCAGTCGGAGAATATGGCTCGGTTGTGTTCATCGCGGGCAACATGCCGATGCGGACGGAAATCACGCCGCTCCTGATCATCACCAAACTGGAGCAGTTCGACTACACGGGGGCCACCGCGCTGGCGATGGTCATGCTCATCGCGTCGTTCATACTGCTCTTGTTCATCAACCTCTTGCAGTCCTGGAGCGCGCGCTGACAAAGGGATCATGCCAAATTTCATTTCCAGACTCAGCCACGTCCCGGCGCACCAGGTCACGGTCACGGAACCGCCGGCGGTGCGCCGCCTGCTGATCTTCACGGCCCTGCTCTTTCTCGGTCTGACGCTGTTCGTTCCGCTGGCCGCGGTGTTCTGGGAAGCGCTGCGCAAGGGGCTGGACGCGTATGGCGCGGCGCTTGTCGAACCCCAGGCGCTGGCGGCCATACGTCTGACCCTGCTCACGGCGGCGATTGCCGTCCCGTGCAACCTCGTCTTCGGTGTGATCGCCGCATGGGCCATCGCCAAGTTCGAATTCCGCGGAAAGAATCTGCTGATCACGTTGATCGATCTGCCCTTTGCGGTGTCGCCGGTGGTGTCCGGCCTGATTTATGTGCTGGTCTTCGGCGCCCAAGGCTGGCTGGGACCCTGGCTCGTTGCGCATGACATCAAGATCGTTTTTGCCGTGCCGGGCATTGTCCTGGCCACGATTTTTGTCACGTTCCCGTTCGTGGCGCGCGAACTAATCCCGCTGATGCAGGCCCAGGGCACGGAGGAGGAAGAGGCGGCCATCGTGCTCGGCGCGAACGGCTGGCAGACATTTTGGCGCGTTACGCTGCCCAATATCAAGTGGGCCCTGCTCTATGGCGTGATCCTTTGCAATGCGCGCGCCATGGGCGAGTTCGGCGCGGTGTCCGTCGTTTCCGGCCATATCCGGGGGAAGACCAACACCATGCCGTTGCATGTCGAGATTCTCTACAACGAGTATAACTTTGTCGCCGCTTTCGCCGTGGCCTCGCTCCTGGCGTTGCTGGCGCTGGTCACGCTGGCGGCCAAGAACCTCGTGGAATGGCGCGCCCAGAGCGCGCAGGCGGCGTTCCGCCAGGAACTCGATGACACGGAGGGCCTCACATGAGCATTGAAGTCATGAATATCAAGAAAACTTTCGGCGCCTTCACGGCGCTGAACGACGTCTCTCTCCAGTTCCCCTCCGGCCAGCTCGTGGCGCTGCTCGGCCCTTCGGGCTCCGGCAAAACCACCCTGCTCCGTGTGATCGCCGGGTTGGAACCCGCCGACAGTGGAACCGTGCTCTTGGACGGCGAAGACGCCACGCGCCGCAACGCGCGCGAGCGCCAGGTGGGATTCGTGTTCCAACACTACGCCTTGTTCCGCCATATGACCGTGTTCGACAACGTGGCCTTCGGTTTACAGGTAAAGCCGCGCGCCGCGCGACCCTCCGCCGGCGAAATCCGGCAACGCGTCATGCGCCTCCTGGAACTGGTACAGATCCACTGGCTGGCGGACCGCTATCCGTCCCAACTTTCCGGCGGCCAACGCCAGCGCGCGGCCCTGGCCCGCGCCCTTGCGGTGGAGCCCAAGGTGCTCTTGCTCGACGAGCCGTTTGGGGCGCTCGACGCCAAAGTGCGCAAAGAACTCCGGCGCTGGCTGCGGCGCCTGCACGACGAAATTCATGTCACCAGCATCTTTGTAACCCATGACGTGGAAGAAGCGCTGCAGGTGTCCGATCGGGTGGTCATCATGAATGAGGGCCGCGTCCAACAGATCGGCAGTCCCTCTCATGTTTACGAACAGCCCGCCACGCCGTTTGTGTATGAGTTTCTGGGAAGCGTGAACGTTCTGCCGGCCGTCATCCGCGACGGCCATATCGTCATCGACGGCTCACCGATCGGAAAGTCCGCCGTTGACCACGGACCGGGCGCGATCGGCAAGGTTTATGTCCGGCCTCACAATGTCGAGATCGCGCGCGAAAAAGGAGCGGATTCGCCGCTGGCCGGGGAGGTTTTGCAAATGCGCGACGTCGGCCCGATCGTGCAGGTCGAATTGAAAAGCGACAGCGGCGCCATAATCGCGGCCGAACTCGACCGCGACTGCGCGCGGGCGCTCAATCTGGCGGTCGGGGAGCGTGTCTTCCTGCGTTTCCACGACCCCACGGTTTATGCCGCCGATTATTCGATATGACCCGCAACGCGCGCACAGGCGTATTCCCGAGGACGCACAATCGCCCGCCTTCGCCGGAAAGCCTTGCGGCCGGCCGCCGGAGCTTCACCTTTTATGGAGTGTTTCCGGCCGGCTCAGCCGGACGTATATCGAGGAGGCCAGCTCTTTGTCGATGGCAAATTGCGATTGCCCGATTTGGAACACATAGGACGGATATTTTTGAATTGAATTTATCGTTATGCCGGGCAGGACGCCCATGGCCATAAGTTTTTGAAGTTTATCGCGGTCTTTCGTGTGGATATAGGCGATTTTGCCTTTTTGATTCACATCCAGACGATCGAGCGCTGAAACCGTCTTGCCGATATTTTCCTTGGATTTCCGGCAGCATTCGCCCTCGGGGATGGGCTTGCCATGCGGACAGAATTTCGGATGGCCGAGCAGAATGCAGATGTTCTCCTCCAGGCCTTCGTGAAGGAGATGCTCGAATCGGCAGCTTATCGGATGGACCAGTTTCTTTTTTACATCCAGAATATCCGCCGAAAGCCTTTCAGCCAGGCGATGGCGCCGGACAATCAGCCGGCCTTCTTTTTTCCCTTTTTCAGTCAGGCTGATTTGGTCTTTGATTAATTTGACATAACCTGATTTGCATAACTCATCTATGGCCGGCTCGCCTTTGGCGATGCCCACATCGGTTGACGCTTGCTTTTCTTCTTCCGCGCGCACCCACAGGGTTTCAAGGATCTCTTCCGCATTATCACTGAGCTTCATCTTTCCCGCTCCTCTTTTTGAAACGTTTAAACCAATCCGGCTCCGGCGGACTTTCAAAACCGCAATTCGGGCATCTGATCAATCGGCAGCCCTTCATCATGGGACAGCCCTTACAGGCCGCCCCGGCTTTGTCCTGGTCGAATTCATGTCCACATAGACTGCATTTCATCATAAGCGCGCCCCCGTGACATACAACACGCCGTTGACCAGGAATCCCACAAAAAACGAAAAAAACAATATGAAAACCGATATGGCCACCCCGGTTTTCATCCCTCTTTCCTTCACGTTCATCAGGAATTGGGCGATGCAGGGCAAAAACAAAGTCAGCGTAACGCAAGCCACCACCAACTGGTTGCCGTCGAGCAACCCGGCTTTCTTGATGTCATAAAGGCCGCCCGCGCCGTAATCTCTCCTGAAGAAACCGAACAAGAAGGCGACCGCCGCCTGGTCCGGCAATCCGATCCAGCGGATCGGATATTCCAAGGCCCTGGTAAGCAGGTTGAACAAACCGGTCAGTTGACCTATCCAGATAAAAATGCTGGCCAGGATAAACATGGGGAATATTTCGTTAAAATACCATTTGACCCGCGTATAGGTCTTGATAAACACATTGGAGAGCTTGGGTAATCTGAGCGGCGGAATTTCCATATAAAAGGACGGCGAATCGCCGGGCAGAATCCGGGCGGAAAGGAATCCGATTAAAAGAAAGACCAGGATCAAGACACCCAGCCAGACCAGTAATCCCAGGCGATTATCCTTGAGCAGAGCGAATATCACCCCCAACTGCGCCGAGCAGGGAACGGCCAAGGCCAGCAAAACAGTCGCAATGATCCTTTCTCTCTTCGTCGGGAGCGTGCGCGTAACCATGGTGGCCATCGTATCGCATCCCAAGCCGAGCACCATGGGGATTACCGCCCGGCCGGTCAGGCCGATCTTTTTAAAAAGCCGGTCTATAAGCAAGGCCAGCCGCGGCAGGTAACCGGTGTCCTCAATTACCGCAAAGGCAATGAAGAATGTGGTCACAATCGGCAGGATCAGGGCGACCGCATACCTGATCCCCAACGTGATAACGCCGTATTGACCGACGAATAAGTCTCTTAAAACCTGCCAGGGAACAAATCGCCCGACAAGAAGCGTCACCCACGGGTTGATGTAGTTTTCGAATATGTCGGTCTCAATGAAGTTCACGACTGTTCCCGCCCCAAACTCCCCCACAAATTTATAAATTCCGTAATAAAGAATCAGGATTAAAATAGGAATGCCGGTCAAAGGATCGATCATAATGCGGCTTAAATATTCCCGGAACGGCGGCCTTTCCCGGATTAAATGTTCCACCGCTTCGTCCGTGATGCGGCTGGCTTCCTCCTGTCGCCGAACGGTGATTATATAAGAAAGCGGATCGGGATAATGCGACTTTGTGGAATCGACGATTTCTTTTATCCGGTTGAATGCCGCCGGTTCTTTGGCCTTGACCAGGGCGATTATTTCACGGTCTTCCTGGAGGAGCAGCAATGCGATGGCGCGTTTTGCGAGGCCGTACTCGGCGGCAAGCGATAATTCTATCTTTTCAACGGATATCTCCAGGATATCCCCCGGATCATTGTCCCTTGGCGCGTACATACTCTTCAATCCTCCCTTTCAACATGTCTATGCCCCGGCCCGTGGTGGAAACGGTGGCCGTCACGGGCACTTTCAGCTGTTTGGCGATATGCTCAAGGTCGATCTTCATGCCCGTTTTTTCCGCCTCATCAATGATATTCAGCGCCAGAACCACGGGAAGCTGCGCTTCGATTAATTGCAGGGTGAGTGGCAGCATTCTTTCCAGATTCTTGGCGTCGATGACATGAATAAGCACAACCGGTTTTTCATCGAGCAAGATGCTTCTTGCCACGCGCTCCTCCTCGGTGATCGGCAGGAGCGAATACATTCCGGGAGTATCGATGACTTCAAATTCTTCCGCGCCTATTTTGGTTTTACCCCGGAATACTTCCACGGTGGTGCCGGGATAATTCGATACGGCGGCATACATGCCGGTCAGGCGGTTAAACAAAAGCGACTTGCCCACGTTGGGCGAGCCGACGATCGCGATTTTGCGCAAATTGTCATGCCGGCTGCTTTCTTTGTCGCCGCAGCAAGAAACGCTGCGGTTGAATTTCCCGAGTAATTTATTTATCAAGCTCATCGGGTCCGCCTTTAAAATATTCCATTCCGAAATCGTAATTTAAATAGTTGGCATACCTTGTTTTTACACCGTCTATATTGGCTTCATTCGGAACGCTGTATATGACATCCGCATGGAGAATAAAAGGCTTTAATTTTTTCGGCCGCAGAGCGGCGCGGTCCAGGCGCTGACCGGTCCGGCCGAGACCGGCTGCCATTCCTCCGCTTTTTCCTCGGACGTTTGGGCCGATGCGAGATTAACGACGCCGAAGACAAAACCCGCCAAGAACGGCTTTTTCATTTTATTCGGCCCCTTTCTTTGCGATCGGCCGACACTCTGCTTGATAATGATAATCATTGTCAATATCAAAAAAAGGGGCCGGCCCTGGGGAGGGACTGGCCCTTGCAAAATAGTCGGAGCGGGTATGTCAACGGCGGCAGTCGCGGCAGAGGCCGTAGATTTCCATCCGATGCCGTTCGGTCTTGAACCCATGGCGCTGGGCCAGGCGCAACTGCAGGCGCTCGATAGCGGGGTCCACCACTTCCACGAGTCGGCCGCATTTTGTGCAGACAAGGTGGTCGTGATGGCGGTGGCCATGGAGATGTTCGTAGCGCGTGGCGCCGTCGTCAAACTTCAGCTCGCGGCAGAGGCCGGCCTCGGCGAGCATTTTCATGGTGCGGTACACGGTGGCCACTCCCACCGTCGCGCAGCGTCGGCGCGCCAGCCGATAGATCTCCTCCGCCGTCAAGTGCCGGTCAATCGCGAGGAAGACATCCAGAATCGCCTTTCGCTGCCGGCTGTGCTTGAGCATTTTGGCCGAAAGATATTGCTCCAGAATGACGGTTTCGTTGTCCATGACTCCCCCGGTTTGCCCGCCACGCCGTAATGCTTGGGCGCAGGCGGGCGGTTGCCATGATTCTGAATTTGGCGTCATTTTCCCATCCGCAGTTTGCGGCGTCAAGGTGGAAATTGCCGCAGATCGCGCAGTCGGTCGCGCAGGAACCGCTTGGCGCGGTACAGGCGCGATTCGACCGACTTGAGCGAGCACTGCATGATTGCGGCAATCTCGGCATAGGAGCGGTTCTCGTATTCCGAGAGGATGACGGCGGTTTTCTGGTCTGCAGGCAACCGGGCCACAACCGCCGCGATTTGTTCGCCGATTTCCTTTGCAGTCATTTCGCTGTCGGCCGTTCTTGCGGTGACGGCCTCGTTCCCGCCATCTTCCCCCAGGATTGCCTGGGACTCCGGATGGCGCTTCCTGCGGCGCAGCCAATCAATCGCCGCGTTGCGGGCCACCTGGAAGAGCCAGGTCGAGAATGCCCCGGTCGTCCGCCGAAACCCAGGCTTGCGGATGGCCTGATACGCGCGGACGAACACGCCTTGCGCCACATCTTCCGCTTCGCCGGCGTCGCCGATCAGGCGATATACAAAATTCAGCACGGGGCGTTTGTAGCGCGCCATCAGCGCGTCAAACGCCCGGTCATCCCCGGCCCTGACCTGCTCGGCCCGACTCCAATCTTCATTGATTTCCACCATGGCAGTTAACTTTATCGCGCCGCACGGGAGAATGCAATGCCGTTGGCGGATCGGAGCGCACC
>Ga0265297_10006132_pt1 | contig 17687 bp, 16 predicted proteins | sample Munlanlwell13791_FD_192502 | JGI IMG/M metagenome (GOLD analysis project Ga0265297, IMG submission 192502) | Leachate microbial communities from a municipal landfill in Southern Ontario, Canada - Leachate well 137-91 | ecosystem: Engineered > Solid waste > Landfill > Unclassified | place...
ATAAACCTTCATTTGTGGTACGAAAGATAATCTCTTCTTTGATCTCTTTTTTAATTGGTTCTGACATAGATTCCTCCTGCAATTATTATTGCACATCTATGTCTAGTTTACAGGATACCTGCCCGTTAGTCAAGACAAATTCACGACACCCCCACGCCAAACTAACCGATCCTTCCCGCCTGAACTTTTCAGGAATTTGGATCAAGTTTTCTGGGGCGAGATCTCAGTCTTCGCCTGCAAAACCGAAGAGCTCTGCGCCCCGATGGGTGTAGTGGTGGTTGGGGAGGTGTTTGAGGCACTGGATGCGATCGGAGCAATAAGACTGCCCCACGCGGTGATCAGTCTGCTAAAAGAACTTCCCGGTTCAGAGACAGACACCGTTGTACTGTACGCTGACCCGGTCGAAGCGTGTGGAGAACAATACCTTTTCTGCGTGGAGAACGGAGTCATTGATACGATCGACGGAGGGGGCGGCAACATGGTCTGCCACCCAGAAGAAACCTGGTGGATCTTCGGGCGAGAGTAACCCGAGATCCAACACACTACCGGCCGGCCAGGCTCCTTCATGGAGCCTGGCCCCCAAACCTTGACAGATCAAGGATTTTTGTTTACTATAGGAACAGATACAGTTGTGGTGGCCTCGGGCCGCCGCTTTTTATTAATCAAGGAGATTTATGCAAAGTAATCAATTTATGTCGGCAATTGAGCAAATCTGCGACGAAAAAGGTCTGAAAAAAGAGATCGTTTTGGAAACCGTTGAGGCCGCCCTTTCAGCCGCCTATCGGAAGGACTACGGCTCGCCACGTCAGGTTATTCGAGCAAAATTAAACGAGGTTACCGGAGACGCCGAAATGTTTCGAGTTTTTGAAGTCGTCGACAGCGAAGACGAGATTGAAGAAAAAGAAGTTCAAATTCTATTAAAAGAGGCAAAAAAACTTGACAAGAAAGCCAAAGTCGGTGAGGAAATAGTCGTCCCACTACCCAAGCATGAAGATTTTGGCCGAATCGCCGCCCAAACCGCGAAACAGGTGATTATTCAGCGAATTCGTGAAGCCGAGAGAGAAATGCTCTTCCTGGAATATAAAGATAAAGAGGGGAGCGTCATTAATGGTTCGGTTCAACAGCTCGACGGGCATAATGTAATAATCAATATCGGCAAAGCTAACGCCATAATGTACCCGATTGACCAGATTCGAAGCGAAAATTACTTTGTCGGTCAACGACTCAAGATTTTTCTTAAAGAAGTAGTTGAGACAGTTCGCGGACCACAGATTTTGGTTTCCCGCTCGGATGCCGGTTTGATTCGAGGCCTTTTTGAATCAGAGGTTCCGGAGATTAACAGTGGTGCCGTTGAAATTAAAAATATCGTTCGTGAAGCCGGACAACGAACAAAAATCGCCGTTACTGCCACCCAGGACGGGATCGATCCGATCGGGTCTTGCGTCGGTCAAAGAGGAACTCGTGTCCAGGCAATTCTGGCAGAGATCGGTGATGAAAAAATCGACATTGTTCTTTGGGATGAAGACGTCGAAAACTATATTATAAATGCTCTTTCTCCGGCAAAGTGCGAAAAAATAGTTATTTCATCTAAAAATAATAAGGCGACAGTTTTTGTTCCCGAAGATAGCCTTTCTCTCGCCATCGGTAAGGGAGGACAAAACGTTCGTTTAGCATCGAAATTGACCGGTTGGGGAATCGATGTTGAAAAAATCGATTCTGAAGAAACCGCCGATTCCGAAGAAGATGACCCAAAGGAGAAAAACGCTAAATAGTTAATAATGAACAACTTTTTTAATAAATTCAGTGAAAATTTAAAAAAAATTTTGGTTGACGGCGAGCGGATTGCCAAAGAGCTATCTGAAACACTAAACACCCAGCATTTATTAATTGCCCTCCTCCAAAGCCGAGACAGCTTAGCAACCGATATTTTAAAAAGTAATAATCTTAACAGCAAACGAGTTGAGATGATCAATAAATTGATCGGTGTTACCGAGAAGAAAGAGGGAATTTCAGTAAATAATGATGTCAAATCGGCGATTGTTGCTTCAATAAAAATTGCTGTTAAATACAACCAACCGCTGGTCGAAGCCGAGCATCTGCTTCTGGCTCTTCTGTCAAATAAGAACTTTCGCGCTTACGAAATTATCAACCGCTCCGGAGTTAACCCTGAAAAGATCAAAGAACAGCTGGAAAAGATTTTTTTAGAATTGAGTCAAGCGATCAATCAAAGTCGGGAGTTCTTTTCCCAATTAAGCCAAGGACCTAATCCCTTCGAGGAGCAACTCGATTTATCACCGGAAGAACTGCCGATAAACGCTCCGATTAGTGCTTCGACGCTAACCGCTCAAAAAAATGAGGCTTCACTCTTGGCGAACTATTCGATTAATCTCTCGGAGCAGGCCGCCAAAGGAGCACTTGATCCGTTAATCGGTCGCGATCACGAAATCGAACGCTTAATTCAGATATTATCTCGAAGAACGAAAAATAATCCGATTCTTGTCGGCGAACCGGGAGTTGGCAAGACCTCAATCGTCGAAGGCTTAGCAGATCGCATTAATCGAGGGCAAGTCCCCCAGAATTTAATTGGCAAAGAAATTGTTATGCTCGATCTCGGAAGTATTGTTGCCGGAACAATGTTTCGCGGACAGTTCGAAGCTCGAATCAAAAAAATTTTTGAAGAAATTATCTCTCGATCAAACTTGATTATTTTTATCGACGAACTCCACACTATCATTGGTACCGGAAGCGCCGAAGGTTCTCTTGACGCCGCCAACCTACTAAAACCGTTTTTAAGCAAAAATCAACTTCGGCTAATCGGGGCAACAACATTTGATGAATACAAAAAACAAATCGAAAAAGATAAAGCATTTGAACGACGTTTTCAAACAATTAAAGTCCTTGAACCGGATATCGATCAGACCCTTAGGATTTTACGAGGTCTAAAAACTTATTATGAACAGTTCCATCGAATTAAATACACCGACGAAGCGCTTGTTTCCGCCGCCGAACTTGCAGATCGCTACATTGCCGACAGAAAACTTCCCGATAAAGCGATTGATTTGATTGATGAGGCCGCCGCTAGTACAAATATCAACACAAATGCTAATAACCGTTATTTAATTATTCAGAAAAAACTATCAAAGTTAATTAAGGAAAAAGAAGCGGCGGTTAATCAGGAAAATTATCAGCGGGCAACTGAAATTCGCCAAGAAGAAGTTAAAATAAACGATCAACTGACAAAGCTTAGACAAATCGATAGTAAAGCACGCAAAAAGCTGATCACTAAAGAAGATATCTTAAAAACCGTTTCCAGGGCGACCGGGATTCCAGTTAATTCCTTAAGCCTCGATGAATCGCTTCATCTTACGAATTTATCTGCGAAACTAAAACAACGGATAATCGGTCAAGATCAAGCTGTCGATGCAATCAGTCGGGCAATCAAGCGCTCTCGAGTTGGGATCTCCGATCCAAATCGGCCGATCGGATCGTTTATTTTTCTCGGACCTACCGGTGTCGGGAAAACCGAACTAGCAAAAGTTTTAGCGGAAGAGGTTTTTGGAAGCTTGAAAGCTTTAATCAAAATTGATATGAGTGAGTTTATGGAAAGGCATAATCTTTCTCGACTGGTCGGCGCACCGGCCGGATACGTCGGTTTTGACGAGGGGGGGAAGCTGACCGAACAAGTTAGAAATCAACCTTATAGCTTAATATTATTCGATGAAATCGAAAAAGCTCATCCAGATGTCTTTAACCTTTTACTCCAAATTCTTGAAGACGGGGTATTAACCGATGCTAAAGGTCGAATTGTCAATTTTAAGAATACCTTAATTATCTTAACCTCAAATATCGGCTCGGAGCTTTTTAATCATCGCTCTATCGGTTTTAATACCGAAGACAAGATTGAAAGCCCGGAAATTTGCGATCAATTAATCAGTCGTCTGAAGGAGGAGCTGGCACCGGAGTTTATAAATCGACTTGACGAGATAATTGTTTTCAATCGACTCTTTCGATCAGATCTCAAAAAAATCGTCAAATTGCGACTTCGTGAGCTTGCTAAACGTTTACAGCCACAAGGGATTAAACTTAAGATATCCGACGAGGCTCGAGAACTTTTAGAAAAAGAAGGCTTTGATCTTGAATACGGCGCCCGACCGTTAAAACGAATTATTGCCAATAAAATGGAAACCGAGATCTCTGACTTAATTCTAAAGTACGGCAATTTGGAAAATCGAACAGTGAAAATTGATCGCCAAAAAAACAAGTTTGTTTTTACCCTGATTTAATTTATCCAATTACATTTTTTTGCTATATTGAAAACAAATTATTAATTTAATAAAAATGAAATTCCAATCGGTCCGTGGGATGCGCGATATTTTGCCGGATGAAATGTTTATTCGACGGAAAATTATTGAAAAATTTCAAGAGATTACCGATAAAAGCGGTTTTCGATCGATTGAATTACCGGTTGTCGAACAAAACAATCTTTTTATAAGAACCCTCGGCGAAAATACTGATATTATTGAAAAAGAACTTTTTTTAATCGAAGGTGAAGACAATTTGGCTCTCCGGCCGGAATTAACCGCCGGCTGTGTTCGTTCGTACCTTGAAAACGGAATGGTGTCTTGGTCTCAACCGGTGATGATCTCGACGATCGGTAAAGCTTATCGTCGCGAACGGCCACAAAAAAATCGCTATCGCGAATTTACCCAACTTGACATCGAGATTATTGGAGATGATCGACCAGAATTTGACTTTTTGGCGATTAAAACCGCCTTAAATCTTTTTGAAGCCTTAAAAATTAAAAATCTTGTCACATCAATTAATTCGATCGGCTGTCAAATTTGCCGACCGAAATTTCGGGAAAAACTTATTTCATATTTTCTCAAATATCAGGGGGGGCTTTGTTCCGACTGCAAGAGGCGCCTTAAATCGAATCCTTTGAGAGTTTTAGACTGTAAAGAAATCAATTGCCAAAAAATTGCCAAAAAAGCCCCGAAACCGATTGAAAACCTCTGTAATGAATGTCAGAATCACCATAAAAAACTTCTCAATCAGCTAGAAATGTTCTCGATCGACTTTGAAATCAATGATCAGCTAGTCAGAGGGCTTGATTATTACAACCGAACTGTTTTTGAGATAAACCAAAGTTCCGACCACAGTCGCCAAGGCTCAATCTGTGGTGGTGGTCGTTATGATTATTTAATCGAAGAACTCGGGGGTAAAAAAACTCCAGCCATCGGCTGGGCAATTGGTCTTGACCGGCTGACAACTCTTCTTGCATTGCAGGAAAAACCAGACAATTTACTCGAATACTATATGATTTCGACAACAAGCTACAGTAAGTTTGTCGCCTCTGTCCTAAAATCTTTAAATCAGCGGCAGAAATATCCCTTTTTTATCCCTTCTGACGATTCAATTACAAAACAACTCCAAAATGCTAGCAAATTTCAGTCCAAATCGGTTATTATCATCGGCGATCGGGAGGCAAGGAACAATCGGGTACTGGTTAAAAATCTAAAGACCGGTATTCAGCGGGAAGTCAAAGTCGAGGAACTCTAAAATACTTTCTTATGAGCCTAAAAAAACTATCAAACTCCGTTCTGCGTAAAAACGCCGAGGGGCGATTATCTGCTGGCTTAAAAAAACGAGAAATATTTCTTGTCCTTGATAATATTCGTTCGGTTCACAACGTCGGCGCTTTATTTAGAACGGCTGACGCTGTTGGTGTCCGAAAAATTTATCTTTGCGGTATTACTGCCAAACCCCCTCGATCAGATCTCGACAAGACGGCCTGTAAAACAATCCCCTATGTTGATTGGGAATATCAAAAAAGCACTTATCAGACAATTAAAAAGTTAAAAATATCAGGAGTAAAGATTATTGCTCTTGAGCAAAGTAATCAAAGCCAGGATTTTCGAACAATAAATTATCAAAAACCCTTGGCTCTTGTCCTCGGAAATGAGGTCTTAGGAATTAATCTAAAAAACTTAAAACTTGCCGATCAGATAATCGATATTCCGATGTCTGGTTTTGCTAATTCTCTGAACGTGACAACTGCCGCCGGTATCATCCTTTATCAACTAATATAATGGATATTTTCCCAATAAAAATCGAGAAAATCGTTTTTGGTGGCGAGGGACTCGGTTTTCGAGCTGACGGTAAAGCGGTTTTGGTTAAAAAATCACTCCCCGAAGATCATTTGCTTGTCAAAACGGTGAGTGAGTCTAAAAATTACTTAAAAGCGAAAATTGTTAAAGTTGTCACCCCGTCAAGCTTAAGAAAAAAGCCGGAATGTCCATATTTTCAACTTTGCGGCGGCTGCGATCTTCAACAAACCGATTATCAACATCAGCTACAAATTAAGCAAGCAATTATCGTTGACTTCTTTGATAAATTTAAGGTCGAACAAAAATTGCTCTCACCAATAATTGCCGGCAGTTCTGATCAGTTTTATTATCGAAATTCGATTCGTTTTGAATTTAAAACCGATAACGGAAAACTTGTAGTCGGCCGACATAATTATCTCGACCCCAAAGTTCCGGTGATAACCGACTATTGTCTTTTACAATCGGAATTTTCTAATTTCTTTATCGAAAATTTATTAAAATTTTTAAATCAAATTTTGACTCAAGAAGAAAAAAAGATTTTTTGGCAAATAAAAATTCGTGAGGGTAAGGCTTTAAATGAATTTATGGTCGAGCTAATCACCGAAGATAATCAAATACCAAAGAAAGATGATTTGATTAATTTTGTCAAAAAATTTTCTAAGATCAAAAGTTTCTATCATTCGATTGCTCCCAAAAAAAATATTTACAAAATCAGACGAAAACTTCTTTCCGGGCGGCCAATTATTTTTGAAAAAATCGGTCCATATAAATTTCAGATTGCTCCGGAATCATTTTTTCAAACCAATTCACTCGGAGTGAAAAATCTATATGATCAGATTAAAAAAACAGCCGGGCTGAAAATAGGTGACCGTTTACTTGATCTCTATGCCGGCGTCGGTGGAATTTCAATTTACCTTTCGGCACTTTGTAGCGAAGTTGTCGCTGTCGAAATCGTTTCCGAAGCGATAAATGATGCTCGCGATAATGCCAGAATGAATAAAATAAGCAATATTAAATTTGTTTGTGATAATGCGGAAAATTTCATAAAAAAAGATTCTCATTTTGACCAAATCATTGTTGATCCGCCACGCGCCGGTTTAAAAAATTCTCTTATAAAAACCTTGATTGATAAAACTGACAAATTTATTTATGTCTCTTGCAACCCGTCAACCTTTTTCCGCGATCTTCAAATATTAACTAAAGGCGGGTTTAAATTAACCTCTTTTCAGCCGATTGATATGTTCCCCCAAACTCACCACATTGAACTGACCGCACGTCTTGAGAGGTGATATTTGTTTTGACAAAAAACAGGCTATCTGCTTATCATAAGGTGTGTTTATTGCCAACACGAATAGGTGATTGTGATGATCAGTGCCGGCGCCGACGTTGTTTTGATGTGTGTTTCGGTCGTTTTTCTTGACCGAAGCCAACTGACAGCTGAAAGTCTTCAATGGCTAGGGAACTGTCTGGTCGAAGCCTATCTCTCCCCAAAACAGGACGAGCCACTTCACGATCCGAGACTCATTCGCCGCGGCTTTCATGCTGTGGTGCTAGAAGTCCTCATCAACGGCGAAAGACACGATCTCCGATTCCAACCCAGCAAACCCCTATCCAATCTTTGGGTAGCAGCTTGCGGACCAAAGATCAAAGAGTCCGGACATCGCTACTTCAGTCCAAAGACCGATCTCCCGACTCGACCGTTCATCGTCTTCCCTGGGCTGAACGGACAAATACTCGGGGAGTTCTTCCACAAACTAGCAGTCGGTCCGGCCGAGATCTGGATTAGACTGTCATCGACTTCTGGTCCGCTGGGTCGCGACAACTACATTGCGCTTGTTCTTGAGCCGACCGAGACAAACGCAATGGCTAGTGGCCGACTTGAGTTCGTCAAAAGCACCGCCCCGGGAGACATCTACCTTGATCTCTACGATCTCGAGGGCGGAAATTCGCCTCAAGGGCGAGGCGATCATGTAGGTGCCTACTAGTGCAAGCCGGTGGTGGTGGGCCACAAACCCACCACCACGCTGAAAAAATATTTAATATTTATCAATATTTATACAAACAAACGCTAACATTGAGCAACGGATCCCTTGACAGTGTTCGGTTTATGTTTGGTATAATCAAACTAATATGAAAGAAACGTTGACAAAAAAACAACGGCAAATATTTGATTATATTAGCCAGTTCATCGGCAACTTCGGTTATGCACCAAGCTATCGGGAAATCGCCGACCATTTTGGTTATTCCTCGGTGGCAACGGTTGCTGAATACATCTCGATTCTTGAAGAAAAAAACTATTTAAATAAAGAATCGTTAACTGCTCGCTCCATTTCAATTACTGCTAACGAAGAATCGGGAATTCCGTTAATGGGGGCGATCGCCGCCGGTTCGCCGATTGAAGCAATCCGGACAAATGAATTTATTGATATCCCAAAAGACATGATCGGTCGTCGTACTTTTGCCTTAAAAGTTCGCGGAAGCTCGATGATTAACGATGGGATTTTTGACGGCGACTATGTCATCATTGAAGCCACTCACTCTGCTCGTAATGGCGACATTGTTGTCGCCCTTCTCGACAACGAAAATGTCACTTTAAAACGTTTTTATAACGAAAAAGGTGGGGTTCGCCTTCAGCCGGCAAACAGCCGGATGTCACCCTTGCGAGTCGCCAAAAAGCGAGTAACAATCCAGGGGAAGGTTAAGGGGGTAATCCGAAAATATCTGTAAATGTACTGGCTTTTTTTCTCTGATTCGATATAATAATCATCGAGGGAGGGGAATGGGAATTTCGGACGACATCAAAAAAAAAGAAAAGAAAGTTACCATCGATCATAAAAGTAATGACTCAAGCGATGAGTTGTTGATAGATCGAGAGATAATTGAACTGCCAGAACATCTGGACTCTGCTAATGACGATAGCTCACAAAAAGCAGACCCGGACGACTCGGTAGTCGAACATTCGCTTCGCAACGATTTTTTTGAACAGAAAAATCACCCGAAAAACAAAAATAAAAACAGGATAAAAAAACCTTTTTGGCCGGTCTTGCTGGCGACAATTGCTGTCTTAGGATTAATCGTTTTTGCCGCCGTTCGGAACGCCGAGTTGATCAGGCAAAAAGTTTTTGGCAATTCGAAAACAACGAGTAGCGAGGAAAAAAATCGGGAAATCAGTGACCAGGACCTCGTAAATAGTTCGACAGTGGAAAATTTAAACCAAACCGGCAGTCAATCAACTGAAAGCACAACAACTGACAGCCAGACTACAACTGAAACTCCAGCCGTTTTAGCACCAGTCGATAAAAGCTCTTTTACAATCCGCGTCAGTAACGGCAATGGTATCAGTGGCTCAGCGTACCAGGTCACGAAGATTTTAAAAGCCGCCGGTTTCAACGTTGTCAGCACCGGTAATGCTTCAAGTTATAACAGCAAAACGACAATCGTTTACTACAAACCGACAAAAAACCGAGAAGCGGCCGAAGTTATGAGTGCTTTAAGCGGTCGCACGGTTTCGGTCGAAGAGTCAGCAACCCTTTCGTCTTATGATGTTTTAGTCGTCGTTGGCGCAAAATAATTAATGATTACGATTTTTAATATTGCCGATCAGCTATTTTCCATAATACCAGGCGGTTTTAAAAGCACCGCCGCTGTTTTGTTGCTTGGTCTCTTCATTTTTTCTGTCATTAAAATAATCAAAAAGAGCTGGGTTTTTCTACTATTTGCCCTTCTGTTAATTCCCGGCGCTTGGTCAGCATTAAAAATACTGCTTTATCAACTGTTAGCAATAATTGGCTTTTTAATCTACAGAATTTAGTAATAAGTATGAAATATCAAAAAATTGGTTCGAAAAAATATTTAATTCGGCTTGAAAGAGGAGAGGAAATTATCGGTTCGATCTTGGAATTTTCTAAAAAAATGACCATACCTTTTTCCTTCCTATCGGGGATCGGAGCGATAAGTCAGATGACGATTGCTTTTTATAATCTAAAAGACAAAAAGTACATTGATCGAAATTGTAACGAACCTTTCGAGATCGTTTCGCTTTCTGGCAACCTTTCTAATTTTAACAACCAACCGATTGCTCATCTTCATATAGTTGCCGCAAATCAAAACTTTCAAGTCATTGGCGGACACTTAAAATCAGCAACGGTCGCCGCCACGCTAGAGATTATTATCGAAACTTGCGACAAAATAATCAACCGGTTCCCAGATCAGAAAACCGGCTTAAATTTAATCGAGGTTTAAATGAATTATGATCTGATTATCATCGGGGGTGGACCAGCCGGCCTTTCAGCCGCTCTTTATGCTTCGCGGCGATCCTTAAAGACGCTGGTTTTGGCTAAATCGATTGGCGGTCAAGCAACTTACGCGCCAGAAATTGAAAATTATCCGGGGATTGCAAAAATTTCCGGCGGACAATTTTCCGGTATTCTTTATTCCCAAGTCAGTAAATTCGGCGCTGAAATCAAAAACCAAGAAGTATCCGAGATCAAAAAAAATTCAACCGGCTTTTTAGTTTCAACTAAAAGTGACCAATATCAGGCCAGCTCATTGATTCTAGCCTTCGGCAAAACACCTCGCGACCTTTCCGTCCCCGGCGAAGATAAATTCAAAGGTCACGGCGTTTCTTATTGCGCAACTTGCGACAGCCTTTTTTTTAAAAACAAAACCGTTGCTGTTATCGGCGGGGGCAATTCGGCGATTGAGTCAGCGATTCTTCTTGCCAAGACCTCCAAAAAAGTCTACCTAATCCATCGACGCCAGCAATTTACCGCTGAATCGGTTATTCTTAATCAAATTAAAGCTGATCCCAAAATTGAAATTATTACCGATATGGTGGTGAGGGAAGTAATTGGTAATGATCAGGTAACCGGTGTCATCCTTGATAATACCGCCAACCACCAGTCAAGCCGTCTTGAGCTTCAAGGAGTTTTCGTTGAAATCGGTTTTGTGGTACAGGCTGATTTTGTCAAAAAACTTGTTGATCTTGATGAAAAAAATCAGATAATAATCGATTCCGAAAATCGGACAAAAACAACCGGGGTTTTTGCCGCCGGTGACGCCACGACAGTAAAACATAAGCAGATTGTTATCGCCGCCGGCGAAGGCGCTAAGGCCGCTCTTTCAGCTTACGAATTTTTGTCCCTAAAAGCCGGCAAAAAACCGATTTATAAATATGAATGAAATAGGAGTAAAAATGAAAACAACAAAACTTCTAAGAACGGCTTTGCTACTTTATCGGAAAGATTTTAAAAATCTTTTTTTGCTAGCCCTAGTTATTGGTGCCATTTCTTTTTTAATTGACCAATTCATCCCATTATTAAACATTGGCTTCTCACTTTCGTGGCTCGGTTCTGTAATCTCGCTACTTCTGACAGCGATTTTTTCAATTTCCATTCTTTCCCGCGCTCATCGACTGGTTAATGGGAAAAGCCTTGATGAAAATTTTTCCCAATCGATCAGAAAAACTCACCATCTTTATCCAAAATACATTTTAACTTATTTGGTTGTAATGATAATAATTGCCGCTGGTACGATTTTCTTTATTATCCCTGGAATTGTTTTTGCCGTTTGGTATTTTGCCGCCCTGTATATTGCTGTAAATGAAGAGTGTAAGCCATTTACTGCTCTTGAAAGGTCAAAAAGGGCAATCGGTCGAGAATTTTTTTTGGTTTTCTTTAAAATTCTCGGAGTCGGAGTTTTAATAATCATCCCGATAATCATTGTTGCTTATCCAATTTATTATTTATTCGACTTTTTGTCGCTGGCAAACTACAGCGAAAATTTCATTATTTTCATCAGCTCTTTAGTGGTGATCCCGATAAATGCCTTAATCACCGGTCTTATTTATGAAGAACTTAAAAAATCCACCGATTAAAAATGATCGGGAACGGCCACTTGCTGACCGAGTGCGGCCACAGACACTCGAGGAATTTATCGGCCAAGAACATATTTTAGCACCCGGAAAATTACTACATCGTTTGATCGTTTCCGATCGAATCCCATCGATGATTTTTTGGGGTCCGCCGGGGAGCGGTAAAACAACGCTCGCCAGGTTAATTTCAAATTTCACCAAACATCATTTTTCTAATTTTTCAGCTGTTTCCGCCGGCGTTAAAGAAGCGCGCGCCTTAATTGACGAGGCGAAAGAAAGGGAAGGAGAAAGCGGAAAAAAAACCATCCTCTTCGTCGATGAGGTTCATCGATTTAATAAATCACAACAAGATCTATTTTTACCGCATATCGAAAACGGTGATATCATTTTTATCGGCGCCACAACCGAAAATCCTTCTTTTGAAATTAATTCACCGATTCTGTCGAGAGCGAGAGTTTTTCATTTTCGCGAGCTCGAGCAAAAAATTATCGAAAAAATCCTACTCCTTGCGATTAAGGATCCGCGTAGCGGTTTTGCTGATTTCCAAATCGTTATTGAAAAGCCGGCGCTTCGCCATTTGTCAGAAATTTCCGAAGGCGATGCTCGAGATGCTTTAAACGCTCTTGAGCTTGCAATTCTTTCGACTGAAGCCAAAAATGGGAAAATCACCATCGATCTTAAAGTCGCCGAAGAAGCAATTCAACAAAAATTCATCCGTTACGACAAGGATCGCGACGGACATTTTGATTTAATTTCTGCTCTCCATAAGAGTCTTCGATCGAGCGATGTTGACGCCAGCCTTCACTACCTTTCACGAATGCTTGAAGCCGGGGAAGACCCGCTTTATATTATAAGACGACTGATTCGTTTTTCCGCCGAAGATATCGGTCTTACCGACCCAAACGCCTTGGTTCTGGCGGTCGCCACCAAGGAAGCAACTCATTTCATTGGAATGCCTGAATCCGGTGTAATCATTGCCGAGCTTGTAATCTATTTATCAAAAGCGAAAAAAAGCCGTTCGGTTAATGATGCTTATGAAATGGCGCGAAGCGATGTTTTGAACAGAAGACTTGATCCGGTTCCTCTTAACATTCGTAATGCGCCGACAAAAATGATGCGCGATTTTGGTTTTGGAAAGAACTATCAAATGTATAGTAAAGAAAGCCGATTACCGTCAAATTTAAAAGGAAAAAGTTATTATTCGGACCCCAAATTATATGATTCTTAATTTTTTTTGCTAAAATAGAAAAAAAGGAGAAAAAAATGGAAATTGACCAAAATAATACCGATAACACCGAAGAGAAAGCGCTCAACAAAATCGAGGGGGAACCGACTGAAAAAGTTGCCGAAAAAGCTGAAAAAAAATCAAGCTTTCGAGAGCTTCACGAACGGCTAAAAAAATTCTGGTCCTCTAAAAAAAATCGTTTGATAACAATTTCGGCGGTTGGAGGATTGATTATTATCATCACCGGTCTAGTTCTTTATAAATGGTATGCTGATGCGGAAACCAGAAAAGCTGAAGAAACCAAGACAACCGAAGAGAGCACAGCGGCAATCGAAGAGCAGGAACTTGCAGTATCGATTTTAGATGGAACGATGGTTCCTAAAAATCTGGCCAATCGTCATCCTCTAGGAGTGATTATTGAAAATCATACCGAGGCTCGACCGCAATCCGGAGTTTCTGACGCCAGTATCGTTTACGAAGCAATCGCCGAAGGGGGGATAACTCGTTACTTGGCTTTATATAGCGGATACAATGCCGCAAAAATCGGTCCGGTTAGAAGCGCTCGAACATATTTTATTGATTTTTCTCGCGAATATAATGCTTATTTGGGTCATGTTGGCGGTAATTATGACGCTTTGGAGCAAATCAAGGCCCAAGGAATTTTGGATCTTGATCAATTTCAAAATGCCGCATATTACAAAAGAGAATCCGAAAAGGGGGTATCAAGCGAACATACTGTTTACACATCGACTGATTCTCTCTACGAGCTTGCCGGGAAGAAAGGATATTCAACGGAAAACAATTTTACTCCCTTAAAGTTTAAAACCGATATTCCTGTTGAGAGTCGGCCGGCGAGCCAAAAAATTACTGTTAATTATGGATCGGCCTCATATAAAGTCACTTTTGATTACGACCCGACAAATAATAATTACCTCCGAACACTTGCCAACCTCCCAGATCAGGATCGTCAGACCGGCAAGCGGCTCTCCCCGAAAAATATCATTCTCCAGACCGTTTCCAGACAGGCAACAACAACCAAAATTAATGAAAAAGGCTATATATACACCACTGAAGGCCAGGGGAAAGCACAAATTTTACAAGACGGAAAACTAATTACCGGCAGTTGGCAAAAATCCGGCGCCAGTCGAACAAAATTTCTAGATAGTGCTGGTCAAGAAATCTTTCTAAATTCGGGACAAACCTGGATTTGCATTGTTCATCCCGATATTAACGTTAGTATTGAATAATTTAGGAGGCATATGAGCAAGATAAAGGAAGTCAGGGCAATTGAAATTCTCGATTCGCGCGGTAATCCGACTGTTTCCGCCGAGGTCGAGCTTGAAGATGGTTCAATCGGTATTGGTTATGTTCCTTCCGGTGCCTCAACCGGTGAATATGAGGCTCATGAAATTCACGATAATGATGAAGGTCGCTACGCCGGCAAAGGCGTTCTCAAGGCCGTTGAAAATGTTAATACCAAGATTCGAGAAGCAATTGTTGGTATGGAATCTGACGATCTTCGAATTATTGACCAGAAGATGATTGAACTTGACGGCAGTAAAAATAAATCCAACCTTGGCGGTAATTCAATCCTCTCTGTCTCTCTCGCCGCCGCTAAAGCGGCGGCTGAAAGCTTCAGGGTCCCTCTTTTTGAATATTTATCGAAAATATCGGGTATCGCGACTGGTAACGGTGATTATCTTTTACCGATACCGATGATGAACATTTTGAACGGTGGCAAACATGCCGTCGGTTCAACCGATTTTCAGGAATTTATGATCGTTCCGGTTAACTTTGAAACTTTTAAAGAAGCCCTTCGAGCCGGAACCGAAGTTTTTCATTCTCTTCACAAGATCCTTGAGGAGCGGAGTTATCAGCCTCTGGTTGGCGACGAAGGCGGTTATGCGCCAAGTTTGTTCTCAAATGAACAAGCGATTGAACTCTTGACAATGGCGATCAAAGAGTCCGGTCGCCGAGTCGGAGACGAGGTAGCAATTGCTCTCGATCCGGCGGCAAGCGAGTTTTTCTATCAAGATATTTATCAGCTTCATCGAGAAAACCGAACTTTTACGACCAATGAATTAATTGACTTTTATGACATTTGGACGCAAAAATATCCGATCATTTCAATCGAGGATCCGCTGTCGCAAGATGATTGGGCCGGGTACCAAGAGATCACCTCGCGCCTGAAAGATCGTTGCCAAATCATCGGCGATGATATTTATGCAACCAATATTACTCGTTTAAAAAAGGGGATTGAGCAACATTCAACAACCGGCATTTTGATTAAGCCTAATCAGATCGGCACTTTAACCGAAACAATCGAAGCAATCAAAATGGCAAAGGAAGCCGGCTTCAGCTATATCATTTCCCATCGCTCCGGAGAGACCGAAGATAGTTTTATTGCCGATCTTTCGGTCGCCGTCGGTAGTGGTAAAATTAAGACCGGCGCTCCTTGCCGTGGCGAGCGGACAGTTAAATACAACCGTCTTTTGGAGATCGAAAGTAAACTCGGGGCTAGGGGAAAACTTGCCAAGTGGGGGATTTAGTTTATTTTAAATAAAAAGAAAAACTCCCCGAAAGGGGAGTTTTTCTTTTTTACTGGCTAATGCTCATTGCAACTCCGGTAACCTTATTAACATAGCTTGTCGAATGGTTGTAGGAATAAAGTCCTTTACGGATATCATTCTGTCCACCACTCATCGCTAGATAGTGTGCGGCACCATTGATTGCATCGATAACATTTCCGATATCGGCTCGACCGTCACCGTCACCGTCAACACCGGCAAATCTCCAGGTTGAAGGTAAAAACTGCATCGGTCCGGAGGCGCCGGCGTATGAACGTTTGTTGGGATCGCTAGAACATCCGGTTTCAACATAGTGGATCGCTTTTAGATAGCGCCAGTCGGCGATACCGTAGCGAGCGGCGGCGGCGATGTAAACATCGTTTGTAACCGTTCCGCCGTAAACCCGTTTTTCGCGGGCGATCGCTTCAACTCGAGCTTTTTTCTGCGCCTCTTCACTTGCGATTCGTTTGGCGGCATCGGCAAGACTTTCACCCGGAACAATTTCAATTTTTTTCTTTGAAATCGATAGCGGGTTATGGTTGGCGGCAGTCAGTGTCAGTTTAGCCTCAATCGGATTTTTTTCAGATTGGTTTTCTACACCCGAAGCGACTGCCGAAGGTAAGATCATTACCAGGATGAAAATCGCTTGGGCCAGGTATTTGATTGTTTGTTTCGGACCTAGTCTCTCGTTAATCCTATTATTTAGGATCATTGATTTTCTTAAGCTTTAGGCTACCAGAACTTCATTTCTCTGCTTGACTTAAGATTTAATTAAAAAATATTCGCTCTTTAGCGAATACTTGCGTATAATATCATATTTTCGGCACTTTGTCAAGGGGGTAGGCACCAATGAAGTAGAAGTAAGATAAGAGAAAAATGATTGGTGAACTGCTAGTAAATGAGTCGGGGCGCCACGACAGTGGCGCCCCGGGGAATGCTTGCCCCCCGAAGGGGGCAGTCTCTCGGACTGAAAACCGATGTTCCGCGAGGCCCTTTCCGGGGCTGCGATCGGTTCCCGTCCGGCGGGTCCGCCCTCGCCCCCCTCTCCCTGCAGGAGAAGGGTACGTCTGCGGTTCCCCCTTTGGGGGAGATTTGTGACATCCCACAACGCCTAGTGGTTGGTGGTCGTCCTCCCATAAGCGCGCTGACTAGCTGTACCCGCTAGTCAGCTTGGGGATTGCGGCGCCGAAACTCGGTCGGGTCAGGCACCCTTCCTTGTTCCGGCCGTCCGGAGGCCTGAACTCCGGACTTCTCAAGAGCGCAGATGTGATGTTTTCGATGTTTTCTTCGTTTTACTTTTTTTCGCGACTCTTGAGATAGCATCATCCTAGCACATCTGTCCTATTTTGTCAATACCCCCTAAGGTAAATAAATAATTTTGTGCCGTTGGCCACCCTTTATGGGCAACACAAAATAATGGAGTCATCTTGTAATGAAGCCATCTTTCTGGGCTGAAGCCAAGAGTATCAGACCTTCTCTGGCATACTTGAGTGCTCTTCAATATATGCATTAATAAATAAATTATTTAATTACGAAACAACTGTCCATAAAAAATCATTCATCAGATCATTTAGATTTATATTTTTAGTTAATCATTGGCATAAAACAATGTCTGGCTCAAACCAAAAGGAAAAACCATGGTAAAATTATATAAACTTTTCGCGACCTTACAGTCGGGGATCTAAGTGAGGAATTTTAGAAACAATCGACATGCATATAAAATAATTAGTACCAACATAAAATAATTAATATCAACAATTAAATAAAAATAATAAATTTTAAAAATAATAAATAAACTTCCCACGACCTTACGGTCGGGGTATTAATCCACCTCAAATCCCAGTCGGATTTGCCCTGAATCTTTCTTGCCTTGATTTTCAATATATTCTTCAATCATCTTTTGGTTAATTCCTACG
>Ga0265297_10006133_pt1 | contig 17686 bp, 14 predicted proteins | sample Munlanlwell13791_FD_192502 | JGI IMG/M metagenome (GOLD analysis project Ga0265297, IMG submission 192502) | Leachate microbial communities from a municipal landfill in Southern Ontario, Canada - Leachate well 137-91 | ecosystem: Engineered > Solid waste > Landfill > Unclassified | place...
CGGCTGGTTCGTTTTTTGTTCGTAAATTGCGCCGGCTAAAAAAAGAGCTTTGGGGGCAAGCAGTTTGTCTTCATTGGCAGCTATGAGCGAATTCAGGTAATCCAGGGCTTCATCCCATTTCCCCAGGTCGGCATAACAGGTAACGATAAGGTCGATAGCAACGAGCGCCCCGTAAGTTTTAGGGTCATCGGTGATATATTTTTTGTACTTTTCAATGGCGGTGACATAAGCGGCGGAAGCCTCATCGTTCCTGCCCTTCATCTTAAGATATTCCGCGATATGCACGGGGACCTGCAGGGCTGTGCCGGTATCGGGATAACCGGACGTTATCTTGTTCAGGGTCTCGAGCGCATTCGTCCAGTCATCCGCCGACTCGTAGGTCAACGCCACCATATATAAGGCCCTTGAAGAAAGGTCCTTGTTGTCCGGGTAGTCCTTCGGTATCACGAGAAATTCCTCCCTGCTCTTCGCAAGGCTCCCCTGCATCGCGTATAACTGCCCTATATTGAACTGCGCCTGGGAGCTGTTAGGCCACATAGGGTATCTTATGGTAATCTCCCTGAACTTGTCTATGATCTTCTGGTAGTCCACCGGCGAGGCCTTATCGGGGGCCTTGAGCAGGGCGTTCAGGTCCTTTGAAGCATTCCAGAACCTTTTCTCGGCGGAGTAAGTCCCTGAATCGCAGCCGCCGAGGGCGGCCGATACAAGCACTACCGCGCAAATAACCGATAATTTCCTGAACATACGCTACTTGTTTTCCTTTTCCGTTTCCTGCTTAAGGATGAACAGGTTCGCGGTGCTTAAGAAGACCAGCGAATCGCTGATGAACGATATGATTATGCCGGCGGCGAGCATGAACAGGGTTATCTCGGGAAATGTCAGGTTCATGAGCCCCTGCTGTTTCTGTTTGGCCACCATGAAAAGCACCTCAAGCAACCTGGGGATAAATACCAGCAGGACAGTCGTGAATAAAACGTGTTTTACGACCCCGAAGGACCTCGCGATCGCCCCGAAGACGCTCTTTCGCTCGACGATCAATGCCGGATACGCGTAAATGAAAAGCGCCTCCACAAAAAACGCGACCGCTATTGCGGCATATGAAAACACCTGCAGCAACATGACGGACGATTGGGTGCGCTGCATCGTCGAGGTTACTATCCAGGACGGGGCCTTAAGTATGATGAAGGACAGTGCATATAATATCGCCCATATCCCGAGAAGCGCGAAGTACCTCCTTGCCGCCCTGTTGAAACTGCCGAACGCGCGGACATCTTCGTTCCCTGAATGCGCCTGGGAGACCATCGCCATGGCCATACCGTACATAATCACGCCGAATGTGACCATAACGAATATCTGCCCGTAATTAAAAAGGGTCGGAAGTATGTTGAAATTATACGGATAGTGCAGGAACGCAGGCCCGAAAATGTTCTTTATCGGTTTGGCAAATATGGCCGTGAACGGCGGGCGCGGGGAATAGAACAATACGGTAAGTACGATGCCTTCAAAAACGGCTTTCAACAGGAATGGCAGCAGGACGGCCGGATATTTTACGATCATCCTGAAAGTTATCGACCAGACAGTCCTAATCATTATCGAAAGACTTCTTTATTACCAGTATCTTCTTTTTGAGGTCCACTTCCTGTTTTTCGTCGTCAACAAAAGATACGCCTACGTCGTATTTCTCCGGATCCTGCTCCACAGGGGCCTTGACCCAGCTCACTTTAACAAGCGTCTTTACGGGTTCGATATCATTCCCGGGCACTATATTTAAGGTAATATGCATCTCGGGGACCAGGTCCTTGTTGGACTCCTCGCCTCCGCTATCCTCCTTCAACTTGCACCGCGAATTATGGACCCAGCCAAGGCAATTCGAGCAGCTGTCGCAATCCCACGAACGCGGCCATTCAAGCAAGGCACCCCCCTCGCTTAAGTTCTTTGCTTTCAATGGGATATCCCCGGAAATATCGATCTTTTTCTGGGGATCGACCAGCTTCCCTTTTATAGCAACATTTATTTCGACACGTTTAAACTTTCTGCGTTCCAAATTTTTCTCCTTGTCCTGCCCAAATTAGGTTAAGTATAACACAAAAGTAAACCGTGTCAACGGGTTTTGTTGCTTTTATGCCGTAATAATTTGCTTTTCCACCCCCTTTTTCAGTATGCTGCTCCTGTATTCGATGGGAGATGTTTTCATATACCTTTTGAAAACCTTACTGAAATAGTTGGGGTCCTGGTATCCTACCGCATAAGCTATCTGGTTTACGTTAAGGTTCCTGTTCTTGAGGAGTTTCGCGGAGGCTTCTATCCTGATCTTCGTAAGGTATTCGATAAAAGTTATCTTAAGCTCATCCTTGAATATATGGCTGAAATAGTAATGGCTTAAGGCGACCTCTGTGGCAACCTTTTGGAGCGAAATGTCCTTGTCGTGGTAATTCTTCTTTATGAAACCGACCGCTTTAAGTACGGCCTCCTGGTTGCGCGAGAACTGCTTGTCCGACTCCGATACGACAAGGAAATCGAACTCATGCTTGAATATGTAATTTATCAATACCGCCAAAAGGTCCGCTGCGCTCTTGACCTGTTCTTTCTTTATGCCCGGGATCGCTTCCGGGCCGCGGGACGGGGACATCAAGACTACGCCTATCACCTTATCCTCTATGACGATCGGGATGAAGGCCGCGTACGACTTGTTGTGTTCGCAGATATTCGGTTTTTTTGAGCTAGCTACTGCCGCACAGGCCCTGTTGACCAGTTCGAGAAGGCCGGGGTCTTTCTTTTTTGAGGAGAGGAGCGGCTTGCCCTTCAGGTCGATAAACGAGAACTCCATCCCGGTCAGTTTCAGGAAAGCGTTCTCGATGTCCTGCAGGACCTTCGTGCTTGCGATTCCTTTAATAGCTAGTGAGCATTCCATATCTTATTAAAATTTACTACTTTTAAGCAATATTGTCAAGTAAATTACCTATTTGAAATCAAGGAACCCGGAATCCTTCATCCACCTGTAAGTGACCGCTATGACTACCAGGAGCGCCGCGATCGCATATAATCCCTTTATCCCCCTGAAGCTTAAGGCGATCATGCCAAAACACGTAGAGAGGAAATAGAGCGACAGCACGACCCTCCTCTGGGATTCTTCCCGGAACAGGAGCTTATGGTGGATGTGTTCTTTGTCGCCCTGGAAGATGTGCTTCTTCTTCGCAAGCCGCCGGACGATAGCGAGAGTTGCGTCTATTATTGGCACCCCCAAAGCTATTGCCGGCACAAAAAGCGTTATGATCGTCCGGCTCTTCTGGAAGCTCACGACCGATATCGCCGCCAGCACGAACCCGAGGAACATGCTGCCCGAATTCCCCATGAATATCCGCGCCGGATAAAAATTGTACGGCAGGAATCCCGCGCATGCGCCGACAAGTGAAAAGGCGAGGAAAGCCACGACATATTCATGCTGGTCGAGCGCGGACAGGAATATGAAGAATGACGATATTGCCGATACGCCCGCGGCGAGGCCGTCGAGGCCGTCGAGCAGGTTTATCGCGTTGGTTATGCCGACTATCCATACCATCGTAAAGATGATGCCCATGAAGCCGAGGGAGACCTTCCCGACGAACGGTACCGTGAATTCCTCTACGACAAAACCGCATGCTACAAGCACGGCCGCGGCAATGACCTGCACGAGAAGTTTTGGCTTGGCCTTCATAGGCCTTATATCATCTATGACGCCGACGATTACGATCATTGCGGCCGCGACGCTGAAACCGGCGAACTTCAGAGAGAAACTGTCCATCGCGCCCGGGACCGCGCGAAAAGCCACCAAGGTCCCGGCGAAGAACGCTGCGGCGATCGCTATGCCGCCAAGCGTCGGCATATTGTTCCTGTGTACCTTCCTTCCTCCGGGCTTATCGACGACGCCCAGCGCGAGCGCGACTGCCCTCACTATAGGCGTCAACACCAGCGCCACCGCGCCGGAGACAAAGAATGTTGCCAGGAAGTACCTAAGCATTTATCATCCTCTGGTTGTTTCGGCTTTTTCCCACGTCGCTTTTGTGCCCCCAGTCATAAACCTTAGCAAGCCGATTGCTGAGGCCAGGTTAACAATGCAAAAGTAAAGGGGGATCTTAAGGATTTTTAATTTAATACTATTTTCCTCAAGTATATATCCTGCTACGGCGGATAAATAGAGCAATATTTGGCATAGAAAAACTCCTATATAGAAGGGTCTATCCAAAACAAATAAATTCGCGATAAAGATCAAGACCAACAGGACGGGCACGAACCATCGTATGAATTTATGGAAAAGGAATTGAAAAACGCGGAGCGGCCCGGAGGAGATTATGACCGATCCTATCGCAAAACTCGCTTTAAGCCCTTGCGCGATTATCCGGGCTTTCTGTTTTATTCCTTCTTTTGTGTTTGCCGCGGTCTTTTCTGACGTGATGGCTTCGGGTTCATAGACGAGACCATATCCCTTCTTTGCGAGTATCATCGGAACGACAAAATCATCCGCAAGCGTCTCCTCCACAGGCTCAAATAATTTCTTCCTGATCGCATAGATAGAGCCGTTTACAACAAGTAGCGAGAGCAGGTCGCTTTCCTTCTCTTTGATGACTTTCTCGTATTTCCAGTAAAGATCTTCACCTTCTCCCGCAAGGGATTCGTTCCTGTATTTCAACTCGCCGCAGACGCAACCTATCTTTTCATCCGCAAAGTTCCTAACTAGCTTCCTTATCGCATCCTTTTCGTAAAGAGAGTTCGCATCAGTGAAGACTATGATATCGCCGACGGCTTGCGCCACTGCCGAATTAAGCGCTGCCATTTTCCCTCTTCGGGGCTCCTGTTCTATCAGCTTTATACGGGAATCGGAAAATCCCGCCGCAATCGCTTTCGTACCGTCGGTACACCCGTCCAGGACCAGCAGCACCTCGAGCTTCTCTCCCGGGTATTCGAGGGAAAGCACGTTCTCTATCTTTGCAGCTATTACCTTTTCTTCGTTGTGTGCCGGAATGACCAGTGTCACCTGCGGCTCGATATCAGATTTCGAATACGACTTCCTGAAGAATTTTGCGAGCAATGCCATCGCGACGGGATATCCCAGGTAGCTAGCCGCTATCAGCCCAACGCAAGACCATATTATATATATAGCCGCCATATCCTCACCAACCCGTTTCGGCTGTATGCCTTATGCCGTCTATATTCTTATCCCACCCGTCCCACGTGGTAGTTATGATACCGAGGCAGTGTGCATGGCCTTGCGACGCCTTTGCAAGTCCGTCTATGCCGCCACGGTCCTTCCATCCTGCCTCGATATAATCGAAGTCCTTCGAATCGAAATAATCGGGACTCCTGGCCATCTTCCCGTAACGGTCATTAGCCTCGAACCACCAAGATAATAATATAATGTCCTGCGGTATATCGTCGATCACGCCGGTAGTCTTGCCCTTTACCCCGCCGAACTGTATCTGGATGTCGCCGTTGCCACCGAGGTGCCAGGGGTTCAGCATATCGTCCCATATCAGCACCTTAGTATCTGTAGAACGCGACTTTATGATGTCGTAAAGCTCGTTTATATCCTCCGCGAAAAGCTGCTCGTTGGTCATGTTCCTCTTACGACACCTCGAGTCCCTGTTTATCCCGAGGACCTCGTCGTGCCCGAGGCAGATATACCGCGGCTCGAGCGCATCTATAACCCTTGCTATCGCATCCGACATCACCTCGTAAGTGTGGGGCGAGGACGGGCAATACGTGCAAGTCCACTGGGCCCACGAGACCGTCTTCTGTTCGGCATAGTCATAGCTTACGAGCACCGTATCTCCGTCCCTGATCCTGCCGGATGGCAGCCTCTTTATAGCCGCCGGGTCGCCCTTTAGTTCAAACGGGTATTGCAGCGTCCCGCCTTCTACGGTGTAGTCGGTGCCTTCCTTATATGTAACCGACCCCTTGGCGTCCTTGACTACTATATCGGTCGTATCGTCCCTTATGACATTTACAAGGGTATGGGCCGTCTGTATCCTTGGCGAAGCCCTATCTCCCCTGAATACGAAGGCCTCGTCCTTGACCCATATCCCCTCGATGGCCTGCGGATACCTGGACACCACCGGACCGGAATAACTGAAACTCACAAGGTTCGGAACCGGCTCTATGAACCTGTTCCTGGCATACTCGAATATTTCGGCCATCTTTCCCTTCCTGTCGGGATCCTCGAGGCCGTAAAAATCCCAGCTCTCGATTATCGCGAAATTCATCTTCAGGCCCGCCATTATATCTATCTGCGATTTCAGGCTGTCATAATTCGCGGCATTTATATGGACGCCCCTAATGCCATAAGACGGGTGGTCCATGACCTTGATGCATTTAACGTACAGCGTGCCGTTATCGGACTTTTCTATGGATTGCAGGAGCGTTTGGACTCCGTAAAACAGCCCCGCCTCGCCCGCCGCATATATCGTGACCTTGTCCGGCGCGACCTCGAGCAGGTAGCCCTCGCCGCCTATCTCTCCGTCCAGCAGTCTGTCAATATTAAGGACAATGATCTCCTTCCCGTCCTTATCATCCGAGAAGCCAATCGCCATCCCGTATTTCTCGCCCAAGACGTTTTCCAGGTATTTACCCGCCGAACGGTTGTCCGCGGAGCGGTCATAGACCAGCTCCCAGTTACTGTCTATGGCGGCCTGTCCGCCCGCGGTGATGCAGGACTTCGGCGCGGGAAATATGCCCGCGGGGCATGCTGCGTCATCGCCACAATATACGGGGCCTGCCCATATCAAAAGCAGGGCAAATGCGGCCGATATCTTATTTATCTTTATCGTTCTTACCAAGCAGATCCTCCGACGCTTTTATCACGTCATCTACACTTATCTTAAGCATGCACCTGTAATCCTTTGTCACGCAATCGAACTCCTTGCCCGACCACCTGTTCTTTTCCGCGGTCTCCTTCAGCGTATCCCTCAAGAAAGGATAATAACACGGGCTGCAATCCAACCCGCTCTGCAGCACGATATGCCCTTCTCCCCAAGGCCTGTGTATCCGCGGGTCGGCGGCGCCGAAGATGCTTACCGTCGGGACCTTAAGGGCCGCAGCTATATGCATCGGCCCAGAGTTATTACATATGAGAAGCTTAGACATCTTCAGCAGCGCGGCCGTCCCTTTAAGCGTTAGCCGACCGGCCGCAATCGCTGGACGGTGTTTCATCATGCCGGCGACTCGCGCCGCTTTTTCGGCATCAGCCTTGCCGCCTATCAACACTATCTTGACCCCAAGCTTTCCGGCCAGTGTGTCGGCCGCGCTCGCGAACCTTCCCTCCGGCCAGCACCTGTAGAGTGCGGTGTATACCCCGCCTCCGGGATGCACGCTGATGACCTTGTCGCCTGTCGATATGCTGTTTCCATCCAAGAACTCCCTTGCGGTCTTTATGTCATCCACGCCTATTACGACCTTCGGGCCTTTATCGACGTTTCCTATATCTACGCCTGCGGCGGCAAGGAGGTCCAGGTTCATCTCCACCGCGTGTTTTACTTTATCTATCGTTGAGCGGGCCGTAAAAAGCCATCCGTAACCTTTGAACATCTTCAGTCCCTGTGCGACCCTGACCTTTGCGCCGGAAAGGTATCCTATAAAAGCAGAGCGGATGCCGCTCGGATATGCGCATATCGAGGCGCCGAATCGTTCCTTCCTCAGGCCGGACACTATTCGCATTATATACAGCAGGTCTCCTGTCCTCACGGGATCAACCGTATAGATATGGTTTATATCCGTATTCCTCTCGAGGATCCCAGCATTGCCGGTGAAAGTCAAAACACAAACGCGTGAAGACGGCGAGGATTTTTTTATATTTCTGGCTATCGGCGTCGCCAAAAGGAGGTCGCCTATGCCTTGCAGCGATATTATAAGGTATTTATCCATCGCGGCCGGCCTCGAGGTCCATATATACGCGTTCGTACCTCTTCACCATAGCTTCCAGCGAGAACCTCCTGTTGACGGCATCCTTTGCCGCGGAACCCATGCGCTTCCTCAGTTCCCCGTCATCCGCAAGGGCCGTCACGGCATTATATATAGCGGCGGCATCGTCGATCCCTACAAGCATCCCGGTTTTCATATCCTCTATTGCTTCAGGCGCTATGCCGGTCCTCGTCGAGACCACAGGTTTCCCTGCTGCCATGGCCTCGATGACCGCAATACCAAAGCTGTCTTTAAGGGAGGATGACACGAAAATGTCCGCCGCGGAGAGTATCTCATCTGCGTCATTCCTGAATCCAAGAAAACGCGTATTATCCGCAATGCCGAGGTCCCTCGCCTTCCTCTCAAGCGGAGCCCTCAAGGCGCCGTCTCCCGCTATGGCAAGATATGCACCTTTCCTCTCCCTGATGACCTTCGACATCGCCTCGAGCAGGCGGTCAAATCCCCGTTCCGGACTTAACCTTCCGATGCCGACCACGAGCAACCCGGGCTCCGGTATGCCTAATTCCCGCCTTATGGCCGAGCCGCAGCCCGTCTTTCCGTACCGGCCGGTATCCACGGCATTTTCGACTTCAACAATCTTTTCTGCGGGTATCCCCCTGCCCGCCAGGACGGATTTCATCGACCCAGATACAGCTACTATCTTGTCGAACCTCTTCAATACCTCGATATCTATCCTCTCGTAAAAGCTTATCTTCGGGTCCGTGCCCAAAAACCCGTGGGCCGTGGCCACCTTTTTTATCGGGGTCTTCCTCGTGGCAAGGAAACCTATAAGGTCGCTTTTATATTCGTTGCTGTGCATTATATCCACGCCGTTATCCAGGAGTATCTTCCTGAGCCTGGCTATCGAACCTGTATCGAACCTGCCGTTAAGCTCCAGTTGCAGGACCGGCAACCCCGCGCCTTTTGCCCGGGCCGCAAGCGGCGGTTCGGAATCCCCCTTTTCTTTAAACGTTATTATCAGCATCTCGAACTTGTTTTTGTTAACGCGCTCCGCGATAGACAGGATTATCGACTCCGCTCCGAGGATTACCCTGCTGGCCCTCGGGCTGCTTCTTATTAAGGCTATTTTTATTTTATCCATTATCTCTCAATGAAAACTCTCTTAGAACTACCGCCAATGGTATTATTATCCAAAATATCAATAACTGCAAATAAGATATGAACATCCCACCCAACAAATATACCAAGAGGCTTATCTGGAGTGCGGATGATATTTCTCCGAGATGGCGTTCGCCTTTCGCCAAAAAGTTCTTTTTCGCGTCATTCAGGTACTTTAACGTCAAGAATATTAATATCAGAAGGAATGTCAGGCCAAATATGCCGGTTTCAGCCGCAGTATGAATATAAAGGTTATGGGCGTCCAGGCCCATTTTAAAACGAACATCGGACGACGTGATCGACTTCATGAAATATTCATACCGGAACATCCCGAAACCTACGCCGGTTATCGGATTCTCCGTGAAAAGGTCTGTTCCGACCTTCCATCCGGCCAGCCTTTTGCCGATAGCCGGGTCGCTGAACTGCGTTATAGTACCTGCCCTTTCCCAGTATTTTTGCGGGACAAGTGGAATCATCACAGCAAGGGCGATTATAATAGCCAATATTCCTATAAATTTGTTTTTCTTAATTATCCTTATTCCCACGGAAAGGAACATGACCGTTGCCAGTTGGACAAGTCCGGCCCTTGAGAACGATAATACCGTACCCACGACCAATATTCCTATGATCGTAACAAGAATTGACCTAATGGTAAATCTTTTATACGAATAGAACAGCGCTATCGCGAGAGGGATCGAGATGACCAAGTCCATCGCGTATACGTTCGCATCTTCAGCAAAACCACTGATCCTGAGTATACCTTCCGGAGCATAATACACGCCTATGTGGTGTGTATACTGGTAAATCCCTACGAGAGCGGAAGTGAAATTAATAAATACGAGAAACCATACTAGGAATAGCAGCTGGTTTTTTGTCTTTATTAGATTTGCAATCGTAAAATAAAGGGCCAGCGCTTTGGAGCTTACCTCCAAGAAAAACGGGAAACTGTAATCAAATTCATTGAATGTAGACAAAAAGCCAACGAGGAAGAATGCCGCGATAGCTAAATTCTGCGGCGCTGTTTTAATCTTGAAATCGCGGTATATAATGCTATGAAATCCCCATATAAGCAGTATAACGAACGCGAGATTCCTGGCAAGGTGCAACTCCTGAAGCTGCGGGATCCAGTATGTGGGATGAAAAAACGTCCCTATAATAAATACGATAATCGATATATAAAGATTCAAAAATATAGCTAGCCCTATACAAAAACCGGCGAATAGGAACGCAACGATATACCACGGCAGGATCCAGAAGCTTGCCCCGACACAAAACGCCAATAGCGCTATGAACAGCTTCACGAGGGCAGGCAGTTCTATCAGGGGGCTTTCTTCACCCCGGTCTTTATACGCGTGATCGATATGCCCTGGTTTTGTTATATCCATATTGACCATTTCATAATATATAAGTGCTTAATAAGTATCATGCGCAAATTAGTCTTTTTTCTGTCAAAAATGTTCAGATACATTATAAGGCAAGCGGCCACCATGCACAATGAGGCAATAAGTGTAAATATGCGATGTAATATAACGTAAAATAACCCGCAATGCTTTTTAAAATAACGTTCCATGGATTTTTTTGCTTCGACCGCCATGGCATACGGCGCTGCGGCGGCACTTTTACCCCAATAATGCACAATCACTGCGGAAGGTACATAGCGAATCTTCCATCCGCCTTCCTTTATGCGCCGGAAAAGGTCCGTGTCCTCTGCATACATGAAATATTTTTCGTCGAACATCCCGATGCGGTCAAACGCCTGCTTTCTCATCATGGCACAAGCTCCGGACAGCATCTCCACTTCCATTTCGTCTTCATGGTCCCAGTAAGACATTAGGTAACGTCCGAATAACTTGCTCTTCGGGAATCTCTTATGTAGCGTCATCATAACAAAAAATTCGGACAGCGGAGTCGGGGCATTCCTCGCGCATTCGTACTGGATGGTTTTGTCGGGATTCAATATTTTTGGACCTATTGCACCGACATCCGCTTTCGATTCCATGAACCTGACCATTGTAAGCAAGGCCCCAGGCAACACAATCGTGTCTGGGTTCAATAGTAATATATATTCCGACGCACAAACCCTAATCCCTTGATTATTGGCCGCCCCGAACCCAACGTTAACGTTGTTCGCAATATATTTTACCGCCGGGAAGGATGATTTGAGCATACCGGAACTATTATCACTTGAGTTGTTATCTACGACAATAATCTCTATTTTTAAGCCAGAACTGTTTTCGTATATAGAGTTCAGACATTGTTTTAAATAATCTCCTGCATTCCAGTTTACTATTACAATCGAAAGGTCCATATCTCTCCGCCTTGTCTTGACTGACGTAAAAACAAAAAACCAAAATCCTTTCGCGCGGATCTTGGTTTATTAATTCACCGAATAACCTCCTGGCCTTGGACTAAAGGTGCCGGTGGATATACTCGGGAATATGATATTCTATCCCTGTCAGGACATATCCTATGATGTTTGCACCGACACTCTTAAGTACGCTCTCCGCGCGCGCCACGACTTCCCTGCGGGTCCTTCCCGCCCTGACGACCAGCACCGTCCCGTCGACAATATGGCTTAAAATACGCGGGTCCGAAAAGGGTATCACAGCCGGCGTATCCAATATTATCCTGTCGTATTTGCCCTTAAGCTCGAACAGCAGGTCCTTCATCTTCTGCGAGCTTAACAATTCTGTCGGATTTCCCGAAGGATCCCCCGCGGATATGATAAACAGGTTCTTGATCTCGCTTGCCGCCGTGATATCCCGGGCCTCAGCCCTGCCCGATAGCAGGTCCCCGAGGCCTTTATCCAGTGAGGCCCCCATGAGGCCGCCTATCGACGGCTTCCTGAAATTACAATCGATCAGCAGGGTGGGCTTGCCCGAATTTTGCGCGGTTACTATCGCCAAATTGGCGGCCGCGACGCTCTTCCCTTCTTCGTTAGAGCAGCTCGTGATCACGATGGCCTTCAGCTTTCCTTCCCTTTCGGGACAGAATATATGCGTGGATACGACGCGGAACTGTTCGGCTATCGGGCTGCCCGGATTATGGAACGCTACTATCTTCTTGCTTATTCCCGACGATAGGGAGATCTCCGTGCGCGCAGCCGGCGGCATCTCATTACCGGCGCGCTCTTCGACGGACGGATTGTTCAGGGGCGAGGCGGGGGCAGCCTGGAAGGCCTTGCCTTTTTCGTCCGCGGCCCTCTTCAGCGCCTCGTTAAGCTTATTTATGCCGTTGCCGTTATTTTGCATATTTTCCGGCGTCCGCCGCCTTTTCTTTATTGGCTATCTCGATGACTTTTTTCCGCACCTCATCCTGTTTCATGCCCGAACTAATGGCGGCTATCGTAAAGAAAATAATATAAAAAGCTATGATCAACACTGCCAAACCCCGCTGCCTTGCCGCTTTTGCGGCGGCCTCGGCCTTATCAACAATGGCCGAAACGCCTCCTAGGATCTCGAATCTCAGGAAGGGCCTCGCGTCTTCGACGCCCCTGAACGAGTGGTCCGCGAATTCCGCCAGGAAGACGCACCCGAACCCGGAAAGCACGCCAAGTATGAAGGCGACTATCCCTATTATCAGTATCTCCGGCTTTGACGGCTTAAGCGGAAGCCTCGCATCGTCAAGGACCGTATATTTCGTGCTCTTCTCCTGGACTTCGGCGGAGGTGAGCTTATTCTCTTCTATTTTCAGCACGAGCATCTTGTATATGTTCTCGTTGACTTCGGTATCCCTGGTCAGCAGCGCAAGCTCCCTCTCCTGCTCGGGAAGGGTCTGTATCTTCGATTCATACTCTTTGACCAGCTTTCCGAGGCTTTCCTTCCTTTTCTTCAGGTCGTTGACTTCCTTCTCCGCGTCTTTTTGCTTTTGGCTTAACCTCTGGAAGAACAGCGGGGCTGTCATGGCCGTGTCTCCGTCGACCATCTTCTCGGTCTCCGTCCTGAGCTTCTCCCTCACGTCTTCCATCTGGATCTGGCTGGAAGCCATATCGGCGGAATCCGGCTTCTCGGATACCATCTCTTCATGCTTTGACTGCAGGCTCTGCAATTGCGTGTTCAGCCGAGATACGGTCGGGTTGAGGTCCATCATATCCTCGGATATGATGACCGGCTCCCTTCCGGACATCTGCCTCTTGAGCCTGTCTAACTTGCCTTCCGATTCCCTTAGGTTCATATCTACGGCGGTAAGCGACGTCTGGTAATTTGTCAACATCGATACGTTGTAATCAAGCTCCTGCCCCGGCATCTGCATCGGGTACTTCGCGCGGAAATCGAAGAGCTTCTTCTCGGATTGTTCGAGTTTCTCCTTATAGACCTTCGCCTGTTCTTCCGCAAATTTTATCGCCGAGGCCGCCTGGGCCGTCTTCTTTGTCTTATTTTCATTTATGAATATTTCTATGATAGTCTTTGTGACATTCCTTGCCGACACGGGGTCCTTGTCTTCATATGATACCTGGAATACGTCGGGAGACCTCATCTTGACTTCGGCGCGCTTCCTGATGCCCATAAGCATCTTTTCGTACATGACTTGGTCTGTCACGCCCTTATCGAGGTTAAGGGTCTTTACAAGCATCAGCAGGTGAGGATAGCTCAGGATCTTCTCGGTCAAGGTCTTTAGTTGTTCCGCGAGGGTCGGGGCCTGCCCGTTAGCCGACGTATATGTCAGCTCCTTGGCAGCCAGCGGGTTCACGGGCTTTTCCTCCTCGACCAAGATAAGTACAGACGCTTTATAATACTTCGGAAGGAAAAAACTGCCTATTGAGGCGGTAAAGAATACCATAACGAACGGCAGCATGAAGAACCACTTGCGGTGGAAGACGATCTGCAGGTAATCCCTTAATGAGCCTTGTGCCTGTTCCGGCGCCGTAGTCATTAATTATTATTCTCTCATATCCAGGATCCTCATCAGGTCTTTCTGCATAGCTTCGGATCTTTTTTCGGTCTGAGGAGGAGTGAGCTGGACGCCGCCTGATTTTTCTATCGCGGTTTCGATCAGCGGGTCGATCCTCTTCGTCCTGTCTACGCTCTCCTGGTATTTTTGCCTTGATAAGTTCTGGCGGTTATCCGTCGTGAGTATATGCGGAGTTATGAAAACGAGGACTTCCTTCTTTACGTCCTGTAACGACCTGTTCTGGAAAGCAAGGCCCAGAAGCGGGATATCGCCCAGGAAAGGGACTTTGTTTATAGTTTGTTTCTTGTCGTTCTTTATGAGCCCGCCGAGTATTATCGTCTCGCCGTCCTTTACCATCATCGTCGTATCCGCCTGCGTCGTGTCTTTCGCGACAACGTTATCGACCTCGGCAACCCTCCTTGCGGTACTGACCTCAGGATGTATTTTCATCGTCACATAGTTATCTTCGCCTATCTGCGGCGTAACTTCCAGTTTGATACCTACGTCCACATATTTTATGTCCTGAACGAGCAATTTTGTGACGGGATCCGTCGTCGCGACAGCGTAGGGCTCGCTGCTTCCGACAAGGATATTAGCCGCCTCGCCGTCGATGACCACTATGCGCGGGCTCGAGAGCACCTCGGTATTCGCGTCGCTCTTGAGCGCTTCTATCGTTACGGTATATTCATCAGTGGTAAGGCCGCCTATCTTATATATTCCTCCGGTCCCGCCGGTGGCGAGATTTAGGCCGAAATCGGTAAGAAGGTCCAGCGCACCGGGATTATGGTGGGGGTCCTCCCCGGCCCTGTCATAAGCGTGCTCCCATTCGATGCCCAGTTTCGTCGTGTCATCCAGCGTCACTTCCATGATCATCGCTTCTATCATGACCTGCTTGTGCTGGGAGTCCCAACCTTCGATAAAACTGTCGATATTGTTCAGGATGACCGGCGTAGCCCTCACGACTACGGTGTTCGTCCTCTCGTCTATATAGACGTCGCCCTTTTCTTTGGGTATCAGTTTTGTAAGCTTATCTTCCATGTCTTTTGCCTTGGAATAGAGGAGCTTGTATTTTTTTATCTCGGTAGGCTGGTCCAGCTGCTTAAGCGCATCTTCAACCTCTTTCACCTTATCGGGCGTATCGGTGATGATCACCTGGTTGCTTCTTTCGTTCGTCTCTATCCTCCCGCGCGGCGATTTCATCGAAAGCAGTATGCGCGTCAGGTCCGCGACGTCGGTATATTCCAAGATCACAACCTTTGTCTGGAGGTTCGCGAACCGTTCCTGCTGCTGGGTATCCTGGAACGAATACACCGTGATTATCCCGTCGGTTACCGAATAGAGGTAGTTATTCGCCTTCAGGATCGAATCTAGCGCCTGGGATACCGGGACCTTGTCAAACTTCACTGTGATATTGCCGGTAACGTTCGTGCTCAGTACGACGCTCATTCCGCCCTGTTCGGCGATCAGCTTCAGGACTTCTTCTATGCTCATGTTCTGGACGTCAAGCGTGACAGTGCCGTCTCCGGCAAACAGCGGGCAGGAATACACCAAAAACAGGGCCAAAAAAACCACACACGACAACAGATGCCTACTGGATCTCATTCACTATCTCCTTTGTGGCGCGCACGGTCGTATTTCTTCCTTCCGTTTTCGCCCTATACAGCGCCCTGTCGACATGCTTGATCAGGTCGGCCTTTTCCAGGGCGATGTCCGGGTAGCTGGCGACGCCGAGGCTTGCCGTCAAATTTATCACGTTATCCTTGCTCCCGAACGCGTAATTCTTTATTACCATCCTTATCCTGTCCGCCAGGATATATGCGCCTTCGAGATCGGTCTCCGGCAGGATGATCGTAAATTCCTCCCCGCCGTACCTTGCCACAACATCCACTTCCCTGCATATCTTCCTTAATATCTGGGCTACCTCTTTCAGGACTTCGTCCCCCTGGGGATGCCCGTAGCTGTCATTGACTTTCTTGAAACCGTCTATGTCCATCATTATCAGGCCGAACGGCTGCCTATACCTGGCGGAACGGGTGATCTCTTTTTCCAGCGCATCGCTGAAATACCTGTATACATAAAGCCCCGTCAGCCCGTCGGTGATGGACAGTTCCGTGATCTTCTTATGCAATAACGTATTATTGATCGCTATGCTCGAATGGCGCGATATTATCGAGAATATCCTGAGGTCTTCTCCGCTGAAAGCGTTCGGGAAAGAATTAGTCACGGCGAGCATGCCTATCGGCCTGTCGCCTGCCGTAAGAAGGTGGGCCTGGAACGAGCTGAGTATGTTCCTGTTCTCGGAATATGAACTGGTCAGGTTGTTGTTATCAGCCTGATCGATCGAAACCTGTTCCGGCAACAGTCTCCCCCCTGTTAACCTGTTGAACGTTTCTATGATCTTGAGCTTAAAATTGTCGACCTCTCCCTGCGTAGCCGGGTATTTCACTTCAACGATCATGCCCGTCTTCTTGGTCTCGTCGACAAATAACAAACCGCACAGATGACAGTCTATGGAGCGCTCTATTATCTCCAAAATCGCATCTATTATCTCTTTATAATCAAGCCTTGCGTATATTATATTACTTACTTCCTGCGATATTGTCAACTCATATAATTCGTCATCGAGCGAACGGGCTATATCGGCAAATATCTTCTTGCCGGTCTTCAGTTTTTCTATCTGGGTGTTCGCATCCTCAAGGCGTTTCTGCCAATGGGAGGATTCGATCGCGATGGATATCTCGTTAGTGAGGATCGTGAGCAGCGACAGGTCGTATTCGGTGAACTGTTCCTTCGAGACCTTGTTATTCACGTTGATGACGCCGATAACCCTGTCCTTTACCCTGATCGGGGCGCTGAGGAGGGACGAATTATAATACCTGTTCGAGTTCTGCCTCGAGAAGCGCTCGTCGGATTCCACATCTTTAATAAGGAGCGGGCTTCCGGACTTGGCTACCCAGCCCGATATGCCCCTTCCGATCTTTATCCTGGTCTTGTTCGCGAGGTCTTCGCTCAATCCCATAGAGGCTTTTATCACGAGTTCCTGGGAATCGTCGTCTACGAGCATCAGCGACCCCAATTCAGAGCTGAGCATGCTCGCTATCTTTTCGAGGACCTCGTTCAGCACGCTCCTCGCGTGCTCGGAATGGAGGTTCTGGCCGGCCTGGTACGCGTCTACGAGCTTGGCCATTAATTTCTTGAACTGCTCGCTTTGCGACTGGAACTTGTTATTATCGACGCGGCCTTTTAACTTGTCCATCGCGATATCTATATTTGCTTCGAAATCTTTCCTTCCGGTGAACCTTAGAACGCTCTGTCCCAGCTGAGGCCTCATTCCGAGCAGCCCGTATGCTTCCTTCTCGCTGGTTATGCAGATCAACAGCGGTATGTCCGCGGTCCGTGGATCGTCCTTTAACAGCTTATACACGCAATAACCGTTTATATCGGTGACGGAGGGGTTCAGCAGGATAAGGTCGGGCATCTCCTCGCAAATAAGCTCAATGCCGTCGAGGCCGTTCGAGGCGCGCTTGACGTCATATTCCCTGCCCGCAAGGACGGAAGATATGTCCTGCGCAATATTTGCGTTCTGCTCTATTAATACCGCTTTTTTCTTGTCCATTTGCCCCGCCTCCATACAGCAAAAAGGAGCCCATAATTTCCGGCTCCGGTTTGTATTATTACATTAACAATACTATATCAAAATACCTTAAAACACATTACATGTCAAGGAAATAATATTGCTATTTAGTAG
>Ga0265297_10006134_pt1 | contig 17684 bp, 15 predicted proteins | sample Munlanlwell13791_FD_192502 | JGI IMG/M metagenome (GOLD analysis project Ga0265297, IMG submission 192502) | Leachate microbial communities from a municipal landfill in Southern Ontario, Canada - Leachate well 137-91 | ecosystem: Engineered > Solid waste > Landfill > Unclassified | place...
ATTTGAGTTTTGTCGGTTTTAGTTATAATGAGGGACTTCAAGATGCAATTTATCGAGCGCATAAAGCTGGAGTAATTGTCGTGGCTGCCGCTGGTAATGAACAGACAATTGGGGAAGGCTATAATATCGACAAAACGCCGATTTATCCAGCGTGTTATGATGGAAAATTAATTGGAGAGAATATGGTCATTGGAGTCGCCGCGACAGACGCGCTTGATCAAAAAGCAAAATTTTCTAGCTACGGTTTTTCTTGTGTTGATATTTCCGCGCCAGGAATCAGTTTTTTTAATACATCAACCTACGGTAGCGACTTGCAAAATCCGGAAAGCTATTATAATGGTTATTGGTCCGGAACTTCGATGGCCACTCCTTTGGTGTCAGGGACTTTAGCCCTTATCTCTCAAGCTAACCCGGAATTAAGCCGTCGTGAAATAGTAAATATTCTTTTTGCTTCGACCGATAATATTAGCCGTTTAAACCCGGCTTATTTAGGACAATTAGGAAATGGCCGTTTAAACGTTGATCGAGCGGTAGAGATGGCCAAACAAAAACTATATGATCATGTGTCTCGTCTGTTAATTTTGCCAGTTAATGGTTCGCAGGAGTTTAAAATGACAGCGGCTAATGGTCAAAAAATTAGTGAGTTTAATTTATCTGATATTAAAAATGCTTATAAGATTGCTTCTGGCGATGTTAATAATGATGGTAATGATGAAATTATTCTGGCGGCTGGTCCAAATCAAGCTCCAGAAATTCAAATTCTTGATAAGCAAGGGAAACTTATAAATAAGTTTTTGGCCTACGACAGTAAATTTAGGGGAGGAATTTCTTTGGCAGTGGCTGATATAGATGGCAATGGTTATTCGGATATTTTAGTTGCCTCTGCTTCAGCCGGCTCTTCAGAAATTAAAATCTTTGATTATAAGGGGCGCTTGCAAAAGAGTTTTTATGCCGTATCTAAAAACTGGCGCGGAGGGCTGAATTTAGCGGTTGGTGATATTGACGGACGTGGTAATCAAGAAATAGTCGTTTCTTATGGAGCCGGTTCGGAGCCGCGTGTTTTAATTTTTAATTCCGATTATAAGCTCGTGGGAACATTCTTGGCTTATGAAAAAAAGTTTAGAGGCGGGGTTAATTTAGTGGTGGCTAATATTGATGGTCGGCGTGATCATAATAAATCGGAAATTATTGTGTCTCCCGGAAAGGGGCGCGAACCGCTTATTAAAATTTTTGATCATCATAGTATTTTAAAAAAGCAGTTTTTAGCCTATGGTCAGAATTGGCAGGGGGGCGTGAACTTAACGGCTGGTGATATAAATAATGACGGAATTTCCGAGATAGTTACCGGTGCTTATCCGGGGGCCGCTCCACACGTTAGAATCTTTAATAATAATGGAACATTGCTCGAATCCTTTTATGCTTATCCGGAAAGCTTTAACGGCGGGGTAAATATTGGTATAATGAATATAAATAATTAGTCCGTGTTTACGGAAATAAACAATATGTCTAAACAAGTAATTTTCGACAAAAAGAATGTTCTAGTTGCTGGCGGTGCCGGGTTTATCGGTTCCCATTTATGTGATGAACTTTTAAAGACCTGTAAAGTTATTTGTATTGATAATTTTATCACTGGTTCGGAAAAAAATATTGACCACTTACTTGCCAATCCAGATTTTTTCTTTATTAATTATAATTTAGAATTACCAATTGATTTAGAAAACTTGGAGGAATTAAAAAAATTTAAGATTGAATTTCAGGGAATACAAGAAATCTATAATTTAGCCTGTCCGATGTCTCCTCGTCATTTTATCGAAAATCGTTTAGCGACTTTAGTGGCTAATTCGGTCGTGGTTAAAAATCTGCTTGATTTAGCGGTTAAATATCAATCGAAATTTCTTCATTTTTCTTCCTCGGTTGTTTACGGTGAAAGAAAAAAAGAAGATGCTAGTTTAAAATATTTAGAAAATAACTTCGGGTCGGTTAATCAGATATCGGAAAGAAGTTGTTATGATGAGGGAAAACGTTTTGCCGAAACCTTGGTGGTAAATTACCGCTCAATGTATAATCTTGATACAAAGATTATAAGATTATTTAGAACCTATGGACCAAGAATGGAATCGGACGATGACCAGATGATTCCGGATTTTATTAATTCCGCCTTGGAAGATAAGGATATTATTATTAATGGTGATGAGACTTTTTCTTCCTCCTTTTGTTTTATTGAAGATGTTATCGATGCAACTTTTAAGATTTTGAACTCCGATTTATCCGGGCCAATAAATATTGGTTCAGATGTTGATTGTAATTTAACTGATTTAGTTAAAATAATAATTAAAGAAACAAAATCCCATTCCAAGATTGTTTATACCGAAGGAAAATTATTTTTAAGCGAGTTGGTTTTGCCTGATATTCGTTTAGCTAAAAATGAACTTAGTTGGATGCCAGTCGTGACATTAGAAAATGGTCTTAAAAAAACTATTTTTGATATTTCTGCACATAAAAGATTGCAGGGTTTTGTTGCTTAATTTAAAAAAATATTTTTTATAAAAAAGCGGCCACAGATTTGTGGTCGCTTTTAGTTTTGGTGAATTTTATAAAAAAATCTTTTTAGATTATATTCTCAATTTTTTTAGTTAAATCTGCTTGATTGCCTGGTTCAAATAATATATCATTTTCTTGAGTTATTTCCGGAATGCCGCCGATATTTGAGGCAATAACTTTTAAACCAACAGAATGAGCTTCATAAATTATTGTCGGCGAGTTTTCGTAACAAAGAGAGGGGGCAATTAAATAATCATTCTCAGCCATAGCTTCTCTTACTTTGCTTGTCTCTAAATATCCCAGAAACTCAATGCGCCTATCTTCTTGAGCCACTAGCTTAGCTGCTTTAAACTCGTTTCCATGGCCGATTATTTTTAGTCTGAGATTGGGATTTTTTAGTTCTTTAAAAGTTGAGATAAGAAAAATAATCCCTTTGTGCTTCTCAACTTGTCCGACAAAGAGAAAATTATGGGCCTTTTTTTCTTTGGTGTTTAATGTGTTGGCATTGTTCTTAGTAAGACATGGTCTTATTTCTTGTTCGGAATTTTTAAAAAATCCGCGTTTTATGTGTTCCTCCATAAGCCAACGAGAAGGAGAGATAATCTTTTTTGGCGAAGCAATGAGTTTTCTGGTTAATGATTGATAGATTTTCGCTGGCAGGGAATTAAGTCTTGACTCTTGGTTATAAAGCATTAGACCAGAGGGGTGAAGCAACTGAATATCGTGGAGAAAATGGTGATGGGTTATATTTAAATCGGAAATTATTTTTGGCGTCCTAAATCCAATTCCCACGAGATTATGAGTAATAATTAAATCAGGCTTTTCTGTGATTAGGATATTTTTAATCGCCCGTGCTTTTTTAAAAGAATAAATATTATTTAAATGCCAGAAAAAATGAAGAGGAAATGGAATCCTTTTTAAATTATAAAAATTAGATTTTAAATAATAAATTTTTAACCCCGCGCTTTCTCTTTGATTATTGTTTTTTGGGTTTGTGCTGATTAAAAAAACATCATGTCCGGCTTCTTTAAAATTAGTAATCATTTTTTCAACAACTTTTTCCGCTCCGCCGACGTTATACGGTTTATATAAATTATTAATCAGTCCTATTTTCATATCATTTTAATATTTTTTCAAACTTTTCTCCGATTAATCTAATATCATATTTATTTTCAGCGAGTTTTCTGGCCGAAAGAGACATCAGCCTTCTCAAATCTTCGTTATTAAAAATAAACTCAAGTTTTCTTTTTAAATCATCGGTGCTCCCTGGTTCGACTAATAGTCCGTGTTGATAATTTTCAAAAACGCCACTTACTCCCGGTAAATCTGAGGCGATAACCGGTACGCCGCAAGCCAGGGCTTCAATTAAAACCAGGCCGAAAGCCTCATTACTATTTATAGAAGGCAGAATTAAAAGATCGGAATTTTGTAGAGTTCTGATTAAATCCGCCTCATTTAAGTTTCCACAGAACTTCACTTGTTTTTTTAAATTTAATTTTTCTGTTAAGGCGACATACTTGGTCTGAAGATCGCCACTTCCGACAATATTTAAGGACCAATGATGTGGGCTAAGGCTGGCTAGCGCGTTTAATAAAATATCTACGCCCTTAAAATAATGAGCCTGGTCTAATCCGCCGACAAAAATAAAATCAAGTCGATCTTTTTTGATGAAATGGTCATTGATATGATGGACGATTTCTTTGGCGCGAGCTAGGAGCCTATTTTTGCTTGGCTGGTTGATAGTTTTCGGTTGGTATTTTTGAATATCAACGCCAAAAGGAATTTCACTGAATTTATCCGGGTATTTTAAATAAAAATCTTTTATTTGGCTATGGCTAATATAGTTTAAACTGGCGCAAATAATTGTTTCGGCTTTTTTAAATAACGATTTTCTAATTAAAAGACTGGGCCAACTTAAAATTCTATTTTTCAGTGAGAAATTTTTGACATCCATATGGTATTGGATAATCAGTTTTGGTTTTTTGCAGAATATCTTAAAAAGCCAAACTATTTCTGCGCTGCCAAAAAAAGGATAATGAAGATAAATATAATCAAATTTTCGAAGACGAAAAAGAAGTTGCGGCAAAAAAGCGCCGTGGCCAGCTTTCAGCCAGGGCTTTAGATTATAAGGAGTAAAAGTAGTTACTTCGTGTTTATCTGCTAATAATTTTTCAATTCTGTAAGCACTATTGCCAATGCCGCCGGAGTACGGCGGGAAAGTGCAAACAACTTGGGCAATTTTCATGTTTTTATTTATTATTTTCCGAATCGTGAGAAACATTATCAAGCGCTATCTTTCTAGTAATTTCTGTTAAATTTTTATCCATTTTAGCGATATTGAGACGCATTTTAAAAACAAAGTAAAAAAGAAGTAAAACGGCCAAATAAAGCAAGAAATTAATGCCGGAGCCAGAAAAGCCCAATACTCTGACGAAAGAATCTATCTGACGAATAAAAATTACCGCAACGACCGCGCATAGCCAGAAAAAAAGCCAGAAGATAAATTCATTCTTGTTGATTTGTTTTTTTTCTTTTTGGACCTTAAGACGCCAGATGAAGAAAGCAATTAAAATGAGAGCGATTATTTGTTGAATCATATTTTTTATATTATTGACATTAATTTATTAAAATGGTAAATTATCTTGAATTAGTTTTTTAGTACATTCATAATTTTAAATAAACAATCATGAAAGAAAAAAGATCTGATACTGTGACGTCAGACGCCACTTTATCGAACTCTGCCCCTGTTATCCGTTGCCTAAAGGCAGTTGCTTCTCTATTTGTTCGGTATCGGAAAATGATACTGAACCTGTTTCTATTCCTCGTCGTTTACTCCGCCGCTCGCATGGCTTATCCGCTTATTGCGGACAATGAGTTCGTGCGCGTGGACACAGTAAATGTTTTAATAGTTGCTCTGGCGATTATTATATTTACGTTTACTTGGCTTGTTGGAGGGGTGAGAAAAAGTATAAGCTTGAACGTGGACTTAGTTTTAATCTCAGTTTTGGGACTAAGTTTTTGGACAAAAGCTAACTCAGAGCCGGCATGGTTTGTTTCTATAACTATCATTTTTATTTTAGCGCTTTTTAAATCAGCGTCAGAATTAATCCGGGAGCTTAGAGGATATTTAGATAGCAGACCAAAGACCGGAGTAGAAAATGAAATTGCAGAAATAAAGCAGATCATAAATTTCTTGCCCTGTCGTTTTGCGGCAGTGATAGCGACATTTTTTTTGTTAGAGGCATTATTATAAAATAACCTCTAACTACGGGAGCCTCTTTAATGGAAGCTCCTTTTTTTTATCTAATTATTTTTTTAATTAACAAATCTTTAATTATTTTTAAGCCGCCGGAAAAATTCTGGCCGTATTCGTGATAAGTCACAGTAATCGGGACTTCTTTTATTTTTATTTTATTCTTAAATAATTGATACAAGATTTCTGAACAATGAGCCATTCCATCATTTTCAATTCTTATCTTTTGCGCCGTTTCTTTATTTAAAGCGCGGAAGCCGCTTTGCGGATCGCTTAAATTTATATTGAAAAATATTTTATTAACCAAACGGGCGAGCGGCATAATAATGTTTTTCTTAAATTTTGGTAATTCGGATTTTTTGCTTAAGAATCTCGAGCCGAGAACCGCTTCTGCCTCGCCGTTTATTATTGGTGCGACTAAGTCTTTTATTTCTTCGGCCGAAAATTGATTATCGGCATCGAAATGAACAATAATATCAGCACCGTTTTGCAAGGCATAACGATTACCAAGTTCAATCGAAGCTCCTTGTCCACGGTTAATAATATGTTTTAAAACAATTGCCCCAGCGCTAGAGGAGAGTTGGCCTGTTTTGTCTTGAGATCCGTCATCTATCACGATAACCTCATCTACGTATTTTTTTACAGACGCGATAACGCTCGAGATGTTTTTTTCTTCGTTATAAGCGGGAATAACACAGGTTATTTTCATAAAACAGTTTTATTTACTAGTCCTTCCTTAATTTTTCTTTTTAAGTCTTCGGCGAGGGGGTGAAATCCATTTTGTAAAGCAACCGCTTGAAGATTTTGCCAGAATTTATCTTTTTGTTTAGTTTCGTTAGTCTTAATAATAAAATCTTTAATTTCTTTATTTATTTTTAATGATTCAAAAACACCGATTTCTTGACGCCGATTTTTTAGTTTTATTCTTTCCGATCTTTTTAGGTCAATAATTCGTTGGTTGATAATTAGTTTTAGACTATCAAGTTTTAATTTTAATGGCAAATCTAGATTTAAAATTATTGAAAGAATTTCCCAGACGTTATTCGCTTTCATGGAAATAATAACTAAGCGCCCGCTGTTTGCCACCTTAAAAATTTCGATTAAGTTATTTTTATCTTTTATATCTTCTCTAGCGATAATATTAGAATCATTATTTAAAATCTTATTGAAATTTTGTTGGTTAAAGTCGAGGACGTTAATACCAGGAATATCGTGTTTTGGGTATTTTTCAAAGAAATAAACATCTAAATTATCTTTATTCAATTCTTGAAGCAGGGAATACAAGGTTGTGCTTTTTCCCTGAGCGTCAGGCGAGCTGATAATTACTAGTCCAGAATGGCTTTTTAGCGTCTCTTGAACTTGCTTTAGGCTTGTTCTAGGTAGGCCAATTTGCTTTAAGCGCCAAAGTCTATTATTCTGAGTAATAATATTAATGATAATCTTTTCATTGTGTTTGTCTGGAATAATTGAAACATGAAAAGACAAATTATAATTTTTGTGGTTTATTTTACAATATTTTTGTTGCGCTAAATCTCCTGGGGCTATTTCTAGGAGTTTTCTTAAGTTGTCGGTCAGGTCTTTTTCTAGTTTTTTCGGTAAAACAAAACTCTGTTCAGTTTCATCGGGAAAACGGCAATTAAAAGAAAAATTATTTTCCGACCCAGCGATTATAATTTTTTTCGCCCCTTCTTTGGCGGCATAACCAAGAAGATTATGTAATATTTTTTTACTCATAATGCTTTTATTTTAGCACATTTTATATTATTTTTGAAATATGTTAAAATAGGAGAAGCGATAATCTGGGATTAGCGTTTGTTTTAATTATTATTAGATCGTGTTTATGTCTTATTCAAGCTTTTACGGGCGCCTATATAACATTAGAAAGAGCATTTCGGCGGCCTTTATGTCGATTTTTCGTTTTTTTCCGGCCCGGGTCTATTTAATAATAATAGCTGCTTTACAAGCAATTGCCTGGCTTCAGGCTTTTTTTATCCAGCGTAATCTAAACGGCGATTTTTTAGTTCTGCATTATAATGTCGATTTTGGTGTTGACTTGGTAGGGAATCCTTCTCGGATTTATTATTATTCAAGCCTTGGGTTATTAATTCTGCTTGTTAATTTGATTTTTGCTGCTGTTTTAAGAAGGCATAAAGATGGCCATGTTTTTATTCATCTTTTTCTGGGGACAGCGGTCTTGTTTAATGCCTTATTGAATTTGGCTTTGTTATCAATATACTTTGTAAACTTTAGATAATAAATTATGGAATTCTATATTATTAAGATTCTCTTCCTTAGCACACTTGCTTTTGTTTTTGCGATTCTCATGGCGCCGATTCTAACGCATTACTTATATAAGTATAAATTAGGCAAGAAAATTAGAAATAACGGGGCTACGCCTATTTTTAGTCAGCTCCATGCCCATAAAGAGGGAACGCCGACCATGGGTGGAGTTTTAATTTGGGGGACGGTTTTGGTTTTTATTATTGTTTTTTCAATCCTCTCTAATTTTTTGCCGGGCGATGTTTTTAAATATTTTAATTTTCTAAGTAGAGCAGAAACCTTATTGCCTTTAGGCGCTTTGATTATTACCGCTTTAATTGGTTTATTCGACGATTGGCTTGATGTCCGAGGGAAGGGCGTTTTTGGTGGCGGCGGCTTAAAATTAAAGCATCGTTTGCTCATTTATACGTTAATTGCTCTTGTTGGGGCGCTTTGGTTTTATTTTAAATTAGATTGGACGGTTTTCCATGTTCCTTTTTTGGGAAATTTTGAAATTGGAGCCTGGTATATTCCACTTTTTATTTTTATTATTGTCTCAACATCTTTTTCGGTTAATGAATCCGACGGCCTTGATGGTTTAGCGGGAGGGACGCTTTTAATCGCTTTTATCGCCTATGCTATTATCGCGTTCTCGATGGGGCGTTATGAATTGGCTACTTTTTGCGGCGTAATAATTGGGGCCCTTCTTTCTTTTTTATGGTTTAATATTCCGCCGGCACGCTTTTATATGGGAGACACCGGTTCGATGAGTTTAGGGGTAACTTTGGGCATTATTGCCATGTTAACAAACAATGCTTTACTACTTGTTTTTATCGGAATTATTTTTTTAATTGAGTCAACTTCCGTTATTTTTCAAATGCTTTCGAAAAAAATTAGAAATAAAAAGATTTTTTTATCATCTCCAATCCACCACCATTTTCAAGCGATTGGCTGGCCGGAGTCTAAAATTGTGATGCGTTTCTGGGTAATTTCGGCAATTGGAACAGCCGTTGGCTTAATTATCTTTTTGTTGGATAGAAATTATTAGTAGCATAGCAATAATTATTGAATGTTAAAAAGACTACACAATAAAATATTTAAAAAAAGCCATGGAGAGCATGAGCCTGATAAAAGTTTAATAACGGCAATATTTATTTTACTTGTGTTTGGGCTAGTTGTTTTGTTTAGTGCCTCATCGGTTGTTTCTTATGCGCGCTATGGAAACACTTATTATTATTTTGCCCATCAATTAATGGGCCTCGGCGTTGGTTTAGCGGCTTTCTTTATAGTGTCAAAGATTGATTATCGGGTTTGGAAAAAATATGCGATTTTCTTTTTATTTTTTTCTATTTTTTTATTGATTTTAGTGTTTATTCCCGGGATTAGGGCGGAGCACGGGACGGCGCGTTCTTGGATTAATATTTTTGGGTATTCTCTTCAACCATCTGAGTTAGTCAAATTATCTTTTTTAATTTATTTAGCAACTTGGCTTGAGGCAAAAAAAGGTGAATTGAATAGTTTGGCGAGCGGCATAATACCGTTTTTAATCATTCTGGGCGTTGTCAGTGGACTGATGATTTTACAACCAGACTTAGGAACCTTGTTTATTATTGCCTTTACCTCAATGCTGGTGTTTTTTGTCGGAGGAGGGAAATTATCACATATAATTTTAGCGGTTGTACTGGCCGGGCTAGTTCTGGCTTTAATGCTATCATTAAAATCATCTTATCAAAGCGATCGCTTTAAATGTTTAAAGGATCCAAATTATAGTGCTCAAGATAAATGTTATCAGATAAATCAATCTTTAATTGCGGTTGGCTCAGGCGGTTGGCTTGGCCGCGGTTTAGGGCAGAGTCGCCAAAAATTTATGTATTTACCAGAAGTTTGGGGTGACTCTATTTTTCCGATTGTGGCTGAAGAACTAGGATTTATTCTCTCTTCTTTACTCATTCTTTTGTATCTATTTTTGTTCTACCGCGGGTTGATTGTAGCGCGTGGGGCACCTGACTTATTCGGGAGCACCTTAGCCGTGGGAATTGTTGTCTGGTTAGCCGTGCAAACTTTTTTAAATATTGGAGGAATGATTAATTTAATTCCGATGACCGGAGTTCCTTTGCCGTTTATTTCTGCTGGCGGGTCAGCTATTTTGTCGGCTTTAATCGCGATGGGAATATTGGTTAATATAAGTAAACAAACTAAGTAATTTATATGGCTGAAAATATTAAGACAAGAAAAATAATGTTAAGCGGAGGAGGGAGCGGTGGCCCGGTTGCGCCACTCTTAGTTTTGGCCGAGGAACTTTTAAAAGATAATTCTGGCTTAGAAATAATTTTTGTCGGAACGTCTTATGGACCAGAACGCAAAATGATTTCCACTTTTTCTGAACATCAGAAGAAAATTAAATTTATTCCGATTATTAGTGGTAAGTGGAGGAGATATTTCTCTATTTATAATTTTTTAGATGTTTTTAAAATAATAATGGCTTTTTTTCAATCTTTGTTTATTCTTCTTTTAGAGAAGCCTAATTTGGTTATCAGTGCCGGTGGGTTTGTCAGTGTTCCTTTGGTTTGGGCGGCACATTTTATTAATATTCCGATTTTAATCCATCAGCAAGATGTTAGGCCTGGCCTGGCTAATCGTTTGATGTCGAAAATGGCGCGAGTTATTACAGTTACTTTTGAAAAATCTTTATTGGACTATGGAGCTAAGGCCGTTTTAGTTGGCAACCCGACTAAAAAAATTATTATCAACGAAAATAATGGCGCCCTTCAAGAATTAAGAGAAAAATATCATTTAGATAAAAATCAAGCTTTTCTTTTTATTTTTGGTGGCATGACTGGCGCTCTTGGTATTAATAATTTAGTATTTAAAAGTAGAGATGAATTAATTAAACAATTTCAAATAATCCATTTATGCGGACGAGGAAAATTTCCTCATCCGGAATCAAAAAATTATTCCGATTATCAATATCAGGTTTTTGAGTCTTTAAATAATAATGATTTTTTGTCATTAATCTCAATTGCCGACTTAATCGTCTCAAGGGCGGGGCTCGGGTCACTTAGTGATTTATCGGTATTAGAAAAGCCGGCCATAATTATCCCTATTCCTGATTCCCATCAAGAAGATAATGCGGAAATGCTTACACAGACAGGGGCGGCTTTAGTCCTAAGTCAAAAAGAGTTAACGCCAGAGAAATTTGTCTTAGAAATAGAAAAACTTTTTGTCGATAAGGCGCGCCAAGAAAGAATGAGAAACAATATAAAAAAGATTATTAAGCCTGGGGCTGGTGAAAAATTAGCCGGAATCGTTTGGGAAATAATAAATACAAAATGAAACAAGAAAAATTTAAAAATATTTACATGATTGGGATTAAGGGCGTCGGGATGACGACACTGGCTCAGTTTTTAGTAGCCTCCGGTCATCATGTTTTGGGATCAGACACCGCGGAGACTTTTATGACCGATAATGTTTTAAAAAAACTAAAAATAAAAGTTAAATCGCCATTTAAAGAAGAAAATTTACCTGTGCAAAATGATTTGGTTATTTATTCAATCGCTTATAACGCCAAGAATAATATTGAAATGAAGGCCCTCGCGGAAAGGGTTGGGCAAGGCGAAAAAATAAAGATTCTCTCGTATTCGGAAGCGCTTGGTGAGATAGTAAGCTCTGGCCGGGGAATAGCCGTTTGCGGCAGTCATGGTAAAACGACTACCTCTGCTTGGCTTGGATATGTTTTATGGAAGTCCGGTAAAAATCCGAATGTCTTTGTCGGTTCCAACGTGCCACAGTTCCAAAGTAATGGTTTGTATGGAAAATCAAATATATTTGTCACTGAAGCGGATGAATATGGTAATAAACTACAATATATTAAGCCCTATGGCGTGCTTTTAAATAATATCGATTATGATCATCCGGATTTTTTTAAGACAGAAGCCGATTACTTGAAAGCGTTTATTGATTTTGTTAAAAAAATTCCCAAGAATGGGTTTCTCGTGGTTAATAATCGGGATGCTTATACTAAACAAATCAAGAGAAATTGTTTGTCTAAAATTATTAGTTATGATTTAGAAACCATCGGTCAAAGTCGTGAAACGGTTAATTATTTTGCTTATGATCTGAAAAATAAAAATAATGCACAGACTTTTAAAGTAAATAATTTTGGTGAGTTTAAAATTAGACTTTGGGGAGAGCATAATGTTTCAAATGCCTTAGCGGTAATTGCCGCGGCGCTTGAATTAAAGGTGTCTCTTCAAAATGTTAAAAAATATTTAGGAGAATTTAAGGGGACTGAGCGTCGCCTGCAGTATCTTGGGAAATATAAGGGGGCGATGATAATTGACGACTACGCTCATCATCCGACAGAGATTAAGGCTACTCTTCGGGGAGTCAGGGGCCATTACTCAGCAAAGAATATCATCACTGTTTTCCATCCCCATACTTTCACGAGAACAAAGGCTTTATTTAATGATTTTGTAAAAAGTTTTGAAAATACCGACGAACTTATTGTTTTAGATATTTATGGCTCGGCGCGTGAAAAACAGGGCGGAACCTCAAGCAAATTACTAGTGCAAGCAATCTCTGCTTATAACAGTCGAAATAAAATAAACCAAAATATTCTTAATATTAAAAGCATCAAAGAGGTCTCGCAATATCTAAAAAAGAAACTAACAAAAAATGATTTAGTTTTACTAATGGGTGCCGGCGATGTTTTTCGGGTCTATGATAATCTTTAATTTTTTATATGTCGAATAAAGAGGAAGCAACTGAAAAAAAAATAATTTCTTGGAAATTATTTTGGGTTGAGCTTTGGCGCTTATTAAAACCGTCTCGTCGTCTTTTTGTTGTCATTTTCTCCCTTATTTTTATTGAAGCTGTTTTGGCTATCGTAAAGCCCTATATTCTAAAATTATTAATTGATGGTTTGTATGGGCTCAATTTGAGTAGTCTGAGTGATTTATTAAAATTAATTGTTCTTTTTTTAATTACCGATGAAGTTAGGTCAATTATTCATTATTTAGGAGATCGGCGTATTTTACGAGTTTTAGTTGATGTGGAATATTATTTAGGCTTTAAGGCACAAGAAAAGTTAGTTAATCTAAGTCTGGGCTATCATGAAAAAGAAAATACAGGAGCAAAGATAATTAAAATAGAAAAAGGGGTTGATAAGATTTCCGAATTTTTAAATAATATTTTTTGGGAAGTTGCTCCGACCGTTATCCAATTTGTTTTTACGCTCGTTGCTTTATTTTGGACCGATTGGCGACTGGGTTCTTCGTTTCTATTTTTTGCGCCGCTGTTTCTTTTAATTATGTATTTGGCTAATAAACGGATGTATCCGGTCAGAAAACAGATTTATCGCGATTATGAAAAAGCGTCCGGAAAAATGGCGCAAGCGATTATTAATATTAATGCGGTTCAATCTTTTGTTCAAGAGAAAAGAGAGCTTAAGGAATTTGCTAAGATTAAAAGTTATATTCGCGATAACGAAAATAAACAATGGTCTTGGATGATGAAAATTGGTTTAGGGCGAAATTTTATTGTCGATATTGGCCGTGCTTTCATTTTATTCTTTGGCGTTTTTTTGGTCGTTAAGGGACAGATGAGTGTTGGTACTTTAGTTTTTGCTTTTACCCTTAGCGAAACAGCTTACGCTTCTTTATATCGTCTTTCTCGTTTTTATGATAAAACCGAAGAAGGTCGCGAGGGAATCAACCGTCTATTAACTCTGTTTAAAGCGTCTAGCGAAGTTGTTAATAAAGAAAAAGCCTTCAAACCGAAAAAAATAATCGGTGAAATAAAATTTGAAGATGTTTCTTTTTCGTATGCCGATAATTCTCGTCCGGCAATTTCAGAAATAAATTTTAAAATCAATTCCGGCTGTTTCACGGCTCTCGTTGGTCCGTCTGGAGGAGGGAAGACAACCATTGCTAAATTAATCTATCGTCATTACGACCCCGAGAAAGGGCAAGTTCTATTGGATGGTAAGGATTTGCGTGATTACGACCTTTTAACTTTTCGAAGCTTTTTAGCAGTTGTGCCGCAAGAAGTAGAGATTTTTGATTTAAGTATTAGAGAAAATATCGCTTATGCTAAGCCGGGAGCTAGTCAGAAAGAAATAGAAGCAGCGGCGAAAATTGCTAATGCCGAAGAATATATTTTAAGAATGGATAAGGGTTATGATACGATGGTTGGCGAAAGGGGAATGAAATTATCGGGTGGACAACGCCAGCGCCTAGGAATAGCCAGGGCTATTTTAGCCAATCCGCGGATATTAATTTTTGATGAAGCGACTTCAAGTCTTGATAGTCAGAGTGAATTTTTAATTCAAGATGCGATGGAAAAAATTAGTCATGACAGGACAATGATTGTTATTGCTCATCGCCTAAGTACTATTAAGCGAGCCGATAAAATTATTGTTTTAGAAGGCGGCAAGGTAGCGGAAATGGGAAGCCATTTAGAACTGGCGCAGATTAAAAGTGGTCTTTATGCCAAGCTTTTGAAGCTTCAAAAAGTTGGAGAAATTGGGTAGAATAATAAAGATTTTATGATTAAAATAGAAAAAAATAAGAATATTACAGAATTTACAACGTTAAAGGTAGGCTGCCGTGCGGAATTTTTTTGTATTGTTAAAAATAAGGAAGAATTATTAGGGGCAATAGCTTGGTCTAAAAAAAATAAACAACCCCTATTTATTTTAGGCGGCGGATCAAATATTTTAATTTCTAAAAAAATAAAAGGCCTGGTTATTAAAAATGAAATTAAAGGGATTCAAATTTTAAAAGAAAACAAAGAATTTGTGCTGATTGAAGGAATGTCAGGAGAATCTTGGACAAAATTTGTCGGGTTTACTGTTAACCAGGGATTATTCGGCTTAGAGAATTTGTTTTTAATTTATGGAACGGTCGGCGGAGCACCGGTACAAAATATTGGCGCTTACGGAGTTGAATTAAAGGATGTCTTTTATGAGCTTTCCGCCTTTAATTTAAAAACCGGTCGCGAAAAGAAATTTTCTGCCACAGACTGTCGCTTCGCTTATCGCGATAGTATTTTTAAAAATAAATTACGTGGCCAATATTTTATTTATTCAGTCACGCTTAAATTAAAGAAAAAAGCGGAATTAAAATTAGAGTATGGTTCTTTGCGGGAAACATTACTTCAGAAAGGAATTAAAAAGCCAAGCCTCAAAGACGTCATCTTGGTAATTTCAGAAATTAGGAATAGCAAATTACCGATTCCGGGAATTTTGCCTAATGCCGGTTCATTTTTTAAGAATACGGAAGTCAATTTAACGGTTTTTGAAAAATTACAAAAAAAATATCCCGACATTCCAAGTTTTCCGCTGAGCAAAACGAAGGTGAAGATTCCTAGCGCTTGGCTTATTGAGCAGGCTGGGTTTAAGGGCAAGAAAATCGGCCCCGTCAGAATGTATGAGCATCAAGCTTTGATTTTAGTTAATGAAGGTAAGGCCAGCGCGCGACAGGTTTTGTCTTTAATTAAGGAGGTTAAAGTAGCCGTAAAAAAGAAATTTGGGCTTGATTTAGTTGAAGAAGTTAATATAATATAAGAAACTATAAGTATTGCTAAGAGAAATGACATTTTAAGGAGCGAATATTTTTTCGTAAAGCAAAAATTAATGTTAATTAATTTTTGCCCCAGAAAAAATCCTGAGCGGGAAAAATGCCGGTTCTCTTAGCAGATAAATTTAAAAAGTATGACCGCTAACGATTTAAGACAAAAATATTTAGATTTTTTTGAAAGGAAGGGGCATGCAATTATTTCCAGCGCTTCTTTAATTCCGGAAAATGATCCGACGGTATTATTTACAACGGCTGGGATGCATCCGCTTGTGCCTTATTTACTTGGCGAAAAACATCCCTCCGGTGCTCGTTTAGTCAATGCGCAGAAATGTATTAGAACTGGTGATATTGATGAGGTTGGCGATAGAACTCACCATACTTTTTTTGAGATGATGGGAAATTGGTCACTGGGCGATTATTTTAAGAATGAAGCAATACAATATAGTTTTGAGTTTTTAACCAGCGCGACTGGATTGGGTTTAGATAAAAATAGATTAGCGGTTTCTGTTTTTGTCGGCGATGAAGATGCGCCATATGATTTGGAGGCTTATGAAATTTGGGCTAAGATTTTTACAGACAATAACTTGCCCTTAGAGCGTATTGCTAAATTACCAAAGAAAAATAATTGGTGGGGGCCAGCTGGAACTACCGGGCCTTGTGGGCCGGATTCGGAGATGTTCTATTGGACGGGAGATGAAAATAAAATACCGTTAAGTTTTAACGATGATAATGATTTATGGGTCGAGATTTGGAATGACGTTTTCATGCAATATAACAAAAATGAAGAAGGGAAATATGAACCACTTAGACAAAAGAATATTGACACTGGTCTCGGCTTAGAGCGAGTGCTTGCTATTAAAAATGGTTTTTCTGATAATTATCAAACAGAGTTGTTTATAAATTTAATTAATAGGCTTGAAGAACTAAGTGGCCATAAGTATGACGAGACTCCGGAAGTAACTAGAATGATGAGAATAGTTGCTGATCATCTTAAGGCGGCCACTTTTATTATAGGTGATAATAAAGGAATCTCTCCCTCAAATACCGATCAGGGATATGTTGTTCGTCGTTTAATTCGTCGAGCAATTTTACAAGGAAAGAAATTAGGAATAAATCAAAATGACTTACTTTGGCCCTTGTCTTTAGCTAGCCAAGTGGCTCAAGATTATTCTCAAGTTTATCCAGAATTAGAAAATAATTGGTCTTTTATTAAAACTCAGTTGGAAGAAGAAACCGGTAAATTTCAAAAGAGCCTAGAAAAGGGTTTAATTGAATTTAATAAATTAGTAGGTGACGGAATAAGTGGCGAAGAAGCTTTTATGCTTTATCAAAGTCATGGTTTTCCACTTGAACTAACGGAAGAATTGGCTCAAGAAAAGAATGTTAAGGTTGATGTTGCAGGCTTTGAAGAAGAATTAAAGAAACATCAAGATTTATCGCGGACTGCTGCGGCCGGAAAATTTAAGGGTGGATTAGCTGACGCGGGAGAAGAAACAACAAAACTTCATACCGCTGCCCATCTTTTATTAGCGGCTCTAAGAAAAGTTTTGGGTCCTCACGTCACTCAAAAGGGAAGCAATATAACATCAGAACGTTTAAGATTTGATTTTTCTCATCCCGAAAAGATGATGCCAGAACAAATAAAGCAAGTGGAAGATTTGGTAAATGGAGCAATAGCGCAAAATCATCGGGTGGTTTGTGAAGAGCTATCTTTAGAGGATGCTAAAAACCGTGGTGCGATGGGGGTTTTTGATTCAAAATATGGAGAAAAAGTAAAAGTCTATACAATTTGTCATCTCGAAAATCATAGCCAGGTGAATTTTGATTCCGCTTTTTCTCAGGAAATCTGTGGCGGACCCCATGTTTCAGAAATCGGTATTTTAGGCCACTTTAAGATTCAGAAAGAAGAATCTTCAAGCTCGGGAGTGAGAAGAATTAAGGCAATTTTAGAAAAATAGGGTTTTTTGAGCTGATACTATTCATATTTTAACTATTGACAAGTTCCAAACTTATATCTATAATGGTTTTATTGATAAGAATTAAAGAAATAATTT
>Ga0265297_10006136_pt1 | contig 17682 bp, 14 predicted proteins | sample Munlanlwell13791_FD_192502 | JGI IMG/M metagenome (GOLD analysis project Ga0265297, IMG submission 192502) | Leachate microbial communities from a municipal landfill in Southern Ontario, Canada - Leachate well 137-91 | ecosystem: Engineered > Solid waste > Landfill > Unclassified | place...
TGAGCGCTTTGTTTGCCAACAGCGCGGCAGCGACAAGCTACGCATCTGAAACATGGACAATAACGTTCTAACTAAAAGGAGGGGGTTTAGTTTAGCGGAGCTTAGCCTTGTGCTTATGCTGCTGGGTGTATTTATTGCCGCAGCGTTTTATTCTGCGGCAAAAATATGCCAGGTGACTAAAGCGCAAAGGGTGATCATGGAGCTTGAATCAATAGCTCTGGCAAGTACCAGGTATTACAGCGAGCATGGGGCGTGGCCGGCGGCTTTAGCCGACCTGCGCCCCGGCTACCTGGCGCAGCAAACAAGCGATACTAATCCTTTTGGCAATGTTTACGCAATCAGCTCCAATACTTCAAGTGTTTCAGTATCTACCATCTTGCCAGAAGGCCTGGTAACTGGCAAAAGTTACGGTAGCGAGGTTGTGGTTGTAAATCAAGGCAATAACGATCTGGTAAGTGTTAGTAAGACACCGGAATCAAGAACATGGAAGTTAAAATATGAGAAAAAATACATCTATCACCAATAAAAAGGGATTTTCATTAATCGAGCTTTGCATTGCCTTAGGGGTTTTGGTAATTTTGACCTCATCCATCACACCTGTTTTTATCAAGAGAGTACAGATTAAAGCAGGTGTAAAGACCGCTCGTGAGATGTCTACAATAGAACAGGCGGCATTAGCCTATTACGTAACCAATAACGCCTGGCCTCTAAGCATCGCGGCATTGCAGACAGCAGGGTATTTAAATCCTTCCTGGAGCGCATTTAATCCCTGGCAGAATGCGTATACTATTTCAACGACTAACAGCGCTTTTACGGTTTCAACTACTGTGCCGCAGGAATGGACGAGTCTTGTGGCAAGGGATTTGCCTACCAGTTCCATAGCCGGACTTGTTGTCGGCAGCACCGTGCCAGCTCCTGGCAGTGAAAATAATTCTCTTCCTGTAGGCTCTATTATTATCTGGTCTGGAACCGTAGCTTCCATTCCTACGGGTTGGCAGCTTTGCGACGGCACTAGCGGTACGCCTGATTTAAGGGATAAATTTGTGGTGGGAGCAAGGCAGGATTCAGGCGGCACAGCTATGACTACCGTATCAGGAAGTCTTACCAAGACAGGAGGCGAGGCAAAGCATACCATGACCATTGCTGAAATGCCGCCGCATTCGCATAGTTACCGTTGGTGGGCCTATTGGTATTTTTCAGGCAGCAGTGAATTAGCAGCAAAAGGGAGTTTTGATGATAATCATCAGACCAGCACAGTGGGAGGCGGTCAGCCTTTTAATGTGCTCCCGCCATATTATGCCCTCTGTTTCATAATGAAAATCTCTTAGATGCTTCCTAAATTAAAGAAAGTCTTCAGCCTTGTTTTACTACTCCTTGTTTTATTAGGAAAAGCCTTTGCTCTTGAGTCTACTGATATTTTAGGGATGGTGAACCTAAACTGCATAGACCTAAGGGTAATCGGCGTATGTGTAAATTCTATAGGTATCCCAGGTATTATAATCATGTATTGGGAGCCAGCTTTGCTTATTGAGACTGTTAAGCACCCAGGGGACACGGTAATAGATCCGCTAAAGCCGGTTATTGCGAACATGGCTTCGCAAGGAACTAAAACTTTAATGTCTGGGCTTACAGGACTGCCGGTGGTGGTTTCAAGCGGATCCAGCTCTAGTAAGATAACCGGCACAAACTTACAGTTTAATGAGGCGCACGTGTATGAATTCCCTTTTAGGGATGAAATCATGTTTTTTATTGATATGCAATGTCCGGATAAACTTCCTACAGGTTCTTTTATCAAATATCTTTCGGAACTGGATTCAGCAGAATGGCGTATAGGCGTCATAGAAGCCTTGCATCCAAAAAGCATTGCTTCAGCTGCAAGCGGTTTAACCTGCGCTGCCTCAGGCGCATTCCTGGATGATTTATGTATGGGTTTCTGGGGAGCAACTTATCCAAGGCGAGGCTTTGTTACACACCAGAGCGAAGTAGTGGGTAGTGCAATAGCGGCAACGAGAGCCTTAAGCATTGCTTCGCTTTTAGGCTCAACCAGACACGTCGTCTTAGAAACCACCGGTTTTGTTCCATCTTTTGAGGCCGATAAACTGGAATTGATTTATCCTATTCCTTCTGGATGTATCAAAATAGGCCAGCATCCGGCCACTTGGGAGTCTGGTAAACTGTCCACAAGCGGTAAATACCTTTGGGTGTACTGGAGAAGAAGAATATGCTGTATTTATTAAATGTGATCTTAAGTGTCTCTTTGTTATTAAATCCGACTGCTGTGATGGCAGGTTTTTTTGATGAAAAAGATGCTTCAGCGCAGCAAAACGAGTGCAGCGGATGTAAGGCTGATACACTTAACATAAATTCGGATTTAAAAGATAAAGTTGCGGCAATAGAGAAAAAAGTTTCCGGTAATCTCAATAAAAATACTGGCGTTAATGATATTACCTTATTCATTGACTTGAATGACAATTCCTTTGAGCAGGCGGTTAATTCTCTTATTAAGTTTAAGGATAATAATCCGAATTGGGTCGTTAAAGGTGTTATTGTTGGAAGCCCGAATAACTTAAAACAAAAACTGCTCACAAAACAAAAATTCTTTGGTTCCGGTATTGAATTTAGCATTGATTTAAGCGGCAACTTGGCAAGAGAGTTTAATATCCTTAAGGCGCCGGTTTATCTGATTACTTATAACGGCAGCCAAAGTAAAATAGCAGGGTTACTTGATTTTAATGATTTTGTATCTAAGCTTGAAAAATGAGACTTATTATTATTGTGTTTATTATTTTCCTGACACATCTTGCTTTGGCAAAAGCAGAGACTATTTTTAGATATGAACACATTGATTTTTTTCAAGACACAGAAATACAGAATGAACAGGTAGTCCCTGAAAACAATGTTTCTCCAGAATTTATCCAGGAGGAATGGGCTGAACCGATAGTTAGTCCAACAGGACAGGTAACTATTTATGTACCGCCTAAGGAAGTAAGGGATTTTCTGGATAAGCCTGATCCGCAAAATGCAAGGATGTATTTGCAGTGGACTCTAAAAAGAATTAAAAAATTTATCCTAGCCCAGGAGCTATTAAGAAAAGAAGCGAAGGAGCTTGAAGTAATGAAAGAAACTAAGAATTTACTTGAACCCAATGATACGCTTGAGGATTTAAGTACTAAGGTTAAAACCGGCACAGGATACATCTTTTATTTTATGCTCAAAGGCTGCCCATCCTGCGAGAAAGAATCCCGGGTAATAGAAGACATTTACCTCAATCACCCTGAAATAAGAATCGAGGCCTTTGCTAAAGGTTTTTCTGATCGTGAGCTGGAAAACTTCAGGTTCTCAGCCAGGCAGGACAACGGCATGAGCAGCCTGTTTAAGGTTGAGTCGTATCCAGCTATCGCGGTATTTAACAAAAGGAATAAGAGGTATTTTCTGTCAGGGCTTATGGACAAAGAGAGGATACTTAATCTTTTCAAATGAAAAAATTCATTATTCTTTTAAGTTTAATCCTTTTTTCTGGAAATATAGCTTCTGCCGATATCTTCTCTAAGGATGACAATAGCGATCCTTATACCATTGACAGCGCGATATCCGAAGACAGATCCGGTTTCTATTACCGGGGAGGCCTGGATTATCATCCCAATGTTCCGCCTGATGAGCCGGGTGTGGGGTATTCCATTATTTCCGGTTCGAAAGGATGCAGCGGTTTTGATCTTGCCTCAAGCTTTAACAGTGTGCTTTCAGAGCAAATATTGGCAGATTATTTAAAAGGTATATCAGGCGAAGCCATAGCAGCTGCACCCATGCTGTTATTGGAGTATGTTTCGCCGACACTGGCGGATATCATCAAGCACTTTAATACCATGACCAATATGCGCCTAGGCCTAAGGTATGCCCAGTGTGAGGATATTGAGAAGGCGGCAGGCGAATACATGGATAAGTTAAGAAAGAAAAGCGAAAGCGAATGCGTTAAAGAAAAAGTCGGCACTGGTCTTGATATAGATAGCGCACTTAAGGCCTGCAAAGAGAATAAAGACCCTTTTGCCTTCCTGAAGAATGCCGAAGGCATTCCCTTGGCACAGGGAGGCAAAATTGATGTCATTTCAGATATCTTTAAAAGAATTAATATTCCTGATGAAAGAAAGGATTTCGTCAAGTCAGCGGTTGGTGAAACCACTATTACCGCGTCCCAGATTGAGAACAATAAAGGCGAAAAATCTATCTATAAAATAAATGATGAATTTAGAACTGATACCTCTGATAAGTTGTTTTTCCTCACGGATGAATACCTGAATTCAAGAACTGTATCCGTTGATTCCTTAAAAGAGCTTTCTTTACCCAATAATCCCCTAACCGAGGAGCAGATAAGAAATATTACCTTAATGCCTAAGGCGAAGCAGTATATTGCGGTTTCAAAGATATCCTCTGATATAGCTTATTTTAAGACCATTGCCCAATACAGGCAGGCAATGGATGATCTCTTGGAAGCTATGCGCGCGCCAGGTCTAGATGACGTGCAAAGAGGCGTGCTTGAGAGAGATTATAATTACCTGAGAGAAAAGTTGGAAAGATTTAAAGAAGAAAGGGAAATCTACAAAGATTACAACGAAGCGGTAGCTGGTATTTTGTCCGAATCAGAAAAAGAAAAATTAAATACTATTATAAACGATGACAGCAGTACGTCATATTTTGATGAAAATAACGAAGCACAGGATAAGAAAGAGATGTATTTACCTGTATCCGAAGAAAAAGAATAATGGCTCGTGAGTGAAGAGTAAACAATTTGAAAAATTCTTTTTAATTTCCCGCCCCGTCTTATTCCATTGACACAAAATTAAAATAGCAATAGAATAGGAAGCAATAGTAAGTGAAATAGCACAATTAAATCCTCCAGGGACCAATATGAATGATATTTCGAAATACTTCACCGTTAAAGACGTCGCTAAACGCCTTGATGTAAGTGAAGATTGGATACGCGATCTTATTCAAGCAAAGCAGCTAAAAGCTGTGAAAATGGGGAAGTGGCGAATTGATCCGATAGAGATAAGAAAATTTATACAAAAGAGAACAAACATCAAATAGGATATTAATGCCTTACGCTAACTTAGATCCAGAAGATCGATCTCGACACGAATTAATTAATCCGGCCTTAGAAGCCGCTGGATGGGTAATCCAGCCATTCAAGTCTGCAGATGTGTTCGCCTCAAAGGGCGTTGCCGTTGAATATTTTCAGATGGGGAGAGGCGTAGGCGAGGCTGATTACGTGTTATTCATCAATGGTGAAGCCGTCGGAATTCTTGAAGCCAAGAAGGAAGGCGAAACACTTGTTGGCAAGGAGCCTCAGTCAAGCCGTTACGCTAAAGGATTCCCTGAAGATTTTAGATGTGTAGAATTACCACTTCCTTTTATTTACGAATCTTCGGGCTCAGAGATACGTTTTACGAACCTTTGGGACCCGAAGCCGCGCAGCCGTGAGGTTTTTCACTTTCACACGCCTGAAGTGCTTGAGAGCTGGGTTAAAACGGGCAAAGAAACGCTTCGTAAGAAGATGGCCGATATTCCTTCTCTTGATAACCCTACCTTGTGGGATGTTCAGAAGAAAGCGATCAAGAACCTTGAAGAATCGTTCGGAGGAGCAAAGCCAAGAGCACTCATCCAGATGGCTACGGGCTCAGGCAAGACATTCACCGCAGTCAATATCGCATATAGATTAATTAAGTACTGCAATGCCAAAAGAATTCTCTTCTTAGTAGATAGAAGCTATCTCGGCAGACAAACTCTCCAGGAATTTCAGAACTTTGTAGTGCCGAAAGATGGCAGGAAGTTTACTGAGCTCTACAATGTTCAGCACGTAAAGTCAAATACCATCGATACAGTAAGCCGCGTTTGTATCTCGACAATTCAACGTGTCTATTCGATGCTAAAAGGGGAAAAAGAGCTTGATCCTGCGTTTGAAGAACGCTCTGGATTTGAAGATAATTATCCATTAGAACAAGTACCAGTTGAATATAATCCCAGGATTCCAATCTCAGCATTCGACGTAATCATTGTTGATGAATGCCACAGATCGATCTACAAGCTTTGGAAGCAGGTCTTAGATTACTTCGATGCTTTCCTGATTGGGCTTACAGCTACACCTGCCAAAAGCACAATTGCCTTCTTCAATAAAAACTTAGTTATGGAATATACTCACGAGGAAGCAGTTGTCGATAATGTTAATGTAGACTTTACCGTCTATGACATCAGGACGAAGATCACCAAAAACGGTTCTCTAATTCCTAAAGGCGAGGTTGTTCAGAAACGTGATAAGCGGACACGCCGCAAGAAGTGGGAGCAATTAGAAGACGATGTGCAATACGCGGCGGATCAGATAGATCGGGATGTTGTCTCTAAAGACCAGATTAGAACCATTATCCGAGCATTTAAGGAAAGGGTGCTTACAGAGATATTCCCAGGCCGAAAGCACGTTCCTAAGACACTGATTTATGCTAAAGATGATAACCATGCCGAAGAGATAGTGCAGATAATCCGTGAAGAATTCAATGAGGGAAATGATTTTGCAGTGAAGATTACCTATAAGACCGAAGGAGAGAAGCCGGAAAATCTTATTACACAATTCCGTAATGACTTCTATCCCAGAATAGCGGTCACAGTAGATATGATCGCTACAGGCACAGATATTAAGCCGCTTGAGATTGTTTTCTTCATGCGCGCAGTAAGGAGTAGAAATTACTTCGAGCAGATGAAAGGCAGGGGCGTCCGGGTAATGAGAAGTGATGATTTTATGGCTGTAACTCCTGACGCTACTGCTAAAGATAGATTTGTTGTTGTTGATGCCGTAGGAGTAACCGAGATTGAAGAATTAAACGATACGCGGCCTTTGGAGCAAGAGCCCACAGTAACCTTCGAGAAGCTTCTAAAGTCATTAAGATTTGGCAAGCCTACTAAGGAAAAGCTTTCATCAATGGCTTCACGGCTTGCCCGCTTACACAAAAAGCTAACTGAGGAGCAGCAGAAGGAGATTAAGATTCTGACAGGCGGTAAGAATTTGGATGATTTTGCCCGTGATTTTGTCGTGGCAATTGATGAAGATAAGATAGCAGAGCAAGCTCAGAGAGGCGGAGAGCGTAAACCTACTCAGAAAGAGCTTGATGCGGTTGCTGAAAAGAGAATGCTTGAAGCTGTTAAGCCATTCATTAGTAACGGCAAGCTCATTGAGCGGCTTCCACAGATTAAAGCCGAGACTGAACAGATCATCGATGATGTTTCTGTAGATGAGATCGTAACGGCGTCATATTCGCCCATAGCGACAGAGAAAGCCAGAGGTGTGATTAAGTTTTTCAGGGAATTCATCGAGAAGAACAAAAATGAGCTGGACGCTTTACAGGTGCTTTATAATAACAAGAGGTTGCACTGGAAAGACCTAAAAGCACTGGCAGAGAAAATCAAGACGCCGCCTTATGGCCTGACGCCAGTGAAAGTATGGCAGGCATACAAGCAACTAGAAGGATCGAAGGTACATGGTTTATCAAAGAATAAGGTTGCCGATTTTGTATCGCTACTCAAATTCGAATTCAAGCAGTTTAATGAACTCGAGCCTTTTACAGACATGGTTGATAAGCGGTTCAGTCATTGGCTGACTCAACAGCGGTCAATGGGCGTGCAATTCACTCAGGAACAGCTTAATTGGCTTGAAAAGATCAAGAATCACATCGCTGAATCAATTGAGATTACTACTGATGATTTCGAATATGCGCCATTTGATCAGATGGGTGGGCTGGGTAAGGCGTCGAAGGTATTCGGAAATCGGCTTGATAAGATTATGGAAGACTTAAGTATGGAATTGGTGGCTTAATATGCAGGAATGGCTTGATACAACATTAGGAGATGAATTTAAAATTGTTATGGGACAATCTCCTGCCTCAGAATATTATAACGATCGAGGTCAAGGGCTACCTTTCTTTCAAGGCAAAAAAGAATTTGGTGAATTATATCCCGAAGTTGAAGTTTGGACAAAGCAAGCAACGAAAAAAGCAGATAAAGGCGATGTATTATTATCGATTAGAGCTCCAATCGGAAATGTAAATATCGCTCCACAAGAATGTGGAATAGGAAGAGGCCTGGCCGCGATTAAGCCTAATGGTAAAACCTGCAACAAGTTTATCCTATACTTACTCAAAGCCAATGAAAGTGAACTAAAGAAAAGGGGTTCAGGTGTTACATTCAGTGCAATCACTAAACCCAACTTGTTTTCATTGCCAATAAAGGTACCTTCCGACAAGCAAGAACGAGATAAAATTGTCCAAGCCATCGAGACCCAATTCACCCGCCTCGATGTAGCTATAAAATCGCTCAAGGCGATTAAGGATAGGTTAGAGTTATATCGCAAGAGTGTGTTGAAGGCAGCCTTCTCGAACGAGCTCATAACTCTTAAAGGGAATTGGCAAAGGTATAAAATTAAAGACATTGCCCAGAAGGTTCAATACGGATTAACATCCCAATCTGGCGAAAATTATCGTGGACCAAAGTATCTAAGAATCACTGACATACAAAATCGAAAGGTTAATTGGGAGACCGTTCCGCTTGCAAAAGAGACCGGTAGGGTAGAGGATTACCAGCTCCACAAGGGGGATGTTGTTTTTGCTCGAACAGGAGCAACCGTTGGGAAAAGTTTCCTAATAGATGATTGTCCGCGTGATGCTGTTTTTGCTTCCTACTTAATACGAATTGTACCAAACCTTGAGAAGATTGATCCTGCTCTCTTGTGGTTCTATTTTCAAAGTCCGATGTATTGGCACAAAATATCTCAAAGTCAACGCGGGATAGGCCAGCCTAACGTCAACGGGGCTATCCTTGCCGAATTGGAGATTGATCTACCTATTACAATTGAAGCCCAGAAAACTCTTACTGAGGAAATAGAGTCTCGGCTCTCAATCATAGATAAAGTTGAGGAAGCTGTTGACATAAATTTAGCCAAAACCGAAAAGCTTCGTCGTTCAATTCTCAAAAGTGCATTTGACGGGAAATTGATTAACTAATGGAAGCATTATGAGTGACCCAAAACAATTAGTCGATAAACTCTGGAACTACTGTGACATCCTACGAGACGATGGGTTGTCTTATGGGGATTATGTCGAACAGCTTACATTCTTGTTGTTTCTCAAGATGGATGATGAGCGCACGAAGCCGCCACACAACAAGAAGTCCGATATCCCAAAGGATTTAAACTGGCAAGCACTCTTAAAGGAAGACGGTGCAGAGCTCGAAACCAAATATAATAAAATTCTGACCACACTTGGTAAGCAAGAAGGAATTATCGGAGTTATCTTCAGAAAAGCTCAGAACAAGATCCAAGACCCTGCCAAATTGCGTAAACTGATCGCCGACTTAATTGACCGCGAGAATTGGCTTAGTCTCGAAGTAGATGTTAAGGGCGATGCCTACGAGGGGCTTCTTGAGAAGAACGCCGCTGACGTGAAGGGCGGAGCAGGGCAATACTTCACGCCAAGGCCACTAATCAACGCAATTGTAAAGGTAATGAAGCCAGAAGCTGGAATGAAGATACACGATCCTGCTTGTGGTACCGGCGGATTCCTTCTTTCAGCCTATAGCTATATCGTTAAGAATTCTAAGCTGAACAAAGACGAGAAGTATGATTTGAAACACCGCACATTTACAGGTAATGAGATTGTGCCTCTCGCTGCCCGCCTCTGTGTTATGAATCTCTACCTACACGGCGTAAATGGCGAAGAAACGCCTATCAGCCCTGATGATTCCTTAAAGAAGAATTCGGGAGCGATCTACGAGATGATACTGACTAATCCGCCGTTCGGAAAAAAGTCGTCCGAAAAGATTGTTACTGAAGAAGGTAAAGCAGAGAGCCAAAGCTTGGTTGTATTGCGTGATGATTTCTGGGCTCAAACAAGCAACAAACAGTTAAACTTCCTTCAGCACGTCCGAAGCATCCTCAAAATTAACGGCAGAGCCGCGATTGTTTTGCCTGACAATGTGCTCTTTGAAGGCGGGGCGGGAGAAATCATAAGAAAGAAGCTTTTGCAGACTTGTGACCTGCATACGATATTAAGACTTCCTACTGGAGTTTTCTACGCTCAAGGCGTAAAGGCAAATGTGCTCTTCTTCGATAAAAGGGAAGCAGCTAAAGAAAATGCCACAAAGAAGGTCTGGATTTATGATTTTCGAACGAATAAACATTTTACACTTAAGGAGAATACTCTTAAAGAAGAAGACCTCGATGATTTCGTTAAATGTTATAACCCAGATAACAGGCGTGATAGGAAGTCAACTTTTTCTGAAAAGCATCCAGAAGGACGTTGGCGTTGCTTTGACATTGATGAGTTGCTGAAACGCGATAAGACTAACTTGGATATATTCTGGATTAAAGACGAAAGTCTTGATGATGTCGATAGCCTTCCTGAGCCAAGCGTAATCGTAAACGAGCTTGTGGAAGATTTGCAAGATGCGCTAGAACAATTAGAAGAGATTGCCGATGATTTAAAGTAAAAGAGAAGGCAAGTTATGGTCTCCATAAACAAAAGCTTGACTTTTTTCCACTTTGGTAGTATAAAGAGATCAACAATCTGGTCGTGGTATGTTTGAAGGGGGAACTGCCACATTAATAAAAATCAAACCTTCGCTCTATGGGCGAGGGTTTTTTCATTTATGGAGGTAAACAATGGCTAACGTAGCAAAGGATATCGTTGTACCTAAGGAGCCGCATATTTTTAGAACAGTTTTTCTATATGTAGGCCAAGGTGAATGTACTTTAATGGTAATTCCTGAAGGAGACAAATATAAATATATTCTTATTGATTCTCATCAAGACGACTCGATGGGAGGAATCGACCTTATTAAATTCCTCAAAGATTTATTTAAAGACGAAGGAATAGGATTGGATATTTATATTAATACACATCCACATAAAGACCACTTAGGTTTTGTTAAAAAGATTTATACGGAGATTGGAATTAAACAAGTCTGGCATTCTGGCCATAAGCCAGGCAAGGATCACAAGGATGCGTATAATGAGCTGGAATATGTGATGAAAGAAGTCGGTAAAGAAAATGTGTTCCGCTTAAAAGGAAGTACAGAGGAAAATAAGATAGACGACAAAACAGTACAATTAGGAGATATCAGATATAATATTCTAGCTCCCGCCGAGTATGTCTCTGATGATATAGCAGAAGAGAAGCCCGATGAAAGATATAGAAGAATTCATGAACAGTGTGGAGTAATCAGGTTCAAGTATGGAAAAAAGGAAAGGCAAATATTAGTAACTGGAGACGCCGATCGTGATGCATGGGAAAAACATATCACTGACTATCACAAAGATAGGTTACCATCTGCAGTATTAAGCGCTGCTCATCACGGCTCAAATTCATTTTTCTGGAAGGGGGATCCTAAAGAAGAAGCTTATGAAAAGCATTTGGATACTATTAAATCTACTTATATCGTCGTTAGTGCCCCAAAAAGTAACGAGAGTCAACATGGGCATCCAGAGAAGGAGGCGATGAATAAGTATAAAGCAAAAGTCGGTGAAGATAATCTGAAACATTTGGGTAAAAACCGAGAGTGTATAATTGTCGATATAAAAGATGATGGCGAAGAGAATATTGAACTCTACCCAGATGAAGAACTTATTAAAGAATATGGGATGGAGAATAATGAAGAAAAGAACAAAGAAAATAGTAATAAAAATGTGTCGCCAGCTGTCGTAACAAGAATAGATCGCAAACCTATGGGGAGATAATGGGTTGGTTCTCTAAATATCCAAACTGGCTTTATCGCGAATCAAATTTACTATCAAGTAGCTCTATTTACAAGGAGACCTGCCAAGCTATTAACAGAACCTTTGTGTCGGCGGGTGAGATATTAGTTCATAAAGAAAAAACAGAATATTATCCCATCCTTATCGTCTATCCAGATGCTACCCCTTACATTGTTCCCGAAATTTATATTTTACAAAAATTGCCTGATAAAGATACGCTCCAGGAATATTCTTTTTTGTCTCCTGATGAGATAAGAAAGAATGTTCAAAATAATATAAGATTCTTTAACCGCCGTCATCAGAATCCAGATGGCAGCATATGCTTTGTTGAATATGGAGATTTACAAAAGGAGAAAGCAGAGATATTTTCTATAGACGATATCATTCACAGGTTGCGAATATGGCTGTCCGGTAGAATTCCGAAAGACAGTACTGAGGTCGAGCTTTTTCTTCATTTTAAAAATCGTTATAACAAAATTCAATTTCTTCTACCAGATACATTTTTTGATACTGAAATAGTGAAAGGGATGTTTCTTGCAGGTTTGACGCAGCTTATACAGAAGAACATGTTTTATAATGAATTTTGGGGGAAAATTTTTGTTGGGATTTGTCTCATTGGAGAAAATAAGTCGGGTGTTATATTGCCCCCTAAAATATATGATAAAAAGGAGCAAATTCTTTTTACCGAACTCCCAGCAGATATTATCGAATTCATTAAGGGTAACAAAAGCGAAACAGTACAGAAATATCTCGATGATGAAAAAATAATCGAGGGCTATTGGTGGGATATTAATAAAGAACCCCAACCGTTTGATAGCATAGATATGCTCGCTGAGTATGTTGGGAATGGAGATAAAGGTAAGGGTATTAGTAACCTTATAAAAAGTCTATCTATACCTTTGAAGAACTTAAAGGAAGCGATACATTTAGGTATTAGATTCCCTGGTAGAGCAAGAGGCAAAGAGTGGCAAATGTTCCGGCTCCAGAAAGGGGGAAGAATTCCTTTGGTTTTAACGAACGATAAAGAGCTAAGCGAAAGATTGGCAGATTATTCAATACAAGCCATCCATCAAGAATATCTTACGGAAGATTACTTCCATATGCGTAATAGTGGTAGGGCAGATAGAAATATTTTAAAAAATACCAAAATATCTGTTATTGGTTGTGGTGCTGTTGGATCGGAAATTGCAGATTGTTTGGGGAAGGCAGGTATTGGGTATCTTCATCTCGTTGATCGAGAAGAGCTAAGGGCACATAACGTGGTTAGGCATTGTCTAGGTATAAACGCTGTTGGTTATCCTAAAGTCTTACCTATGGCCGCTCATATTATATCGCATAATCCATTCGTCAATGTTACCATAGAAGGAATTAATATTCTAAGTTCGGATTCCGAGAAATATTTACTGGAAGGCTTCGCTGGTATATCATCAATAGCTGATGATAATATAGAGTCGTATCTTAACGAAGTTGCAATAGAGAAAAATATAATGATGTTCTATTGTAGAGCATTGAGGGGCGGAAAAGCAGGCCGCATATTTAGGGTTATTCCGCATCGAGATGCCTGCAAGTGTTGTTTGTCCTTATATAGCCGAGAAAAAAGATCTGCTTTCATCGATATTGAAGAAGATAAGTCTTTGCCAGTTCTTTCTAACGAATGCAATAATCCTGTGCGACCAGCCAGTGGTGCAGATTTGAAAATTATAGCTAGCCTAGCAGCGCGAGCGATGATTGATTTCTTCCATGGAAAGGGAACAGAAATCAATCATTGGATTTGGACAACTGAATCCTTGGACAGAATTAAACTCAAGCCATTAAAAACTAACGTTTGTTTTAATACGGATTTTATACCACCTCATCCAAAATGCCCGGTTTGTCAGCTCCTTAAGGATAAGAAAATCCTTGTTAGAAAGGATGCTTATGTATTGATGAAGAAAGAAGCTGCTAAATCCCAGACTCTTGAAACAGGTGGAGTTCTTATAGGATATATAACGAATGATGGAGAATATATAGTTCTAAGAGCTACAGAGCCAGGCCCAAACGCGATTAGAACAGAAACCTTCTTTGAGAAAGATGTAGAATATTGTCAGGCGCAATTAGAAAAAGCATTCTCTGAATATGGGAATAAAGGCCTCTATTTAGGAGAATGGCATTACCATCCTCAAGGCACGAATTCTCCAAGTGGATTAGATGTGAAAAGTTTAACTCAGATTGCCTCGGAGGATAATTATCGAATAGATTATCCAATAATGATAATTCTATCTCCTAAACTTGAATTTGCTATCACTATACATGATAAGAATGGAAAATACACCACCTCTTCTTTTAAAGCAGAGAAATAATTATAAAAGATAATTTATGTTGAGGGAATAATGTACTTCGAATATAAGCAATTGTTAGATCCACCTATTTTAAGAGCCGCATATAGTGATAGAACTGCTTGGCTGATGGCAGAGATGTCCAGACTGGCTTATATAAAGTATGAGGATAGTGAAGCGAAAAAGGATGAATTAAGGGCAAATTTGAAAATCGCAGGCTTTAATTTAATCGACGTCTTTGACAGTGAAAATGGAACACAGGCATTTTTAGCAACGAGAGAACAAGATAAAATGGCTGTCTTGGCTTTTCGCGGTACAGAGAAAACTTCTTGGCATGATATCAAAGCTGATATAGATGCGAGATTCTATACAGATTCCGAAAATGCTATGATACATAATGGGTTCTATCGAGCTTTTCGGTGCCTTGAACATGAAATTCGAACAAAAGTTCTGCCGCTTCAAGATTATGCTTTATATGTAACGGGACATTCATTGGGCGGGGCTCTGGCTTTAATTGCAACACGATCTATAAATTCTGATAATTTATCGTCTTGTTATACTTTTGGCAGCCCCAAAGTAGGAAATGCTGAATTCGCAGATATTATTAAAATTCCCATCTACCGCGTGGTTAATTGTTTAGACCCCGTACCCTGTCTTCCCGATACCTATTTGATAAATATCGTTAACTTTATTCTAAGAAGATTCAAAAAAGTGATTCCTTCGTTGGAGAGATTTGGAAGTTATTCTAACCATGGCGATCAGCGGTTCCTGGTGCCCTGTAATGATCTTTCAGAGATAGAAGTTCGGGCAAATTATAATGAGATATTAAGGACAATACAAATGACTATTAGCTGGATTAAAAATAGAAAAGTTAATGTTGATGATCATGCTATAGATAATTATTGTGAAAAATTAGCACAATATGGTTTAAAGCGCTTAAAAATATCACCTAAAGTTTTGAGCGATAATATTGATTTCCCAATTTATGCGAGCAAAAAAGGAGGTTTAACCTTGAATATATTCGATAGTTATGAACGTTATGCGCGGATTTATCCAGCGATACTATTAATAGTGCCTTTTATAATCGCCTCTTTTAGTATCACCCCTATTATGTCAGGGCCAGTCTTTACAAAATTATTAACAAATAGCTTATTTGTTGCTTCTCTCTTTGTTCTATTTTCAAATATTGTTCGAGGATTGGGAAAAAGAGTTGAGCCAAAAATCTGGAAAGAGTGGGGAGGGCCTCCTTCAACGCGTTTTTTAAGACAAAATGATAATACGTTAGCATCGGAAACTAAGGACAAATTTTATAAGAAAATATTAAAAGAGACGAATATTGATCTATTAAATAATCAGAATGATGAAAAAATCAGACAAGCATTCGTATTTGTTAGAGAGAAGTTAAGAAGGAAAGATACGCAAGGTTTATGGGTTAAATCTAATAAAGAATATGGTTTTGATAGGAACTTAATGGGTAGTAGGGTAGGTTTAGTTCTCTCATCTTTTCTTGCAGTCTCTTGTTGCCTTCTCGTTATTCCATTCTTCCCAAGTGACAGAATTAATTTAATTATCGGGAGCGTTATAATTGGTATCTATGGTTTAGGCGCAATAATTTATGGATGGTTTATTCTGCCTAATTTGACAAAAGGGATTGCAGACCGTTACGCGGAACAGGCAATCATGGCATATCTGACTTTAGATTAGTAAAATTATAAGGAGACTAATGGCTAACAAAAAGTGGTATGAAACCTTTTATACCTATATTTGGGTTTTTAATACAGGGCGCGGACTTTCAATTTGTGTTAGATTGCCACACAATATTGGTCTCATTTACGACCTTGGTTCTAGCGAAGAATTTTCACCAATAGAATTCATCTCGAAACACATTGCACCGGAATTGGCCCAATATAATAAAAGCTATATTGCGCAATGTTTTCTTTCCCATCCTCACGCTGACCACATTTCAGAAATTGATAAAATACTTGAAACCGAAAATAAAAAGTTGTCTTTGAGTCTATTAACTTGTCCTAATGATAAGTGCGACGGTGAAAAATTAAATTTTGATAGAATAATTAATGATGATAACAAGGAATTAATAGAGCTTTATCGCAGTAGTTATGAAAAACGAACACCACCCTTGCAGACTCTTATTAGTGACGGTTCAGCCTATGTGCCTAACATAGAATATGGTTTTTATTACTTGATACCGGATCGGGTTAATAACCTTCATCCAAAGAATGATCATGAATATGGAAACGGTGTTAGTATTGTTTTTTATTTACGGCATGGGAAAAATAGTATTCTCATCCCTGGAGATGTTACGCCAACTGTAATGAAGGAACTTCTCGTTGGAAGCAAAAATGTGTCGAAAAGATATACTTATTTTAGCAATGCCCCTGCAGCTATACCCACCGATTTTCATCTGAAAACTTCTAGTCAACCGATACTGAAAAATCTCTTAAGTAATCGAGGTTTGACTGTATTAATTACACCTCATCATGGACTAGAATCTTGTTATTCGGACGAATTATTTCAGGCGATTAAAGGAGGTAAGGCGTACATTAACGTTATTTCGGAAAAAAGACATCTCTCAGATACTGATGGTAAAGTAGATCAGAGATATCAAAGCGAAGATCGTGCAATAGGCGTGTCCGTAGATATAGATGGTAAGAAGGAAGATCGTTTTTCTGTATCTACGAGAGACGGACATCATATACTCATAATTTTAACTGGGACGGTAGACTTTCCTTACGTTTTTTTAAGAACTAATCCGGAAGACCTTCTAAATATTTCTTAAATAACAACAAATTATTATATTATAATTTTAATAATTCTGTATGGGTTATATTGTATGCTTTAGCAAGTTTCTCAATATATTTTTAAAGATTAATACCAATATAAGTCATAAGCGTCTCCTTTCCCGCTAATTCTAGCATAACAGTACTTTAGTCATTCACAACCTTTCTTGGTCTTTTGTTTCTCCTTGCCTCATTTTGTAAGCCTCTTTCTTTTTATCCGCCTACAATAACCCAATCCTGACTTTTTTCAAGAAAATCCTTTGGAAAAATTCATCTCTACCTTGCACTTGTGGTCTGCCTCAAGATGCAAGGTATTTTTTTAAAACCCTAACGGGGAGTCTCAATTTTTTCAAAGGACTCCCAGGAAGGCTTCACTCCTTGGCGTCGTTTGCCTTCGGGCATTCCATGTTTTCTTGACAAAAGACGTATTTTTTGTGGTGTGCCTCAAAAAATACTTCAAGCTCTTGGGTTTTCACTTTTCGGCGTCAAAAGAAAGGAGGCTTACATGAGCCAAGTAAAAACAAAACAAAAAAAAGCAAGAAAGGAGGTGAAAACCATGATTGAAGTAGCCAGAGTCTATAAAGTCGAAAAAGACGAAGGCACTCTTAAGGCCTTTGTGGACATTAAAGTCGCAGATGCGGTTTTAATCAAAGGCATCAGGGTGCTGGCAAAAAAGGACGGCAGTGGTCTGTTCGCAGCCATGCCATCCCATTTAGGCGGTGACAATAAGTATTATGACACCGTCCAATTCTTAACGCCTGAGGCAAAAAACGAATTGCAAGAA
>Ga0265297_10006137_pt1 | contig 17680 bp, 15 predicted proteins | sample Munlanlwell13791_FD_192502 | JGI IMG/M metagenome (GOLD analysis project Ga0265297, IMG submission 192502) | Leachate microbial communities from a municipal landfill in Southern Ontario, Canada - Leachate well 137-91 | ecosystem: Engineered > Solid waste > Landfill > Unclassified | place...
TTTATGCTGCAACTAATGGGTCTAAAGACATTGTTGAGTTGCTGCTTAACTCTGGGGCAGATGTTAATGTTAAGGACAATGATGGGTGGAGTGCATTGATTTATGCTGCAACTAATGGGTCTAAAGACATTGTTGAGTTGTTACTAAAGGCCGGCGCTGATGTTAATGCTAAGGACAATGATGGGTGGAGTGCATTGATTTATGCTGTACACTATGGGTATAAAGACATTGTTGATTTATTAAAAAGATATGGAGCTAAAGAATGAAACCAGAATTTTGGAAAATATATGATAAAAGGGGGTTTAATCTGAATTTATCTTCAGATTCCTATATAAATATGATTTTTAGTACCAATGTAGGAAAAGATGCTGAAGGTTATATTATTACAGACCCATCTTTAAATATTATTAGAACATTCATAACAAATAGAGGACAAGGATATGACGCCAATACAGAAATTTATTTAGATTATACTTTTAATTCAACAGGAGTTCCTTATCACGTAGATGCTTCTATTTATTATTCTGATGTTTCCGTATTTAACCCAGAACCAAATAATTCTAAGTCTATATCTTCAGTTATCATAAGTGACAATTCTAACTATATTTATCCATCTGTTACATATGCTGGAGCAATATTTTTAGATCCTGTTTCTAAAGGTTTAATTGAAACTGAACATTTAACTATTATTCAAGAGTCTTCTAATGGATATGTTTCACCATATGATTCTTCAAATTCTACATTAGTGTTTAAAATGATAGGAGATGAAACTCAAATTCAATTATTTACAGTTGATACATATTTGCAAGAAGTTATATGGGCAGATGAAATTGTTTATGATGTAAGTAATTATGTTATAAATCAAGGAATCCAAATAAATATTGGATTTCATTCAGATGAAGAAGGAATTTATGAAAGACGATTATGTGCTTATCATAAAATAGGTGAAACATATTTTCCGTTATTGGAAATAGTTGTAAATGCGCAATCAATAGGCGAAGATGAAAGATTTGATACATTGCTAGACAATTTTGGTCTTTTTAAACCAAAAGAAATACAATCTTTATTCAAAGAAGCAGATATTAATGAATCATTACCTGATTGGAAATTATTAAATTATAAAGCTAAACATTTAATATTAGAACACAACAAGATAGTTCCATATATAGGTACATATAAAGCTCTTATCAATGCTATAAAATGGCTTGGATATGAAGATATACAAATTAAAGAGTGGTTCAAAAATGTAAAAGAAAATAAGTTATTATCATTATATGTTTCATATAATGCGGAAGAAAGAAAAAAAACAATAAAATATTTTTCACCAGAAGAAAGACAACATTTAAAAAAATTAAATCAATTATCATTAATTTATTGCATAACAAGAGAAACCGGTGAAATAGATGATTGGGGCAATCCATTAACTGAAAATTGTTACGAATATAATATAGATGAAATTTTTACAAAATTATATTCGTTAAAGACATGGTTAGAGAAAAATATTATAGGAATAAATACCCGTATATGTGATATAACAGGTGAGGGGGTTTATTTTGAAAGATTTCAAAATTTTATATATGGTTTTCAAAACAATGGATGCAATGCAAATTATGAACAATCTTTAACTCCTATAACATTAACATCAAATTCTGAATTAATAAAAGGAGATACAAGCATTTTATTATCGTTAAAAGAATTTGAAAACTTAACTATTAATGATTTTGAAAATTATAGAATTATAGATTTTGCTAGATGTGGTTGGGACCCGTCAAACGGTTTATTTTCTCCTGAACAATATGATAGTTTATCTTATAAAGACCCATCAACAGTTTTTATGGGATCTACGTTTTTATATCCTTTTGCAGATCTTTATGATATTCAATGGAATTTATTATTAGAAAAAGAATATGGTGTAGTTACTAAAGATTTTGTAACTAACCCGCTTTTTATTTATGAAAATAAAATAATATTTTATAATATATTTGATTTATCAACGTCTTTTTTTGATATATCTACAAATGTTGATGTTACCATAGAAAATGGTTATTTAAGAGATCCTTCTATAGATATTTGGGCAGATTCACTTATGTACACAATATATCCCCAAGAAGCTTCAGGAGATTATACAGGAAAATGGATTTTAGAATCATCATCTGGCAATAAATATTATACATGGAATGAATTTTCTTTACAAACTTCTGTTTCTCCATTATTAACATACAGTTATGATGATAATTATATGGTTCCTTTATTTAAAATTAAAGGCTACAAATGGACAGATTCTTCTGGTGTGTCACATGATTTACCAAAAACATTTATTTTAGATATAGTTGATGGCAAAATATCTATGAACACAACCAAAATTGGGTTTAAAGGGGAAACTGTTTCTATTGAAAATTACATTAATTTTAATTATGACACCTCATTGGCAGAACAAAAAATAACTTTAAATGTTGTTTATTCTAGTCCCAGAATTCCTTTGTTTAGTATAAACCCATCAGATGCTTCGTTGTTATATTATAATCCAGATGCGTCAATTACATTATTAGATGATAATAGCACTTATAAAATAGGAGTAAATCATACAGGAAATTATAATATTGAAATTTATGGATGGAATTCGCAGAACAATTTATTTTTTAATTATGTTGAAGATGATTATAATGTATGGCAAAAATACCCTATAATAAACGCATATATTGATACTTCATGTGCAGGTAATATTGAATATTCCTGTGTTAGTACATATTTAACAACATTGGAAGTTAGTATATTAATTGATCAAAATAAATACCCGCTATTTGATAGGATATTTGCGTTGCAAGGTTTAACCTTAGAATATAATAACGATATAGAAAAGTATTTTATAAAAGTTCCATCAATTACATATTTTCAAGACTTGCCTGAATCTAATTCAATTTGTAAATTTTATAATTTAACAGAAAAAATATTAGATATTTCTATTAATTATATTTCTATAGATCCAGATTATCAATGGTTTGTTGTTGGAGATAGTGTTAATATTGTTAAATTTGATAAAGGAAAATATTCATTTATTCAAGAAACTAGTTCATTAATTATTGGAGCAAACATTATTGGAGGATTTTATAATTATTGGTTAGATAGTGTTCCTAATAATTTTAAAATAGATCCATCATATGAGTGGTATTTATTAAATAATACAGAAAGAGAAATTTATAATCCGATAAATGATATTTCTAATAGAACTTTTACTTGTGACATATCAACTGGATACGCAGATTATGCTTTTAAGATCAATCAATTGGTGTCCATAATTATAATAGATTTAAGCACTGGATTATCATGGGGTGCTTCTATCAGAGTTTTAGATGTTAGTAGTTATTCGGATAATTATGGTACTCGCCACGTGTTTTCTGGAAATGTTCCTAATTTTGTACTTAACGATCCATATAAATATGAATTGAGAGCAAAACACGCGTTCTCAACATTTTCTGAATTCGAAATTATTAACAATTATGCTATTGAAGATGATAACAATTTCAATTTATATTTAAATGACATTTATTATCACCAATATTGTTTAGATAATACATTTGTTTTTTTAAATATTACATTTAATCATGAAGACGTTATTGCACAATGGTATGATGTTTCTGATAACCTAATTAACAACAAACAATTCTATTCGTTTGATCATTCTATAGAATTAGATATAAGCACACTAGTTATATTTAAAACCAATTATGATAGTAGTGATTATATGTTAAATCAAAAAAACATATGGGAAATAAAAAATAGAGATGATGAATCATTATTAATGAGAGTTAATAACTTTAGTGTACCATATATATTTAACAAAACAGGAACTTATGATGTAACAGTTGAGGCTTATGATAATTATGGAAATCTAAAAAAACAAACATTTGAAGGATTAATTATTATTAAATAAAAATGGAAGAATCAAATGAAATATTATTTCCATTTTCAAAGAATGATTTTAAAAACATTTACATAACAGTTGATTCTAAATTATGGAAAAGACCAAAACCATTATCATTAGAAGATTTAACAAAACTATTTGATTTAAATTCAAATGCAAATGTTATATCTGTAGAATATAAAAATCAAGAACAGAATCCTGAATTTCCACCTAATACATTTGGTTTAAATATTAAAACACACATTGCAGTAGATGAAAATTATTTATATATTTGGGTTCCTTCATTAAAAAAATGGAAAAGAGTAATTTTATCAGATTGGCTTTAGTTTCTAATAAGGAACATATATTAGTTTAAATATTAAATTTTACTTATAATAGTTTTGTTCATTTTTGAGTTTAAATCATTTGTTGTTATTCCTCTTAGGTTTATATTTAATGATGATAATTTATTTTTTTCTATGGAATCTTCATAATAAACACCATTATAAGATTCAAATCCTCCTCTTATCAAAGGATAAATATCTTTAACCGGGATTTTATTACCAAACGCATCTGTAACATATCTAGAAAGAATAATATCACCATAATCATCTAATCCATAACCATCGTTAAAAATATTATAGTTATTTTTATCTGCATCGAACCACACAGTTACTGAGTCTACACCATCAACATTTTCTATTATTCTAACCAAATCTGATTGTGGAATCCTATCTCTTCTGGTGTTCTTCAAAAAATAATCAGATGATATTGATATTATATTTTCTCTAATAACATCTAAATCATAACCATCATAAATTATTAATGTTACATTTAAAATATATCTTGGATACTTTAATTCCATTATTGCATTATCTATAGTTAAAATTCTTTGACCGCTATCTTCAATTAAATCTAAAACCGCTGTTTTTTCATTTTGAGTTAATTGAAATGAATCTAATGAACATGTATAATAATTTTGTGCAGAAGATATTCTTTTATTTACATCTGGGACTAAAAATAAATATACAGTGTTATCATCTTTCTTTTGTTCATTTACAGTTATTTGCCATTTATAAACTTCATTCTGAGCATTATCTAATTCTATCTTTTTACTTAAAGATTGTTCAGAATTTGCTCCAACTGTAGATACTAATCTTCTATATTGTTCGTTTATTGTTTCAAAGTTTGTTTTAGCTTGAGTGTATTTATCCAAAGCATATTGATCTTCAAATGTCGCAAAACCCGGTATAGCATCAACTATTGTAAACATATTTAGTTTCTTTAAGAAATAAATATAATTATTTGCATTTGCAAGCGTAAATGATCTCGACATATGAGGAGCCAAAAGTCTTGTTAAATATAAAGGTTCTTCGAGAGTTCCAAAAATGATGTCATTTTTAATTGATACATTTAGTATCTTATTTAAATCTACTTCTTCACCATTTAATGCAAAACCTTTTGTTATAAATTTCCAATTTGTTATTGCAGCAGCCGAAGGAGTTTTAATATTCCCCGGTTCTCCATCTGTTAATAAATATTCAACCAATATTGTTGCTCCTAATCTAGGAATTTGTCCTTGATATCCATTACCGAAAAACACATCTATTCCTCCTATTTGTCCTGTTTTAACCATACACGATTCTTCTTGTAAAATTAAATCTAATATAGAATCTTTTATTTCCCAACGTTTACCATCAACATACACATTGACGAAATAATTATCTATTCCAGCTCCTTTTTTGTTTTGAAAGTTATATGATTGTAATGGGTCTCCTGTACCTGTTGCTTGCTGATATTCAATTTTTCCTTGCATTATGTTAACATCAATATAATTGTTAATATTAGTTAAATCTAATCTTAACTCTTCAACAGATAAAACAATAGTATATGTTAACCCATTAGTAGTTGAACTAATTTGAGTATAATTAGGTATTGAAATTGTATTGCCATAAATATCTATTTTTGACCCATTATAAGTTAATCGTAATGTTCCTCTTGCTGCCATCGCCCTAGATGGATTATGACCAGTTATAGATACAATACCTTTTACACTTGAAGGTCTTGACGCTGTGTTTATGTTTAATTCTGTAATAGAATCTTCAATATAATATAATATCATTCTTCCTAAATGAAGTGTAATTTGTAAAAGTTGACCCATAGGAGAACCCATTGTAAAATATTGCCCGACGTCTTCATATGTTGCTTTAATAAAATTAATAGCATCTTGATAAAGTTCTGAAAAACGAATACGGGATGTTTTAAAAAACTCAAATCTTGGATTATTAGAAGTTGTACTAGCCATAAATTATTTAAATATTTTTAATTTATATATTTAAAGAAAAGTTTTCCTGTGTCCCATATTTTATTATATCTTCTTTCTCTCATTATTTCGTCAACTGTTTTATTTGGATCAAATCCTTGTTTTATTAATATTTTTTTTGTAAACAATAATTTATTATAACGTTTATCTTTAACCCACCAATAATTAATTCTAGTGTGATAAATTTCTTTAAATCCTAATTGCTTATATAAATCTCCACAACTAATATCGCAATTAGAATAACCTATAATCTCTATATCATTGTTATAATGTGAAATAAAATATTTAAATAATTTTGATGCTGAACCTATTATGTTAGTATTAATTTTATCACAAAACCTTAATAATTCAAATTGAATTTTTTTATGCGAATTTATCTTATTAAATGTCATTAAAGATACTAACTCACCATTATAAAATAACCCCAAGTTTATAGTTGAATTACACCAACCTTGTAAATGATTTAAATTTAAAAATTTTTTACTATCTTTTACTTCTTTAATGATACATCTTCTAGCATAAATTTTGTTTTTGATTAAATTTAAATTGCACAATATTATAGATTTTATTATATCTTTTTTATATTGCCAATCATCTTCCCAAATAGATAATAATTTAACACCGTTGTTCTTGCATAATTTCCATTTATTATAGTGATATTTATTATCTTTAAAAATATCACTATGCCAATATAAACCATTAAATTCTATAGCTAGTTTCTTATCTGGAATATAAATATCTATTTCTTTTCCTAATTTTTTATATGTTTGTACTATATTATCTTTATAATTTTCATTAATAAAATCAAATATCTCTTGTTCTTTATTAGATCTAAAAATGTAATTAATGTGTTCTTTACAATATAGATTATATTGTTTGTATGATTTAGAAAAAAATCTATTGTTATTACATTTACTAACACAACATTTATTTATTTCAATATCATATGCATAAATAAATATTTTTTCATATAAATCAGAAATATTATATTTTAACGCATAATTGTTAATTTCTTTTAATATTAATGGAAAATATTTTTTTAAAAAGTTTTTATTAAAAAAATAAGAATATTTAGTACTTTTTTGCATTAAAATATTTTTTAATTTATCTTTAGTGATTTTTATTTCATTATTATCTAATATATTTTTAATTTTTTCGTTTATACATTCATCACATAATAAAAAATTAATATCTTTTTTATTTAATTTAAAATATTTTTTTAATTCTTCATATTTTATTAATAAGATTTTATTATGATTACAATAATTTGTTATTTCAATATAATTATTGTTTTTATTGGTTATATTTAGATTATATCTAGTAGATAGTTTTTTAATAAAAATGTCATTTTTTGTTATTTTTAATTTTTCAATGGATTTTTGTTTAAGAGATAAATAATGAAAATGTTTAGGTACCCCGTTACAATCAACTCTAATTATCATATTTCCATCTGTAACATTAACCTTCCCTTTAGATATTGATTTAAATTCACCTGATAAAAATCTAGAATCATCTTTATTTATTTTATAAATATTTCCAGATGTGTCTTTAACATTAATCTTTCCTTTATTAATAGAAACAAGTTCTCCGCTTAAATATCTCGGGTCATTTTTATCAACACTGAATATATTTCCTGATGAATCAATTATAGAAACCTTATTTTGAGAAAATAAATTATAATTGTTTCTGTTATTATAAAAATCATTAATATCTATTTGAATAAACTTATTATCATTAAACACGACAATTTTTCCTTTATTAATAGAAACAAGTTCTCCGCTTAAATATCTTGGATCATTTCTATCAACACTAAATGTATTTCCAGACGAGTCACTTACAGTAACCTTATTTTTTTGCACACCCTTTAATTCTCTACATAAATATCTTGGGTCATTTTTATCAACACTAATTATATTATTTTTAAAATCTTTAACAATAATTTTTCCTTTATTAACAGACATAAGTTCTCCACACAAATATCTTGGATCATTTTTATCGACTCTAAATGTGTTACCTAACACATCTTTAACTATAACTTTATTGTTATTTTTATGAAACACATTTCCTTTAAAAAATAATGCGTCATTTTTTGATATTTTTATGATATTACCAGATGAATCTATTGTTGAAAAACAGTTTGGATTTAAATTATAAAAATTATAAGTATCCTCTCTAAGTTTAAAATCTTTATTTACTAAAATTTTATATTTTTCTAACATTTCACCACTGGAATTAAAATAATATAAAATTTCTTTTTTAAATAAACCTTTTCCTAACTTTTTAATATCATTTAATAGTTCTTTATTTTTAATTCTTATTTGTTTTTCTGATTTTCCGGAATAATAACCGATATAAATTTTGTTACTATCTAAATTAGTAATTTTAAATATTAAATAAATAAAAGACATATTTTTTATTTTATATATCTTAAATTATTTAATTAATACTCCAATTATTTTTGTATTATTTATAAAGATATCTATTACGCAGTAGTCATAGCCTTCTGCTTTTCCGAATGATACTCTTGGTTCTATTTTATAATCTCCTGATTCAACAACATATTGAGATATTTGGGATTTTATTTTTTCCTCAAGTTCTAATTTGTTTATTCTAGTTTCAAAAATTAATTCTTCTATTCCTACTCCGAAATTAAGGTCTCCAAGTACTTGTCCTTGTGTTGTTCCAAGAATCATTTTTATTTTTGTTATAATAGATTCTATTGTATCAGAATGTTCTAAAACGCCATATGTATAATTAGGATCATCAGGATTCCTTGTATAGATATCTTTTATCATTCTTAATTAATTTTATATTTTTATTTATATATCCCTAATATTTTAAAACGATAAAAGATTTTATATAAATGTCAAAAATGCAATTTATATAAAAATTTTATGACAATAAATTCAAAAAACACAAAATAAAAAGTTTGGCATAGTTTTTGATAAATATTATTCAATTAAAAATAAAATTTAATAATATGATGAAAAACGAATTTGAACAATTAGTAGATGTTTTATTAGAAAGCATATCTGAAAATGTTTTTGGAACTTGTAATATATCAAGTTCAACTGATGTTCCCAACAATGCTAAGCATTTTATTGATGAAAACACTAGTGAACATGTTTTATCCATACAAGCAGCAGGATTTAAAAAAGAAGACATTAGTATAGATGCGAATAATAAAGGTATTACAATAAAAGGAGAAATAAAAGATGAAAAAAAGAAAAATACAATATTAAGGAACAAATTTCATTATATATTGCATAAAAATAATATAGATATTAATTCTATTAATGCAAATTTAGAAGACGGTTTATTGTTAATAAAATTTAAAATAGAAGGAGAAAAATCTACAAAAATAGAAATTAAATAAAAAAGAGGGTTAAAACCCTCTTTTTTCCTATAATCTATATATTTTCTTCATTAATAATATCAAATAACGACCACCAAAAAGTTTCTTCATCTAAATTATCATGCCATCTATTAGGATTACAATAAATGCCATTTTGTATGTTATTATAAACTTTATAAACATTTACTATTTCATTCGGTGATATATTAAATATCAATGAATTATTAACAATTTCTGGTTCATTTAATCCAAAAAAACTTAAAATATTATTTTTTAAATCATTAATAGCTGCATTTTCATCGGCTACCCGTTGAGCTTCAGCAATAGATTCTTTAATTATAATCGAAAGTTCTTTTAAATTATTTTCATTATTTTGTATAAATTCATATATTTCTTTTAATGCATTTATATTAGATAAAATCTGAATATTGTTTATTTTAGATTCTTTTATTAGTTTATCTTTTAATAAGTTTAAAACTTTATCATTATTAAAATTAATAACTTGATCCTTGTAATCATTTAAATGAATGTCTGAAATGTTATAATCAAAAATGTTAGACACTTCTAATAGAATAGAATTTATTGTTGATTTTCTAATTTCTTGTGTGTTTTCAAATAAATCTATAAAATCAGACCAATCTGACACAGTTAATTTATATGCATCTTTGTGTTTTTTAATGTTATATGGAAAATCCTCTAATACATATGGAAATATAAGTTTGTTTAATTCATCATCTGATAATTTATTTAATGCATATATTATATCTCGTAAATTCCACTCACTTAAATTTATTCCTTTTTTTAATGCTAATTTTAAAATTTTTATATTTTCTTCATTTTCACTCCAAACATACATTAATTCGTCTCCAGAAAGTTTATTTAAATTTTGATCTATTTCTTCCTGAGATTTAGGTTTTAAAACATCTTTTATCGATTCGTTAATTTTATATTCATGATTTACATTTTTATAAAATTCTTTTAAAGCATATTCTACCCAATTTATCCACATTTTAATAACTTCTAAACAAATATCCAAATTAAATTGATTAGAAGTTTCTAAATATCTATTAAATGTTATTTTTAATCCTAAAAATCCTGTTGTTTTTTCGTTTGAGAAATGATATTTATAAATATCATTAATAAAAAAGTTTATTTTTATTTTATCTCTAATATTTTTATTATGCAAAATTGGTTTCCATTTTTTATAAATTTTTAAAATTAATGAAATATTTTCGATATTGGTTTCTAAAAGATTTGACATTATATCATTGTCATTTTTTGGTTTTAAAATATCCTTCAATGACTCGTTTATAAATTTAACTTTCATTCTTTAGCTCCATATCTTTTTAATAACTCAACAATGTCTTTACGCCCATATCGTGCAGCAAGCATCAATGCACTCCGCCCACCATTGTCCTTGGTGTTAACATCAGCGCCGGCCTTTAGTAGCAACTCAACAATGTCTTTAGACCCATTAGTTGCAGCATAAATCAATGCACTCCACCCATAACTAGTCCTAACATTAACATCAGTACCAGCTTTAATTAGCAACTCAACAAAGTCTTTACGTCCATAATATGCAGCATTAATTAATAAACTCTTCTTCTCTTCTATAGATAATTCATTTAAATCTTTAATGATTTGCTCTTTAGACTTAGGTTGTAAAATATCCTTTAATGACTCATTTATAAATTTAGCTTTCATTCTTTTGCTCCATATCTTTTTAATAACTTAACAATGTCTTTATACCCATATCCTGCAGCATACATCAATGCACTCCACCCACCATTGTCCTTGGTGTTAACATCAGCCCCAGCCTTTAGCAACAACTCAACAATGTCTTTATGCCCATTCCGTGCAGCATACATCAATGCACTCCACCCATCATTGTCCTTAGCATTAACATCTGCCCCAGCATTAAGCATCAACTCAACAACGTCTTTACGCCCATAAGCTGCAGCATTCATCAATGCACTCCACTCATAGTTGTCCTTAGCATTTATATCGGCCCCATTGTTTAGCATCAACTCAACAATGTCTTTAGACCCGTTAGATGCAGCATTAATTAATAACTGGTTCTTCTCTTCAATAGACAACATCTTTAAATCACTAATGATTTGCTCTCTAGATTTAGGTTTGAAAATGTCATTTAATGACTCATTTATAAATCTGGCTTTCATTACACAAAAATTAAATATTCAATTTTAATTGTAAAATCATGGGGATTAAAAACATAAAATCCGCTAATAAGATTTTTTATGATTGAATCAGATGATTCAACCGGTGATACCCAAATATACATCTCACCTATTTTTTTCCATTCATCGTTTAACGTAATCCAATTTAAATAATCACCTGCACTCATTACTTCGTCTGTACTTGTACCGCTTAATCCAACATCTAATCTTTTTAATTGTTTCTTATAATATGTAGATGTATCCGAAATTATTTGATATTGGCATCCTATGGATGAGTCAACAAAATAATTTATACAATTAACTAAAGTTGTTGATGTATCATATAAAGTATTATATAAAGTACATCCTATAATAGAAGAATCCTTTATATACGAATTATAAATAGAAGAATCACTAATTAGACAATTATTTAAAGATGAATCCCATATAGTAGATTCATAAATATTAACTTTATCGTATCCACAATAATCTAATGTATATTCATATGTTTTTGCACCTGTACATGGGTCTTGATATACTAAAAGTTTATAAGCATTTACCCAATCATTTATAATTATACAATTTGAAATAGACGAATCATCCTTTAAATCACAATTGTTGACAATAGAACTATCAATTATATTGCAATTTACAAAATCTGAAATACCTATTATTGAATTTAATATTGAACAATCTTCAAAATAACAATTTTCTGCTATTGTATTATTTATTAAATCATCATAAATAGATACATCTTCTAAACTTGGGTCATAAACAACGACAGGAGATATAAATGTTGATGGTTCAAATATTATAACTAAATTACTCGAAACATCTGAATCATATGATACATCTATCGAACTAAAAATGGTAACATAATCAGATGTATGATTTAAATAAATCCATTTATCCTCATCGTTTTCATCTGGATATATCGCTCTTAGTATAATACCCTGCATAGCTGTATTAGAATATTTGGCGTATGGAATATTAGTTGATGGGTTTTCCAATAAATCGTAAATTTCTGCATTTTTTCCATTATTAAAACAAGAAGAAGCATCTATTGAGGTGTCAATAATAGTTAAATAAACATTAGATATTGTAAAATTATATCCTTCTTGGGTTCCTGTAAATGTTAATATACTGGGGTCATATATATTCATTATTTTTATACTTTTATCATTAAATTCTAGATTTAATGCTGACGCGATATCAATATTTTCACCATAATTAGCAGAAGCTTCAACATTTATTGATGTATAACTGAAATTTGTATAATAACTTAATGATAAATCAATTTGCATGAAATATTGATTCAACGCAAGATCCGAGCTATCTAAAGATGGTAAATTAAATCCTTGAGTTCTATAACACAATTCTTTTGTTAATCCTTGTATAAATGTTACTTCTCCTGGTTGTAATAATTTTTGTTGTTGATTATAAGAATTTATAGGGATTGATAAATCGCTAAAATCTGCATTAGCTATTTCTTGGCTTCCTTTTATTATCGTTAATCCATTTTTTGTCCATGTTAGTATTTGGTCATCTGCAACGTTTGGACACGGAGATAAAGATGGATAAATATAATCATTGGAGGGGTTTTGAAAAACATCTATTGAACTGTTAGACATATTTTTTAATTATTTTTATAATATATAATTATATTGTTTGTTTTATATATTTTAAAAAAATTATTGAATATGTATAAATGTAAAGAATGTAAAAAAGATTTTAATAGGATGTATGATTTAGCCAAACATATTAAAATAAAAAATTCAATAAAATAGATATTTAACTATAAAAAACATAATTAAGAATCATGCTTTTGTGGCTTGAATTTTTCTTAAAAACTTTAAATGCATGTTTAGTTTCGTTTAAAGGAACTCGATATTTCAATTTCGAGTTTTTTGAGGTGATATAAAATTCTTTCCAATTTTTATATTTGGTAGCCATTTCCTTTCATTGGTGTTTTACACTTAAATCTGAATAAAATTTTATTTTGCTTTTATTTATTCTATATTCAAATCTTCTACGAGCAATTTCTATTGAGGCATTTACAGCATCTACATAATCATATTGCGTGTTTCCTATAAAACTACTGTACGCAGGATTTACTTTATATCATTTATTTTTAATCTTTTTTCTAAATTGCTTATAAGTAAATTCCTTTTCCATAAATTTTTATTTTTTCTATTTCCTTGGTGATTTTTCTTTTGTTCTTTTGATAATTTTTGTTTAAATTTTAAATCCTCAATAAATATACTTTTGCATTTATACTGCTTAGCCAAAATAAATATAGCCTTTGAAATCTCTAATATTTCATGCTTTAATTTATTTTGATAGTATTTCATCTTATCATCATTAGACGCTAATTTAAAATTAAATAATTTATTAAAAATTATACCAATATTAAATTCTTGAGCATGTATTATTTTAGTATTTTCAAATATAGATAAACCTATGGATTCCGGATTTAAATCTATACCCATGTATTGACTTTGAAATATAAACAAAAAAATTGATTTTATTAAATTTTATCCCACGTTTTCCTGTTATCACCTATCGGTATACCTAAAGACTTAGGTATAGCTTTTACATTTACAACTTCTACACCATCTTTTATCATACTTATATAATCATCATCAATTTCCTCCTGGGGTTCATTGGAGGCTCCTTGGTCATTCTCATTAATTAATTCATTGGAAACTACATCTAATATATCTTCATCACCAGGGTCTCCTGGTGATGTTTTTTCATTTTTTAATCTTTTAATTAATTCTTCGCCTTTAGATGGTTTACGAATTTCTTCTATGAACTCTTCTGGAGATTTTATTTCATCTATCGGAACGGGTTTACTTAATTCTCCAATTTCACCCGTTCCGAAGCTTTTTTTGGTGTTGGTTCTTTATCTTTATTATTTTCTATAAATTTTCCTTTTTTAAATACGTTATGCTCTTTATCTATAAATTCATTTAATAAATGCCAACCCTTAATTTTATTTACAGGAGATATTTTGAATTTATTATCTTTATCTTTTTTATAGATCTTGGGTGATTCTTCAATTTCTTTAGTTTCTAATTGAAGATTAATTTCAGGAATTTTATTTTTTTCTTGTACAATATCTGATTGTTGTATTAATGGTTCATTTTTTTGTTCAGACAATATATGTTGTTCAATTTCTTTATCACCAATATTTTCTTTTATTTCTTGAATATTTTTTTCTTGTTCATTTAATCTTTTTTTAACCTCATTATTTATTATATGTTCAATCCTTTCTGTGTTTATTTCATTTTCTTTAACTTCCGATGTTTCAATTTCACCTTTAGCAAGCCTTATGTTTTCAGCAACAAGTGCAGTAAGTCCTAAAGATATTAGTGGTAAAAGCGCTCCCTGAATCCAAGCTATTATAACTTTATACATTTCGGGTGATTCTGCTTGAACAGCAAATAAAATAGAACGTTGCCAATAGGTCCAATCATTTGATCCACTTCCATCCATATATTTAAATGAGGCATACACATTTGCAGAAATTTGTAAAGATGTAAGAAGAAACATCATAATCCAAGCCAAATTTCTATTTTTATTTTCAGTCATAAGAATAGAAAATAAAACTGACGCTTGTCCTATTTCATAGGCGCTTCCTAATAGTATTGCAAGCCATAGGGTATTAGCCAACTGAAAAAATGTAATGGCATGTAATGTTGATACGAAAGCCACCGCGAGATAAAGTATAATAAACGTAGAAATTAATGAGTAATAAAGACCTTTATTTTTTATTTTCATTTTATATTTTTAACTATTTATTTTTTTCTGCTCCTTTTATTTCTATAGTTGTATTCGCTTTTATAGATGAAACAGTTTTTTGAATTGCATCTGCTCTTTTTTGAGCTTCATCAAATTTAACACCTGCTATTTTTAATTCATTTTTAAGATCTATTATTAAAAATTCTTTAGATAGATTCTCTTTATTTAGACAATCTATGATTTTATTTTTTTGAATAATTATGGAATCATAATAATTAGTTATTTTTTTTTCTTGAATTTTTAAAGATACTTTTCTACTGCAACTTTGAAATGTTTTTATACAAAATAAAAAAAATAATATTATCGCTATTAATTTCCAGTTTCTGTTTATCCATGCCATATTTATTTATATTTAAAATATATATTTTAATAAAAATTTATTTATTAAAATTTTATTCTTTTTCTTTCTTTGGTTCTGGTTCATCTATTTCCAAATAAAAACCTTGAGACATTGACCCCCAACGTTGTTGTAGAAATTCTATATCTTTTAATTTTTTTCTTGCTGATTCTACTTCTTGACCAATAGCCATCACTGTTTTTAAATAAAGTTCTTGTTCTGATTCAAAATCTAATGCTGATTGTAATCCTGACCCTCCTGAATTGGTCAATATATAATATGTAAATTCTAATGCTTGATATCCTAATTCAACTCCTTTATCTTTATTTCCCCTAAATAATATTTCTACAGAATCTAACTCTTCAGATAATTTAATAATACCCATCCAAGCATCTTTTTGCCATACATATCTATTTCTTATAAAATGTTTTATATAATTACAAATTTCTTGTGCATCTTCTATTTTACCTATTTTATAGGTATGTGATTCCCATTCTTTTCTAGCATTTTCAAAATCTTCTTTTGCTTTAGCAATTTCTTCATTAGTTGGTTTGTTTATGGAAGGATCTTTTACTAATTCATTTAAAGTATCCTTTAATTCTTGTGTATTGTTAATTTCTAATTCTACCATTTTTAATATTTTTATTTTTTAAATTTAATTTAATTGTTTTCTTATTCAATTACATTCTTATATAATTTATATAATGAAATATTGATTTATATTTTATCTTATTGATCATTCAAAAAGAAAACTCTGATTATTGTTTATATGATAATTTTTAACAAGGTTTTCAAATTCAGTTTTTTGTTCTTCCAATTCTTCATTTTGGCAAAAAACCTCTTGAATTAATGTTGAATTTGAATTTATAATTAAAAGAGATGCTTTATTTATCTTTATATTTTGATTTTTTAACATATGTTCAATTCCAAGCGCATAAGCACCTAGTTGTCTTTTATATTTTAATTCTTTGATGCTTCCTTTTTCTATTAACTTACTTGAGGTTTTAAAATCTGTTATAACTCTTCCTGTTCCTTTTTCATTATAGAACACATCCATTTTACCTCTATAAAATAAGATAGGAGAATAAATAGCTAATTCGGTTCCTATTAAATCTATATAAGTATTTGAGTAATCTGAATAATAAAAATTAAAAAACATTTCTCTTCCTTTATCTATTTTATCTATAGGAACATTAATTTTTAATAAAATATCAGGAGAAATAGTCAAAGTATATTTTAGAGCTTTAGATGGATCTTTAGATTTTGCTAGTTCTTTTATGAAGTTTTCAATAAAAGTGTGCATAGATTTACCTCTATTAGATGCTGCATCTCTAATTTGATTAGCTTTTTCTTCTCCTACTTCTTTAACAAATTTTTCCCAATCAGGATCGGGAATCATTTCTTCTATAACTGCAGTAACTCCTGGAATTTTAAGAGGAACATAAGCACTTGGATTTCCATAAAAATCTTTCATCCAACGTATTTTGTCTTTATTAAAATCCATTACTTATTAACTTAATAATAAATTGTAATATTGAATATTTATATAAAAACCAAATTAACCCACCCCAAAATATAGTTCTTGTTAATAACCATTTAAATGATAATCTTTTAAATGCAAATCTATATACAATACCATATAGTAAAGTAGGTTTATTTTCTTCATCATAGAATTGATTAAATTCAGGAATTATATATTCTGCAAATTGTAAATCTTCATCAAAATAACGATGAACAGGTGATAGTAATTCAACAACTCTTAACCTTTTAATATTATCAGGGA
>Ga0265297_10006138_pt1 | contig 17679 bp, 15 predicted proteins | sample Munlanlwell13791_FD_192502 | JGI IMG/M metagenome (GOLD analysis project Ga0265297, IMG submission 192502) | Leachate microbial communities from a municipal landfill in Southern Ontario, Canada - Leachate well 137-91 | ecosystem: Engineered > Solid waste > Landfill > Unclassified | place...
CCGGTTCTTCACTGACGGCAACTAAGATTTACACTGTGCTGTCTTCCGACCTGCCCGGCCCGCTAACCAGTAAAGCAACTGCCACCGCGACTTCTGCTACCGGGGCAGCAGTGACGGCAACCAGCGCGGACGTGATAGTGACGCTGAACCAGACATCTTCGATCCAGGTCAACATGTCCGCCGGCGCTTCGTCAGCTTCCGTGGGAGACAACATCACTTACACCTATACAATCACCAACAATGGCGAGGCGGCCCTGAGCAGCCTTGCCCTGACCGACTCGAGGCTGGGAGCTGTTACTCTCAGCGACACTACCCTAGCCTCCGGTTCTTCACTGACGGCAACTAAGATTTACACTGTGCTGTCTTCCGACCTGCCCGGCCCGCTAACCAGTAAAGCAACTGCCACCGCGACTTCTGCTACCGGGGCAGCAGTGACGGCAACCAGCGCAGAGGTCTCGGTCTCACTCGCCACCTGGATTGACGAGATCCTGACTAAAGCCGGCATACTCCGGAGCAGGGGGGTGCCCGGCAAGGGTATCGATCATGCCCCCGGTCTGCAGAAACCTTTTAATACCAATTCCCACATGGGTGGCAGCGATAACAGCACCGATAATAACGCTGCCGGTAACGGGAAAGGGAATGGTAACGGAAAAGGGAAAAATAAGTAACCGGCATCGATGAAAAAGAGAAGGGGCAGCTGCAAAGCTGCCCCTTCTGCATTATGCCTCCACAGAAATTTCGAGGTGTCTTTTTAGATCCTGATGCGCAGGTCGCCCAGCGGATAGGTCATGCAGGGATGGATATAACCGCTCTTGACGTCGCTCAGCCTGCGGTGCACGCGCTCCGGCATAAATACCTTTCCTGAGATCAGCCTGGTGCGGCAGGCGGTGCATTCCCCCGACCTGCACACGGCAGGTATCACGATGCCCGACCTCTCCAGCGCGGCCATCAGTGGCTCGCCTGACCTGGCCTTGATTTTACGGCCGGTGCCCTCCTCGATAACCGTGTATTCGGCATCCAGATCGGCTCCTTTCGGCCAGCCTTTCTCATCCGCGACACGGGCCGGCGGGCCGTAGACCTCCCTGTGAATGCGGCGCAGCGGGACCCCCAGCTCGATCAGCGCGGATTCGCACAGCGCGTACATGGGCGCCGGACCGCAGATATAGAACGTCTTTTCCTTAAGGGAGCCGACCAGTCTGGCTATTGCCTTTGCATCGAGGAAGCCCCTGGCCCCTTTCCAGCTTGCCGGCGGTTCGCTTATAACGTAATCAACTTTAATATTGGCATTGCGGGTTGCAATACGGTCTAGCTCTTTCTTGAAGATGATGTCGTCCGGCTTGCGGCTGCCATAGAGCAAATGTATTTTTAAAGGAAGTTTTTTAACCGCAGCATGCCGGATCATAGACATTAAGGGTGTTATGCCGCTGCCGCCCGCCAGGAAGACCAGGCTGTTGGAGTCCATCAGCGGCTCATAATAGAAGTTGCCGGCCGGGCCGGTGGACTCGAACTCATCTCCAACGCTGACTTTCTTCAGCAGGTAGTCCGAGACGAATCCTTTGTCCACCCTGCGCACGGTGAGGTCGAAATGTGATTTGCCCGGCACGGAAGAGATGCTGTAAGGCCTGGACGTCAGTACTTTTCCGACTTTAACGAATAGATTGATATATTGCCCGGCTTTGAAGAGGGGCAATTTTCCGTCGCTGGAGACCATGCGCAACGTCCTGGCGTTGGCGGTCTCCTCGATGATCTCCTTAACTTTCAAGGTGAGACGCCCGGGATGGACCGCGTCGACTTTCCTGCCCTGTCCGGCCAGCGGGTTCTTCAGCTCATGGGCGTCGGCGGCCTGCTTCTCCACTATCGACCTTACTTTTTCGATGTCCGCAGCTTCCCATCCTCCGCGGTCCATGTCCTTAATGACCTGGCGCGCGGCTATGGCGCCCGAAGCTATGCAGGGCTCGAATCCTCCTCCGATATTGACCCATGCGCCGGCGAAATACAGCCCCTCCACCGGGCCACGCTGCGGCAGGTGGTCGCTGCCCGTGCCCTGATAGTTCTGGTCGAATCCGACGATGCTGCCGCCCGGATTTCCTGTATAGCGTATGTTGGTCAGAGGGGTGGCTATCTCGACGGCCTCGATGTGCCGGCTTAATCCCGGCGCCGCCTTCTCGGCCAGCCTTATCATCCTGCCGGCCAGCCTGTTCTTGGCTTCCTGATATTCCTGAGGACTGAGCTTCAGCCACGGCTCCGCATAGGCGATGGACGTGATGACTAACGAGGAAGCTCCGGGGGGAGCAACCGTTTTATCGCCGATGCTGTAGGCCGTCACGGCTATGCCGTCCGGCTGGAAATCTACCGAGCTCTTCATACCGGCATACTGCTTTTCCAGGTCATAAGATACATTGACAAAATTCTCATGCACATCCAGCCCCAGCTTACGGGAATCGCAGTCCACTCCCAGGTAAACGTTGAAGGTCGACGCCCCGCCGGACCAGGCGCCCAGCCGGTTGAGATACCACCCCGGCACTCTGTCGCGCCCCAGCAGCTGCAGCGCCGCTGTAATTGGATTGGCATTGCAGACAACATACCGGGTCGATAGTTCGGTGCCGTCGTCGGTGAGGACGCCGCTCACACGGCCACGGGAAGTCAATATGCGTTTGACGCCATTGTTCAGCCATACCTTTCCGCCGTTTTCTTCAGTAGCGTCTATAAATGCCTGCGACAGCGCCTGGGACGTGCCCCTGATATGGGACATGCCGAACCTTATATAAGAGGCCATGCCAAGCGTGTAGACGAGGAACGAGAGCTTGGAGGGAGGCAGTGCGTAATAGCCCCAGGTCTGACCCAGCACCGCCCTCAGCTTCTCATCCTTTATCAGCGGGTCGATCACCTGGGCCAGTGATTTACCGTAATACGTCATCAGTGTGGAGAACGGCCCGGGATCCTGCATGACCGCCTTCATACCGATGCGGTTGGCCCTGAGCGCCTGATCGGCGAAGTCAAACACAATGGATATATATTTCTTAATTCCCTCTTTCTCTCGGGGAAACTGCCGGCACAGCACGTCCTCGTGTTTCTCACGTCCGACGGGAAGGGTCAGCTCGAAGTCGGGGTAATATCCTTTGAACACGTCAGGGATGTGCAGAAAGTCCACCTTGGGGGCCACGTCGCTGGCGCTCAGCAACTTCCAGATAGGTCCCTGGTTATCCCTGTCCCCCAGCCCGGAAAGACCGTGCAGGGCGACCTCGAACTCGTAACGTCCGCGTACAAAGGAGGTGGCGTAGCCTCCCGGCACGTTGTGCCGCTCAAGCAGCAATACTTTTTTTCCGGCTTTGGCCAGCGATGCCGCTGCAGAGATACCACCCAGCCCCGCGCCAATGACGATAACTTCGAAGTCCTTCAATTCGTTCCTCCGTATAAGTAATGAGTATTTGTGCCGGCGGCATATCCGCCATCGATCGATGTAATTCGCAGCTGTTCATACGCCCGGGAATATGGCTGCAGATAACCGAGGCATGGATGTATGTGCCGCACAGGGTGTTTTGCAGGTCTTCCCCGGAGCCCTTACTTCGCTTTGGGATTCAATATAGTGCGCAGCTCGCGTTTCAGTACCTTGCCAACGGCGCTGGTCGGAAGTTGGTCCACGAACTCCAGCTTCTTGGGTACCTTATAGGGCGCCACCTTTTCCCGCAGGTATACGATGATCCTGGTCTTCTCCTCATCGCTCTTTTCGATACCGGGTTTCAGGACTATGGCGGTGGCGACCATCTCGTTACCGGGCCTGTCGGGATCAGGGATACCCACGGTCGCGCCCATGAAGACGTCGGGATGCTCCATGATCAGGTCATCCAGCTCGCGGGTGAATACCTTGAAGCCGGACACGTTGACCATGTCCTTCAGCCTGTCGACGATGAAGACGTAGCCGTCCTTATCCATGCGCGCTATGTCGCCGGTATGGAACCATCCATCGCGCACTGCGTTGGCGCTCTCCTCCGGCTTTTTATAGTAGCCTTTGGAGAACACCTGGGGCCCACTGACTATCAGCTCGCCCGGCTCATCGAAGGGCAGCGTCGCGCCCGTAGCCGGGTCGACTATCCTGATCATAGTATCGGGGAAGGGCACCCCGGCCGACCCCGGCTTCTTCTGACCGTTGCGCGGAAGCGCGGTGATAATCATGGTCTCGGTCAGGCCGTAGACCTCGATCAGCTGGGCGCCTCCCACAATCTGCTCGAACTCCTTGATATACTCGGGCGGGAAGGGCGCTGCGGCGCTGGCAAAATACTTCAGCCGGGAGAAGTCGAGCGTACGGAACTCGGGCAGCTTCATCAGCTCAATATAAACGGTCGGCACGTTACCGATGATGTCGGGTTTGTATTTCTTGAACGTGGATATGATCATTTTCTGGTCGCGCGGGTTGGGTATCGCGATCTGTGGCACGGCATTGGCGAAAAGCGACATGCTCACCATCAGGCCGGCTATGTGGAAAAGAGGGAAGGCTGTCTGCCCGACCTCTTTGCCCATCTGCATATCCGTCCAGGTGGTGAACTGGGTTATTTGCGATACGAAGTTGCGGTGGGTTATCTCCGCGCCCTTGGGCAGGCCCGTGGTTCCCCCGGTATACTGGATGGCGAATACATCATCTACATCCACTTTGACCTCTATCTTGTCCGCAGGCGTTTTACGCATGACCTGCATGAAGGGTATGACCGTGACCCCTTCGATCGGCTCGAGCTCGGCAGTGGGGAATTTCTTAAGCATCTTGCCCAACTTCGCCTTGAGCGGGGGCAGGTAGTCGCCTATGCTGGTGGCGATCACATGTTTTACAGCAGTGCCAGGCACCGCCTCCTTCCAGCGTGGGATCAGGGCGTCCAGCGCCACCAGCACTCTGGCTCCAGAGTCCTTCAACTGATTTCTCAGTTCGTCGGTGGTGAGCAGAGGGCTGACGCCGCTCAGCACGCAGCCGGCCTTCTGACAGCCCAGCATGGAGATATAGTAGGCGGGCAGATTGGGCAGGTTGATCCCCACGATCTCGCCTGTCTTCACGCCGTTCCTGATCAGGTAATTGGCGAAGCGGCTGGACAGATCATCCATCTGCTTGAAGGTGAATGTATGGCCCATATAGTGCAGCGCCGCGCGGTTTGGGAATCTTATGAACGCCTCCTTTGCCATCTCCCAGTAGGGCTTTTCGGGATATTTAAGATTAGGCGGAACATGCTTATCATAGGACTTGAGCCAGGGCTTTTGATCGAAATGATCGGCCATCGTACAACCTCCCTCGTTTGATTTAAAAATCACTTGATAATCTAATTAACAGTTGTTAATTAAGCTTAACAATACGATTATAACATGGCTGTCAAGGCACAATTGACAAACATAATTAGTTAATGTACATTAACTTGAAATGGTTAAACGTGCGGGATCCGGCTATAAAATGCGCAAAAGGTCAGCCAACAAAGCTGCCAGCAAGGCGGCCATCATCGAGGTCGCCATCGATTTATTCTGGGAGAACGGCTATAACGGGACCAGCCTCAGGGATATCGCGGAAGCCTGCGGGTTTGAAGCCGCCAACCTGTACAACTACTTTCGGAGCAAAGAGCAGCTGCTTTACGAGGCGATGCAGGAGGAGCTGGAGCGTTTTCTGGAATTGCTGGAGCCTGTGGCCAGCGACAGCCGGGGCGCTCCTGTGGAACGTTTAAAGAGGATTATTGAAATACATGTAGAGCGTATGCTGGTCATAGGCAGGCGCTATAAGATGATGTACGATTCGGAGATAAGACACCTGTCTCCCGTACACAGAAAAAGGATCGTCGCGCTGCGCGACTATTACAGCGAGCTCCTGTTCAATATCATAGAGGACGGGAAAAAGACGGGTGACTTCGCCGCCGATATCGACGCCAGGTTCGTAGTACTGATAATCGCCAGCATAATCATGCGGACCGTATTCTGGTTTTCCCCCAAAGGCAGGTTATCCCCTGCTGAGATCGCAGATATGATATATAAGATCGTACTGGACGGCATCAGGCCGCGGAAACAGGAAGTTAAGGCGCGCAAGAAATAAGCGGCATGCTATGCGGCTGCGCTTCAAGGCCCCGGCTTGAGTTTTTTATAATGAGCTTCGCTTCTATCTATTATGACCTTGCCGCCCTGCTGCGCTCTGTTTCTCGACAGGTACATCAAAATCAGCACTATCCCGATGACGGGTATGAGGAAAATAAATATCCAGACCGCATAAGCCAGTATCCAGCTGATCAGCTTTAAGCCGCGGACTTTTTCACCGGTGACTGTAAATTGCTGTTTCATAAGTAAATGTCATAGCAGGGCAGATTATTTTTTATGCCCTTGAACTTGAAATCCCTCACAATTGCGTGAAATTTGCCTGGTATGCCGATGATCAATACTCCGGCGGTAGGCATGGCGTGGTGCGTCATGGCCCTTTCTTTCTGTATCAATGCCTTTGTTTCCGCATCATAAATATTCCAGTACGCGACTGTCTTCTTTTTCATAAGGCACCGTTAAAACTATCTTAGCACCGCGCAATGGTTTATGTTAAATAATTGGGGATCAAGATACGTGGCAGCCAGCTCTTGAATAAACAGGAGCCTTGCGCTCATCTGCTCGAGCAAATAAAGTGAGGATATGTGCTGAACTCGCGGTAGCCGATCCTGGGATATACAGGGCTTCCGAAATGGCTTGCCTGCAGCACGACCACCCGTGCGCCCATATCGATAGCGGCGTTGCTTACTTCCTGTACACAGTATTTGGCCAGGCCCTTGCCTCGCGCTTTTTTGGTCGTGCCCACCCAGTAGATCCCACCGATGCCGTGGCTGAGCATGGCCATGGCACAGCATGCTGGCTCGCCTTCAAAATAGACCGTCGCCAGTATTGAGAACGGGCTCAGCACACGCTCAACGTGCGTGAAATAAGCTTCACTGACCTCCCGCGGAAATAACAGGTCTAAAAATGATTCCGCGGCAACCGACCTGAAATCCTGCAGTCCCCCGGCGCTTCTGACCCAGCGCAGCTCCGCCCTCCCGGGCTTTTCCCCGCCTTTGGCTCTGCCGTCCAGCACCATGCCGCGTGAATCGCCGACCAGGAATATTTTCTGGTCTTTACAATGTTGAATAATGTCCTGGTCACGATGGCCCCGCAGTATGACTGAGAAGCCACGTTTTCTGCCGGAGAAAAAGGCTTTGGCGCGGGCAATAAATTCTGCAGGCTGTTCCGAATCTTCCGATAGGTTGAACACAAGGCTGCAACCGGGGAAGTCAATGCCGCAATCTATGAATACGGTTTCCTGTTTCTCAACGATCTCTGTATTCGGGATCCATTTCGAACTTTCTCGCCAGAACTCGATGAGATTCAAATCGGCCACCTTGAGCAGTTCTGATTCTTTCATAATTCACCCCGGCCACTCTGCATTCCCTGGAATCTGAGTGCTAGCATTGTTATATCATCAGCCTGTGGGGCATCGCGCACAAAAGCCTCTACATCTTCATGTACGGCCCTGACCAAGGCCGTGGTATCTGCAGCTCCGGCCTCTGACAGCGCCTGGCGGAGCCTTACTTCTGAGTATAGCTGATTATTTATATCGGTGGCTTCTGTTACACCATCCGTATACAGGAAAATCGTATCTCCCGGATTGAGGACCACCCTCTGGCAGGTAAAGGCCATATCCGGAAGCGGGCCGATGACAAATCCACGGGGTATGCTGAGGTACTGGAAGCCGTCCTGATTATTTCCCAGCAGGGGTGGTGGATGGCCGCCGTTGGAAAATACCAGTTCCCCAGTCCGCGTATCGAGAACGGCACAGAATACGGTGACGAACATGCTGGTATCATTTCCCTGGTTGAGGATATTATTCGTCTGCGCCAGCATTTGATCCGGCGTTGAGCCCGCCATCCCCGACGTCTTGAGCAGGGCTTTGGAAATAGCCATGAAAAGGGCTGCCGGAATGCCCTTTCCACATACGTCGCCTATGATAAAACACAGCTTGTCAGGCTGGACAAAGAAAAAGTCATACAGGTCCCCGCCCACCTCCCTTGCCGGTTTGATCCTTGCATAAATATCGAATTCCTGCCTGTCGGGGAATGGCGGGAAATCGCGGGGCAACATGCTCATTTGTATCTCGGCCGCCACCCTGAGTTCGCTTTCAATGCGCTCTCTGGCGGCGGTGGAGGTTTGAAGCTCATTGATATACTGTTTCAGGCTTTCAGTCATATGCTGCATGGTCCGGGCCAACTCTCCCAACTCGTCATTCCGATTGGCGACAGGATCAATCTCGCCGGTCTCAAAATCGCCCGATCCAATGGTCCTGGACACGGCACACAGGCGCGAGATGGGAGATGTCAGCCTTTTCACCGCAAAGATAGAGATGATGGTGCCCGAAAGCAGGATAACGACGGCAACTATACCCGACCAGCGCAAAAGGTCCAGTGTGGCCTCGTATACCACCTGGTCGGTTGCCCTCCCGCCTGAAACGCTGACGAATATATCGCTGGTCCTTAAGACAAGCACCGCCGTCGTTCCCAGTATGCAGGCGGCCAACAGGAAGGTCACTATTATGATGACCCTGGTTTCCAGCGTCATCACCAGGCGCCTCATGGCCAGCAATAACAGTGGAACGATGGCGAAAGACAGCAGCACGTTGGTCAATAGAGACGGAAGCAGCCAGCCTAAAACAGCCTCATTGATATCCATGCGGTGAAGCAGCAGACTGCTGATCGCGCTGCCCGTGGCCAGTCCGACCAGGTTCGCCACAAGGATTAATAGCAGGACCACGCCGAACTGCCCGACAGTCCTTATTTGCCTGATCCCCGTCAAATAGAGGATGCCGGGTATGGCGCCGATCAATCCGTTAGCTATGCACCAATCCCAGTACTGCAGCCCGTAGCCCGATAAAAAATCTCCTAATACATTACCAACAAACCCGACCGCGAATCCCGTAACCGGGCCGAAAACCAGCCCCATGGTTATGGGGATTGCTATTTGCGGCCGCAGGCTGACCAATGGCGCTCCGGGGAGATGAAGTCCGCTGCATGACCAGTTCAATAAGCCGAAGAGTATGCAGGCTCCCAGGGCCATCATCAATCGCGATGAAATAGTTTTCCCGGACAGAAAATCCGCTATCATGGCAATAACGCGGGTTCAGGACTATAACGCGGTAATCCGGCTGAATTCTGTTTCGGTGAAAGCGCGCAATGTATTGGTGTGCATAAAACCCTGCGACGCCAGAGCTAAAGCCGCAGCCGCGACTTTCTCCCCGTCACCGGCCTGGATAATATAAAAGCCGTCATATCGGTCCAGGCCCATTACAGCGTAAAATCCCTGCGTCTTCACCCCTGCCTTTTTCAGTATGGTTGAGGCTGTTTTTATCTCTGCCGGAAGCTTCTTTATCCCAGGTAGTCCCTTCTCCGTGAAGCCAATGTACATGATATAGGTCTCCATCACTCTGCCTCCTTAATAGACTCCGGTGGTCTTTGCTGCCCGTATTCTATTATGGACAGCAGGAAGGGCGCAATGACCGCATTATGTGTGATGTGTGTTTACATGTTATGCATGTTCTTCACAGCGATTGCGCTCAGAAGTGAGGCGCCTCAGCGGCCTGAATTGAGTTTCTTATACTGAGCTTCGGTTCTGTCTATCATGACCGCGCTGCCCTGCTGCGCCCTGTTCTTTGATACGTACATCAATATAATCAGGATCTCTATGGTTGGGATGAGAAAGATAAATATACAGACCGTATACGCAAGTACACAGGTGATCAGATTTAAGCCGCGCACTTTTCCACAGGTGATTACAGATTGCCGCTTCATACGTAAACGTCGTATCAGGGCAGCTTGTCCTTGATGCCCTTGAACTTGAAATCCCTCACAATGGCGTGAAATTTGCCGGTCATGCCGATCAGCAATACTCCGACGATAGGCATGGCGTCGTGCGTCATGGCCTTTTCCTGCTAGCTCAACGCCTTTGTTTCAGCGTCGTATATATTCCAGTACGCGGCCGTCTTCTTTTTCATAAGCCACCGTTAAGACTATCTTAGCACCCCGACCTGACGGATGTTAAATTATTCCTTCCTGTCCCGTCCGGGGAGTACCCTGTCTATGGTTTTAGCATAGCGATTGAGTCTAACATATGAGGTAGATGAGTATGATATTATGAGATTGGGAAAAGAAGAAAGGAGAGAAGAGTTTGGCGAATTACGTATTGGTGCACGGCGGACATGGCGGGGGAAACAGCGGTTCGGTATGGGACAAAGTAGTTGCTTTGCTTCAAAACCGCGGACAAAAAGCCTTTGCCCCAACCTTATCAGCTTCGGATACCTGCAGCCTGGAGGATCATATCTCGGAAGTATGCGCTCTGATAGAGAACGGGCAACTGCGTGACGTAATGCTGGTCGGGCACAGCTACGCTTCGTTTGTCATTACCGGAGTTGCAGATAAACTACCGGGAAGAATCAAACACCTGGTGTATGTTGATTCGTCAATACCTGAAAACGGGAAGTCGCTGTTTGACATGTTCGAACTGAGCGGTGTCAGTTATAAAAGCTATGCCGGCCTGACGCCCGACAAGCCCTTCGTCGAACCGCTAAATTTTGACGCTGCAAGAATAAAAAAGATACCCAAGACATATGTTCATTGCACTCTGAGCGAATTCCTGGCTGTATGCGGGCCGTTTGTCAGTTATGTGGCCGAGCATGCCAAACAGGATAACTGGGATTACTTCGAGTTGAAATCGGATCACTTATGCATGGTATCTCATCCTGAAGAGCTTGCTGCGATACTGCTGCAGGAAGCCGGCTGAAGGCCGGCCTTCTACAAGCGCCATTCGCAGACCGCAGCCTGCTAATCGATGATGAGGAGATGCACGCTCTCGGCGCCAATTTCCAGCACTGATCCATTGAGCGAGCCGGTCTGTATCTGCCGGTTGGAGCCGCTGACCGTATACAGGGAAATCTGACTGATCTGACGCCCGTCGGAGAAGCTGATGAGCGGAGTTATCGGCTCGCTGCCCGGGTTGGCTATGAGAAGGGCCGTCTGCCCCGCGCTGTTCCGTCCGGCCAGCACATACAGTGGGCTGCTCTGCGGCATTTCAGTATCCAGCCGCTTTGAATAGCCGGCCATTTTGGACCAGAGCGAGAAGGCCGACGCGATGGACTTTGGCCTGCCATCGGCATAGAACAGTCCGTAGAAAGTGGGCGCAATAATGTCAGGGTCGGTGCCGCGATAGAAGGTGGATACCTCGAGGTCGTTCTGATTCTGAAGCTCGATCCAGCAGGCGCTCAAGATCGAGGCGCCCCTGGCGCCGGTGCGCAGCGCTGTCGATTCGGCGCTGTTCTCCGGGCTGCGCTTTATCTCCGTGTTCCATTCGGTGATATGCTTGGTAGTCTGAGTGAATCCTTTGCTGTCCAGCGCGGAGCGATAAAATGCGGCGGCCTCGGCGTACTGCTGGGGATCGTTGGAATACATGTGCCAGGAGAAGAAGTCCAGCGGCGCGTTATCCTGTCGCACGAAATCCAGAAAATTCTGCGTCCATTTCTTCCCCTGCGGCGTCAGCGCGCCGGCGGGCGTCACGCCCGGCCCCCCCACCTTCAGGTCGGGGAACTCGCTTTTAATAGCCAGAGCCGTGTCGCAGTAGAGCTGAAAATACTCTATCGGTGTATGAGGCCTGGGCCAGAACTGCGCGTTGTCCGGCTCGTTCCAGATCTCGACGTAGCGGAAGGGCGTGTTGAAGCCGTTCCACTTGCCATTCCGGTAATGCCTCAGTACTTCGAGCGATGCTTTGACCCAGTTGGACTGCTCCAGCGCGTTGGCCGGCGGCGTGGAGTTGTTGTATGAGTCGCCCAGGCGCAGGTAGGGCTCGAACCCGCCGGTGGTGATCGATCGCCAGACCTGGTCGCTGCGGCTGAAATCGTATGACTGTATCAGCAGCGGGTCGGCCGTCATGTTTGGGTACATAATGCTCATGTCTAAAGCATCGTAGTAGTCATGGGTGCGTATGAGGTTCACGCCGATCCCTTTATAGGCGGCTGTAAGATCGGCGTTGGCCGGGTCGGTCCCTGCTGGAATGGGCCCCACATTGACGCCCAGCAGGGGACGTATCAGGCCGCCGGTCTCATTTCCGATGGTCAGATTGATATCAGCCTGCGGCACTACCGCCGCCGGCTCGGATTGCTGTGTCTGTGTTACAGGCACAATGCAGCCGGCAAGGCCGGTCAGTAAAACCAGTGATATCACTGCAGATATGAAACCTGACTTCATTCCACTTCTCCTCGGTTCTTGATATAGGGCAGCATATCAGCCGGAGGCTCAAATGTCGATGGTACTTTGGTAATGTCAAAGGTCAGGTAAAGACGTCAGACAACGACGCAGATCTTAGATTTGATGATCGCCTGGTGTCAGGTGTCGTAAGGAGGATATAATAAGTCAGCTATAATAACGGATCATAGATTATTCTATCCACATTATAAAATCGAGCTTCATTAACTGGAGGTGGAATTAATGATAGCCCTGAAAAACGGCAATCTTCTCATGTCCGATGGGAAGCTGGTCAAAGGGGATATGCTGATCGAGGGAGGCACCATTAAGGCAGTCGGAGAGCGCGCAGCAATTCCGCCGAAGACAAAGGTGATCGATGCCTCGGGAAAGACCGTCATGCCCGGCTTGATCGACGCGCATACACACCTGACCGTTTATCAGGACCCGGCGCTGCTCAGCGCCGCAGGTGCGGGCAAGGCCATCATGCGCGGCGCGTTCCTGGCCAGACAGGCACTGCGCGCGGGCATCACCACCATGCGGGACATGGGCGGATTCTGTTTTACCGATATCGACCTGCGCAACGCCATAGCCGCGGGACAGGTGCCGGGACCGCGCCTGCTCTGCTCGGGCAAGGTCATCTCCACCACGGGCGGGCATATCTATTACGTGTCACGCGAGGCCGATGGGCCGGACGAGGTGCGCAAGGCTGCTCGCGAACAGCTCAAGGCGGGCGCTGATTTGATCAAGGTCATGTGCAGCGGCGGCGTCGAGCGTGTGGACGAGTCCATAAATGCTGTTCAGTTGAACATGGATGAGATACGGGCTGCCGTAGGCGTGGCGCAGGACAACGGCACGGTCGTGGCTGCGCACGCGCACCCCAAGCGAGCCATGAAGGAGGCACTGCTGGCGGGCGTCAACTCCATCGAGCACGGTTCGCTGCTCGACGATGAGGTGGCCGAGATAATGCTCAAGAAGAAGGCCTTCATCGTTCCTACGTTCTCCGTCTATGCCTCCATCGCCAACCTGGGCCTGCCGGGCCTGAGCGATAGGGCAAAATTCGTCTATGAGGCCAAGAGGAAGAGCTTCAAGATCGTCCTCAGGCGCGGCGTGCGCTGGGGCGTGGGCACGGACTCGGGCGCCTTCAGCCCAATGTCATCCATCGTGGACGAGATGATCATAACGCACAGCCTGGGCGTCAGCGCTGCCGAGGCGCTGCGCAGGGTAACCTCCGTGAACGCAGAGCTGATCGGTCTGAAGGACACAGGCACTCTGGCGGCGGGAAAGCGTGCGGATATCATCATCGTTGATGGGAATCCTCTGAAGGACCTGGAAGCTATGCGCAAAGTCTCGATCACCGTCGTCAACGGTGTGGTCTACGACTGGAGCGCTGTGCCGTGAATCTGCCTAGCGTATTCAATACCTCGTTCAGCCCCGGCGACATGCAGATTGCCTTTAATCGTGTGGGAGCATTGTATCGCGGGTTGTTCTATCTCCTATAATGACAATATACTGTTCCTGTGAGACTACTGAGAAAATATTAATAGGCAAGGATTGAAGGGATGGAATTAAAAAACAGCCGCACAGCAGAAGTTCTTAAACAAGCATTTGCCCGGGAGCTGGACGCCCGCGCCAGGTACTTATTTTATGCCGATACAGCCAGGCAGCATGGATTGCGTCAGGTAGCGGACATATTTGAAGCTACAGCTGATAATGAGGCCGAGCATGCTGGCCACGAGTTCATATATCTTGGCGGAGCCCCCGATACTATTGCAAACTTGGAGCAGTCAATCATTCGGGAATTCGAAGAGGCCAATAAACTGTATCCGCAGGCAGCTGATATTGCCCGTGAGGAAGGATTTGCCGAGATAGCAGAATTCTTCAGCCGCATGGCAGGAGTCGAAGAGAAACACGGTAAAAACATGCAGGCTCTTCTGGACTCGATAAAGAAAGACGAGAAGATAAAAGGCAAAACCGTCGGGCATTCGTCTGTGCAAATGGCCCAGATGATGATGCCCAGCCACGCAAATCCAATTGGCGTGGTGCACGGTGGCGAGTTGATGAAGCTGATGGATGACGCGGCCGCCGTTGTTGCGCTCAGGCACAGTCAGAACCTGGTGGCAACCGCAGAAGTAGAAGACATCAGGTTTAAAAGCCCGGTCCATGTGGGTGAGCTGGTGTTCGTCAACGCCAAAGTCACATTCACCAGCCGTTCAACTATGCGAGTACAGATTGCCGCACAGGCGGAGAACCCGCTGACAGGGGACAGGCGTCCCGCATTTGATGCTTCCTACATATTTGTGGCCATCGATGCTGCTGGCAAAACGGTTGAGGTTCCTACCCTTACCATCAGCACCGAAGAGGAAGAGAAGCTATACGCAGAAGGTCTTGCTAAATATAATGCGCGGAAACAGCACTAATTCGACGGCAGGTGGTTCTTAACCGAATCGACCATGGCCTGGAAGTTCTCGAACTTTGTATCGACGGGGATGGTGCATCCAGTGCTAAGAATGAAACCCGTCTTCCCTTTGCCGATATGGTCGATCAGCTTCTCGCAATAGGCCGTCATCTCGGCGGGCGTGCCGATGCTGTTGAGCGCGGCGGGTACGTCTCCCATGATACATAAGTGGTCTTTTAGTATCTCCTTGGCTTTGAAGATGTCCGTGGTGCTGTCCAGCTCGCACACGCACATCTTCTTGGGCAGGTCCAGAAAGTAAGGCAGGTTGAGCGTCCAATCCTGGTCGAGATGCATGACCGTTATAAACCCTTCGGCGGCAAATGCGTCCACCATCTTTTTAATATAGCGGAACTCAAAGCGTTCGAAGATCTTCAGCGGGTAATAGAAACAGCCGCCCCTCTCTAGTATCAGCTCCACGCCCGGTATACCGGTGGTGCGCGCCGCCTCGATGGCAAATTTGATACAGTCGTCCACCATGGCGTCCATGACGGCCTGCACCTTGTCGGGCATACGGTAGAGGTCCTGAGTGAACGGGACCAGCGACCTCCTGGTGGAAAGGAACATCAGCGGCGACATCACCAGGGCGCCGCAAAGCGAGGGGATATTGCGCGCCTTCCATAGTTCGCCCTCGGATTTGTAGCGGTCCATCTGCCTTTTGGTCCAGGCCAGCAGAAGCTCCGGGTCAAGGGGGAAAAAGCGGCCCAGGTTCTTTTCGGCAAATCCCGTCCAGCCTAGCTTTATTATCTCGTCATAGTCGTCAACCGTGAGCAGCTCTTTCTCTATGAACTGGGGCGACGAATCGTCAGAGAAGCCCGGCTCCTTGCCGGGGTACCTCGTGTCGCCGATAACCACCTGCATGACGGCAGCGATGTCGGGTGGTACGGGGAGGCTGTATCCCGGAATTATCATGGCGTCCCAGCCTCCGACGTCATCGAAGGTGTCGACGATGGCCTGGAAGCCCCTGCGCGGATGGGCGATGCCCTCGGCTACCGTCATACCCTTATGCCTGGACGGGAACATTACGTCCATCAGGGGCGCGACTGGAACACGGTCACACGGCTCGAGCTTGATAGCGGCCCAGGTCCGTTCGGTGGGGGTCATGGTCTCTTTTATCATCTAACTCGCTACTCCTGCCAGTTTCTTGCACAGCTCAACACCTTCGGGGGCGTCGTCCGTGAAGGCGTCGGCGCCCACGTATTTGCGTACGACCTCGGTAACGACGCCGCCTCCTATAATGACCTTTACTTTGTTCCGCAGGCCGGCCGCTTCCAGCGCCTGGACGGTCTGTTTCATAGACTCGAAGGAGGGTGTAAGCAGCCCGGAGATGCCCAGGATGGGCGCCCCGGTTTCCCTGACCTTGTCGACAAAGACCTCGGGCGCCACGTCTATGCCCATATCGTAGATCTCGAACCCGGCAGCCTTAAGCAGCGTGGCCACGATATCCTTGCCGATGTTGTGGATATCGCCCTTGGCGGTGCCCAGCACCATTTTAGCGAGCGGTTTACCGGACTGGCCCGTTTTCAATTTGGGCTCGATCGCGGCCATGGCCTCTTTGAATATCTCGCCGGACATGATCAGCTCGCCCAGGAAATACTCTTTGTCTTTGTAGCGCTGCCCCACGATTTCCATACCCTGACGGCACTCGTCCACTATCGATAATGGATCTGCGCCGGAGGCCAGTTTGTCCTGCACGATCTTCTTGACCTCCTCTTCCTTGAGGTCTGCTATGGCATTGGCGAGCTCAGACATCATACCTCCTGTGGCCGGCTATTCTAATAGCTGCGGCCTTACGCGAATTCCTTCCTGGAGATAGCCGTGAATATTATAGCGAAAAGGCAGAGCAGGGGGGCTACGAAGAATCCCCCGATAGCACCCGCCAGGGCCAGGCCCCATACCTTGCGCAGCAGTGCGCAGACTCCTCCCGCGATGGCCAGCAGGCCCAGCAGGATCAGCGGTAAAACGGGATAGGTCAATACGGCATAAACCAGCGGCGGCACCGTGGTCAGGAAATTGGCCACGATCGCGCTCATGTAGAGGCCGCAGCCTGTGATCACGGAGAGGCCTCCGGCGGTTATCTCCAGTATCCCGGCAGCTATAGGCTTCCACGTCTTTTTCATACCATCTCTCCTTAATATCGCGTGTGGTTTAATAGCGAGCCGCTTATGGGTTGAGCACGCTAACATCGCTGGTGGGCGTCGCGCCCAGGTGGGCATAGTCGCCCGGCAGCTTCCAGGTGCGCTTGATGATCTTGCCAGCTGTTGCGCCGGTGACCTCGTTATTATCCACGGCCAGCACGCCGTTGACGATCACGTAGGGTATGCCGGTGGAGGGCTGACCGACATCCTTGTAGGTGGAATTGGCCTGGATATTGTTGGGATCGAACAGGGTCAGGTCGGCGTCGCAGCCTACCTGTACCCTGCCCTTCTTCTCAAGGCCCAGGAAGCAGGCGGCGTCGCTGGATACCCTGGCTATGGCGGTGCGCCAGTCGCAGGCGCCCTCGTCACGCACGCGTTGTCCCAGGAACTTGGCAAAGGAGCCGACGTTGATGGGATCGCCCACGAATTTGCCGGTCTCCTCGTTGTACCATCCGTAGCCGTCGTTTTCTATCATGAGGTAACGGTTGTTCATCCAGATCTCAAACTTGCCCGGAGGATTGTAGAAGGGGACCATCACTTTGGGATCGGTGATCTCGCCGCTCTGGGCCTTCTTGAGGACGTATTTAAACTGGTCGATGCTCTCGTACTTCTGCTCGGATTCCATGTATGTTTTTCCGTCTATCACCACGGGATAGGCCACGGCGAAATCGGTCATTTTCGCCTCTACTATTCCCAGCAGCAATTCGATGGGATATTCGAACAGAGGTGAGGTCGTGATAACCGCCGTGGTGTCGTAAGGATAGGCGTCCATGCCTATCTTCAACCCCTCGGCGCGCGCCGCATAGAAGGCATCCCGGATCGGCCCTGAGCTCCGGGG
>Ga0265297_10006141_pt1 | contig 17673 bp, 19 predicted proteins | sample Munlanlwell13791_FD_192502 | JGI IMG/M metagenome (GOLD analysis project Ga0265297, IMG submission 192502) | Leachate microbial communities from a municipal landfill in Southern Ontario, Canada - Leachate well 137-91 | ecosystem: Engineered > Solid waste > Landfill > Unclassified | place...
TGCTGGTGGGTTTACTAGTCAGGTAACTGGTTCAGAAATGTCTGATATTCTTAAGTCCAAAGATCCATCCTTGAAATATGCCTATGATACAGCTGAAAATGCTGGATTTGGTATATCTGCAGAAGATCTTAAAGGAATTGGAAAACCAATTAGTGATCCTGGTGCGATTAATATGGCGATGAAGGAAGGCCCTTCAACACCTGAAGTTGCAGACGAGAGCAAAAAACTCAATGCAGAGCCAATGCGAAAAAGAGCAGAAATGCTTACTGCGATGGCTCGAGATAGAAAAGTTGGTACGAAAGTTGGGAAACCTATGCTTAAAGGTCCTTCCCCACAATCAGCACCAGTTGAACGTGGACAATATGGTACAGAGATATCAAAAACATTTAGTCAGTTAGAACAATCCATATTTGGATCAATAGATGGAGCATTGATTGGTGCTACAGCTAATTATCCTTTTGGAGCAAAAATTCAACATAGTGCAACGACGTAAAACCAAGTTTCACCGGCAAGATCTTAAACTAGCTCTTGCCGGTGAAACAAATTTAAAATATGTAAATTTCTTACGATTGTAAAATTGGAGGAAAAATGGGATTCATTGATAAAGTTAGTGCATGGGGAGCTGGGGCAACAGCCTCTATAGCTACATCAGCATCAAATTTAACAACAACAGCAGTCTCTACTGCTGGTTCGTTATCTAAAGCATTTCAAGATGCTTCTGGATTGGTTGTTGATCAAACAAATACCAATCTTAAACCTTTGAAAAAATTCGACAACAAATGGGTATTATCAGCTCAAAATAATGATCTTAAAGAATTATTTCCCATTGGTGTTCCGGCAAGATTTAATAAAGTAGTCGATCCATACAATAGGTTTGGTAATTATTTAAGATCGAAAATGAGTGTTATTGATCTTATTCCAGTAGATTATAAAATGGATTTTAAGAAATTAACAGATATTATATCATCTCAAAAAGAAGCTGAAAAAAATAATAATGAAGCTAAAAGAATACTTAGTAGCATATTCGAGATTGGTTATGGTCAAACTGGTAGTAAAATTGAATTGTTTCAGAAATTATGTGAACACCATGGTTTGCCAAGCAATTATGCTGGTATAAGGTTATATACTACTGATGATACAACATCAAACGATTCAATTTCTATTCAATACAAAGACAGTACTTTTCAAGGATTGACAGATGGGTTGTCTAACACATTTCAATCATTTAGAGATATTGCAAACTCTGTTCTTGGAAGTACGACTAAAGAATATGCAGACAAAGCTACAGCCGCTGCCGCTGAGGCTTCAAAACAAGTGATAGCAGAGGTGGGTGGTAACGAAGCTATGCAGAAATTAACAGAGTCAATGACTGCAATTGCTGGTGATATCATTATGAAGGGCAATAAAATGACATTCCCAAAAATATGGCAGTCGACTAGTTATTCTGGTCAACTTAGTGTTAATATTAAATTGATGTCTCCATATGGTCACCCAGAAGCAATTAAAGAATTTATATTGAAGCCATTGTCATATTTGCTTTTATTAGCAGCACCACAAACAATAAATGGAGTTACGTATGGTGGAAGTATTCCATTGACTGTTAAAGCATATGGATTAAATTATACGATTGTTGGATCGATAAATTCTATAACCTTTAGAAGAGGTGGAAGCGAAACTGCTTTTAATCTCTATAAACAACCTTTGATTCTTGACATTTCTATTGATTTTCAAACACTATTTGATGCGTTCGCGATGTTTGATCCTTCTGTATTTGGTGATAGTTTAACTCAAGATAAAAATATTTTTGAAGATCCAATGCTCACAAATCCTGATAATTCTTTAAATTTGTATACTCAAGCGAATAAAAATAATTTGATGACAACTTTAGGAACAGTTCTTGCATCTTTTCGACCTGTAAGAATATCAAATATGGACATTGATCCACAAGTTTATGGAGTTTTTACTCCACCATCTCGTGATGATATTCCAGATTCACCAGCTTTTACACCAATAACTGGAAATCTTGGAAGTTCTATTTCTGGGGCAGTTGATAGTATTGGAAAATTTGCAAACATGGTAACAAACGCTCCAAAATTAATTCAACAAGGGCTTTCTAATGCGGTTTATAATACTGCAAAAGGATCTGTTGGATCAATTGTTGGGAAAGCAAGTGGGTGGTTAACTTCAAGCTCATCAACAATAACAGGTATTACAACTAAGGTGAATAGTCTTTTTGGCTAAATGGGAGAACTTTAATGAGTGTATTTGCCGATGCTTATTCGAGATATTTAACAAATCATTTTCATTATATAAGCAAATATAAAACTTTTCGAAAATATTTTAAAAATTCTGTTATATCATTGACAGATCCAAATTTTATGTCAAAAATATTAATTGATAAACAGGATGATTTTCCAAAATATCCTTATTTTTTGAATACTTTTGTGAGAATGGATTCTGTCAATTTGGTTAAGATTTATGAATCGTCTTTAGACAATACTAATAATTTAGTTGAGTCTATGGTTGGTTCACCAGAATTGGGGAAGAAGGAATTTTATGATTCGATTCCTTCTTCCCTTGATAATTTTTTAGCAGAAACAAATTTTCAATTTGCTTATATTAGTACATTTGAAGATCTTTATAATTACGATTTAATTATAAGGTCATTCGTATCCGAATATCAATATAGAAACTTTTTTAGTGATTTATACACACCTTTATTTCATTCTACTGATCAGGCAGATGGAACTACTGCTGGATTAGAAGATAAAAGTTTTTTATATCAATATATGTTATATAGTTCTTTTTATAATGTAGTGTATGGTTCCCATAATATATATTCGAATCTATTGATATATTTGACATATATTAATGCTTCTGGTTCAAGAAGGGACAGAGTTGATTCACGAACCATGTTAGATGGTTATGGTGGTATTATGGATGGTGGTTCACCAATTCCTGATGGTGGATTTAAAGTATTCGTTACAAGTTATGCAGATAGTATGGCTGTAGATCTTGCCGGTATTATTGGGAAAACAATGTATGAATTTGAAAACATTTCTCAAACAATGTTGGGAGATCTTAAGACATTTATTAATGATAAACTTTTAAATAGTGTTAATGAAGTTGATGGTGGAACGGCAACATTTGCAAGTTCAACAAGTGTTATATGTTCTAATTCAACATTATATGAAACAATTAAAGTTGGAGATACAATTTATAACAGTACAAATGATACACTTTTAGATGCTAAACCAGTTCTTTCTAAATCTGATGGTGCCACCCACAGTGGCCCATATATTTTAACATTAGAAAGTGCATATGCAGGAACTACTGGGACTGGTAAAACTGTATCTACTGTGAATAACTTATATGCTACCTTTTATAAATTTTATCGTCCGTTGGCATCTTTATCACCTACTAACTTTTTAACGAACAATGTCATTCAATATTTGGATGCTCTTATTTCTGCGGATATTGTTAGTAAAGTTTATATTGATAGTGACATTGTTGATCAGAATGCAACAGAACAACAAACTTTATATGAAACAAACGAATATGGTTCTTATATTGGTGAAATGGCAGAATCCGAACTTAAGAATTATTTATTTTTATGTTTCTTATATAAGTTCTGGCCGATAAAATTTTTAAATGTCCTCCAATTATCTCTTAAAGAATATGTTGAGAATTCAATTAAATCACCAAATGATGATATGATGGAAGAAGAGGATTATGGTGATTTATATGATTATTTAGTTGATAATAATATCAATTATACTAATCTTGAAAATTTTCTTATTAACTTCATAACATTAACACCATCAAATTATATACACACTGTGTCATTAGCGTATCAAGTTGCTGAATTTTCTTGTTATATGTTTTATATATACGTTCTTGATGAATTTGTAAAATCTACTGCATATGATGATTTTATTGAAGATCTGACTTCTGATATCTTTGTATATTTAAGAGGCAGTGGTCATATTGATTACTCTTTTGACTGGTATGAATATCATGATGTTATTGATGTCTATTTTAAGACATATTTAAGATGGAAGTTACTCGATCAATCTAAAAGATGTGTTCTTTCAGATAATAAAAATGCTTCATATAAATTCACAAATGGTAGTACTTTTGTTTATTGTGCCGATGAAAACTCATACAATTTAATTTCAAATAATGATTATATAGTTTCTGAAAATGATTCACTTGAGTATGCTTGTCAAGTTTTATCACACAGTATCCTCGGAACTAGCTATGTATTGACTTTAACAAGTCCTTATTTAGGACAAACAACAACAGATAAAAATTATAATGTTGCATATTCTTATAAATCAACAGACGTTCCTTTATTTCATAATGTAACGAATAATTTCGCAAATAAATTATATCCACGAGTAATAACGAATACAACTGGTGACCCATCTTATGATATTACTATTACAATTCCTACAGCGGCGAATTTGCGAAATATGTTTAATACATTTTCTAGTTCTCGAGCGTTTATTGGAAGTATGCATCAATTTAGTGAAAATTTAGTACTCTCGACATTAACTAGAGAAACAATTTATAGCGTTTTATCAGATTTTATAGTATAAATTTCTATTTATATATAGAAATATTCTTTGTAAGGATTTATTTGTGGAGGTATATCGTAATGATATCTATGCAAAAATTGTTTGAAGCAAAATTAAATATGCCCATAGCTCAAGGTCCGATGGAACAAGCGAGACAATACGTGGAAGAAAGAATTCATAATCTTAAAAAACAATTCTCAAGTGGAAGGATAAAAGCAACATCGTATCAAATGCAACTTAAGGAATTAATTAAACAGAAGAACGACAGGTTATCAGGAACATTTGTTGAAAAGTAAAGAGGAGGCACATGCAAATTCCCGGACACAGCAGCGTTATAAGAGATCAAAGAACTCTTTTAAAAGCATTCATCTCCACATTTACATCAGAAGAATTTATGACAGATCTTGTCAGAATTATTTTACACCCTTCTGAATTTGGCGCATTCACATCAGAGAGATCGAATTCCGCCATTGATTATATTAGAGAGTTTTTAAAGGGGTTGGGAGATTCAGCTCGTAAATTGCAATTACCAACAGCGAAAAACATTCAGAGCCAGATTCAGGTTGTTAATACTTTATTAACTATTAGAGAATCCAGTTCGAGTCTTTTGACTTATGAGAATGTATTTCAGCATTTGGCAACAAGAGATTTGGTTACTACGAAATTAATTCAAAAAGCGATTGAAACCAAATTGACAGAGGATGATCAGTTTAGAAAATTAACAGATAGTGTAATTGATATTATTCATGCATATCATGAAGTTATTTCTGTTAGTTCAACTATTACATTATTGGACAATTTACAAGAGTCAATATCTGATAATAATTTGACACCATTTGAGGCTTTAAAGAATTATAAAGATTTGGTTATTGCGGCTTATAATGATTTATCTAAATTGCAATCGTTGTCTAAAGCTGAATCTATAGCTGATTATTTTATTATTTCTGATGAAGCTTCTTGTGGAACGCTTGCTGACACTCTTGTTAATTATATTTCAAAAGGATTTTCTGTTTTCAAAACAGGATTTGAAATATTTGATAATGTATTAAATGGAGTTGAAAGTTCATCTGTTCATTTGTTGGCAGCACCATCAAACCATGGTAAGAGCTTGCTATGTGTTAATTTGTGTAAGCGAATGATTGAGTCTAATATTTCCGATTTAGATAAAAAAGATGCAATAGTGTTCGTAACATTAGAGGATAAATACAGTTGTCCCGCATATTAGTAATAATATGTAGTAACTCGGTGAATTCGGTGGAACTCCTATTTAATAGGACAATACCGAGCCAAGCTTTCAGATACTGCTAATGTCTGATTGAAGGTGTAACGACTATCCCGAAAGGGAGTAGACTTCAAGTGAAGTCGAAGTGCCGAGCATCCATTAAAAATGATAGTTAAAGCTAGAGGTTAAATAGTAGATAAAAGGAAAAAGTTCGGCCGAACTCGAAAATTTCCTTATCGAATTTTTCTTACTTTTATCTACTAAAACCGATCTGATAAGGAGATCATTATAATGATAAGATTTTCAAGAAAATTACAAGATGAACTTTCAAAAATAAAGGATCCATGTGAATCTTTAAAAAGATTAATTGATATATATCTTGGTGGAACGTGTATTGAACACTGTGCCGCATTATTTTGTAATACGGAACAAGAGATTATTGATGTTTTGATTGATCATGGGGTTTACGAACACAAAAAATGTTCTAAATGTAAAATAATAAAACCATTTGAAAAATTTTACACAAATTCTAGTATGGGCAAAAATACTAATCGTAGTGGAGTGTCTTGTCAGTGTCGAGATTGTAATAGTGAGAATGGTAAGAATTATTTTAACAATAATAGAGAACATAAAAGAAAATATGATCGAGAATATAAACAACAGCCACACATTTTAAAAGATCGTTTAGAATATCAAAAAGAGTTTTTCAAAGATCCTGAAAATAAAAAGAAAAGAGCTAAACGAGCAAATGAAAGATATCACAACAATATTGAACAGAAATTGCACACTATTGTGTCAGTTTGTATTAATAAATGTTTAAACCATAATAAGCTTGGAATTTCAATAAATAAAATTTTAGATTATACGATAGATGATTTAAAATTACATCTCGAATCAAAATTTGATGACAAAATGAATTGGGAAAATTATGGATCTTATTGGGAAATAGATCATATTGTACCACTTTCAGCTTTTAAAATCACATCTTATGAAGATGAGTCGTTTAAGAATTGTTGGAGTTTAAAAAATTTAAGGCCGTTACAACATTCTGTGAATTCATCTAAAAAAGATCAAATAAACGAACAGTGGGGAAATGTTGAGTTAGCAGCTCAATTTGGAATAATATAAACTATCAAAAATGGATGAAGATATAGTCTTGACTATACAGTAATGTATAGCAGCTTGAATAAAGCGAATCAGAAGTAACGATTCTGATTGAAAACTCGGATGTGCACAAATTAGCTCGTCGGTTTATCTCTGTCTTTGGAAATTATAAATTTGAAATAATCCGTCAATTATTTGCTAAAGCTTATGAGGTAACAAGATCACAACAGATTATGGGAATGTCAATGGATAATAATGAAAATCTGATAACTTCCCTTCAGAAGATGTTTAAAAATTTGTTGAAATCTAGTTTGTTAAAGATAACCCAAGGTAAGTGCAGCTTAGTCATTAAACATTGTTCAGAAAATACTTTCTCACCAGGTGATCTTGGAAGATTTATTGATCGTTTGAAAGTCGAAGGTTATAAAACAAAGCTCGTGTTTGTAGACTATCTAGATACAATGACTCCGACCACAAGTGCTTTTGGGAATCTCAAAGAATACGATAAACAATTGTCGCTTTCTAGAGTAATCTAGATCGAATAATTCCTCTAATTCGGTGGAACTCCCTCTGGGACAATACCGAGCCAAGCTTTCAGAAGCTGCTAACTTCTGATTGAAGGTGTAACGACTAGTCGAAAGACGTAGCTCCAAGCGGAGCGAAATGGGGAACATCCTAGTTAAAATTTAATTATGGAGGACAGCGCTGGCCAGCGTTGACAGATGCCGCATCATCTGTCTTACTCCACCAAAATTCTGTGCGGAGGAAATTTTATGACGAGAAAAGAAACGAAACAATGTAAAGAATATATAAAACAATTGACGTTAGAAGAGAAAGAAAAATTATTAAATGATTTATATCTTGACCCGAAATGGGATATAAGATCAATTGTTGCAATATTTGAATATCAAATGTCGGATGTTGTTCAGTATTTTAAAGATTTAGATATTCGAGTATGTTCTAAATGTGGTAAAGTTAAATCGTTTGAAGATTTTTATAAAAAGTACAATTCACCATTTGGTGTTGAGCCAATTTGTAAAAGTTGTAAAAATGATGGTGGAAAAAAAAGATACAAAGAAAATCCAGATAAGCATAAAATAGTTTGTAAATCTTATTATGAGAAACATAAAGAAGAACACATTCAGCGAATGACAGCTTATATTAATGATCCAGAGTACCCAGAACGCAAGGAAAAACATAGAGCTGGAACCAAAAGATATATGCATGAAAATCGTGATAAATTTAGGGACAGAGAAACTAAATATAAACAGGATAGATTAAAAAATAATCCAAAATTGAGAGTTTCGCATAATATTTCTACTTATATTCGGACGTCGTTAAATGGTCAAAAACATGGTAGACATTGGGAAGATCTCCTTGGATATACTTTGCAAGATCTTATTATTCATTTGGAATCAAAATTTGATGACAAAATGAATTGGGAAAATTATGGATCATATTGGCATATTGATCATGTTGTTGGAATTGCAAATTTCAATTATACTTCTTATGAGGATGAAGCGTTTAAGAAATGTTGGTCTTTACAAAATCTTCAGCCACTTTATGGTCCAGATAATTCTATAAAAGGTGATACAATTAGTGAAAAATGGAATAATGTTGAGTTAGCAGCTCAATTGCTTTAAATGTTTTAAAAACTAGGATGATGATATAGTCTACTCTCATAGGTAACTATGAGCAGTCGAAAGACGAGTTGAAGGTAGTGACTTCAACTGAATATGAAGGACACAGGGTCAGATCACCCAAGAACTCAGAAACTTGTCGAGGATTCATGGAATACCAGTAATTAGTCCAACTCAAAATCAGCGAGATTCTGAAGATGTGACTAAGTTACAATCTAATAAACTGATCGGGGATAGTTATAAGAAAATTCGTTATTCTGATTTCATTTATATGATGAGAATGAGAGAAGATAAGAATTTCTTATCAGAAGGAGTAAGAGATCAAGTTATAGCTAAGAAAAAACAAGAAGCTGCTCCACAAGATTCTGTATCACCTCAAGTGTTAGCTATCAAAGATAAGCTTGCAGATGTTCTTGTTCCATTAGAAATTAAAATAACAAAATCTAAAGATTCAGAGAAGAACAAATCAAGATTTTTATTGTTCTGTAAAGAGAATTTAAGAATTTATAATAACATTGATGAATATATTAAAGATGAACCAGTTCTTAGAGTGAACAGTTCTAAATTAGAGAAGGATATTGATTTGTTAATTAATCAGGCTATTACTAGCGTAGTAACGACTGATTTCATGAATTTGATGCCGAACTCAAATGAATTTGAATCATTACATGCTGATCCGTCTCAAATTTTACCAACACCTTTTAGTGAAGACATACCAGACGTATTTCATTAATTCAAACCGGCGGGATCACTAACAGATCTCGCCGGTTTTTATTAACACAAATTTGTAATCACTATCAGATATTAGAAAACCCCGAAACTGAGAACCCTTCTCAAAAAAACATGTTAACGGTGTGCATTTTATGGGAGGTGAAAACTCATAACTATAATAATAACCGGGAACTGTTTTAATGTGTATCGAAACACATTAGAGCTTAAAGTATAAACAAAAACAACAAATTATTAATGGAGGATTTTTAAATGTTGCGTGAATTCGTAAAATTGGTTGATGAAGCAGTCGATGATGGATTCAACAGAGGTCTCAATTTGTTTATGGAAAGTCTGGAAGAGGATCTTACAAAATCAGAAGTCATTTCTGAGGCTGGTAGTGTGGACGTTCTTTTTGCCGCTATCCTTGAAAACGATGGTTATGAAGTCGAAATCAGGGATACGGAACTTGAAAATCTGGACGAAAGTAAGATCGATGAAATGCTGACACATTTTAAAAAGGAAGGTATTAGCTAATCAAAATGGATAAATATTTACTTTTTATAAGTTCTGTGCTCTTAACAAGTATTTTGATGGGAGTTGTTTGGTTTATAATCATGAAAATAATGAGAGAGCGAGAAAGTGAATTTGTTGTTAATTACAACGTATTGACAAATGTTATTGAATTATACAAGGAATCTATTCTACTTAGTAGAATAAGTGTTCTAAAACAAAAATACGATTTAAATGAACAGTCAAAAACAAATTCACGGCAGGCTTTCGAAAAAGCTAAAAACGAGCTTATTTCTGAGACTGTTAAAGAAATTATGAAGGTTTATTTATCAGAAGAATGTTTAAGATCTTTATTAAGACATTACAGTGTTGATGGTTTGAGTTTATTAATTATAACTCATTTGAAAAGGTAATGTGAGAAAATGAGCTTTTTTAGTAGTTTTTTTGGAGACAGTGATCTAGAAAATATTGATGCTCGAATTGATAATGTAATTAGTAATTTGCCAGAACTTAATAAATCGATTCCGGTTGATAACATTTCTGGCGAATTCATGAATGAATTTATACAGGAAGCACCAAAGGGTGAAATTGATAGACTTCTGGAAAGTGTATCTATATCTAGAGAACGATTAGAGAGATATAATGTATATGATGAAGCGTACAAATATGTCCCAATTATTAAAAGAATTTTGACTGTGTATATATCTAATATTTTGCAAAAAAATCCAGTTACGGGAAAATGTCTTCTTGTAAGAGATGCACATGATATGACTGGAGAAAAAGTTGCAAATCAGGCTACTCTAGATAAGGCCAAAAAATTAGCAGAAGAATGTATTAAATCATTTGATTTAATACTTAAGCTTCGCAAAAAGATCTTGCCGAATGAACTTGTATACGGTGATTGTTTTTTAGAAGTTATTAGTTTGGCTGAAGAAGGCAAAAAGAAAATAGATCCGAATGCATCATTTTCTAATATCACCTCAACAATGCCGTTATTCGAAGCAGAAATATCAAATATTGATAGGAACATAAATCAATTGAAGCTTCAAAAAGATCATTCTGGGAAACCAGTTCCAAATGGTCAATTAGATAGGATTTTAGAAAAGATTAGCGAGTATTTTGTCGAGGTTCAAGATTTCTCAAATGAGATAGCGCCGACATCAACGGATTCCGAAAAAGACGAAGAGGAAGAGATCATAAAGTATGATGATATTCTACTCAAAATTCATAAACCCCAGAGGGTAATTGTTTTGGAAACTGATTTCGGGTCTCTATTGGGATATCTTATTATAACCAAAGATGAAATACCCCAAACAATTAATCTAACTCAATCTCTTTCAACTCTAGTTGGAAGAATAACAACTTTACATGGTCTTGATCAGAAATCTGAAGGCACAGTCGTTGACAGATTAGTCAGATACATGTTAAAGACAATTTTAACAAAATCTCAGAATAGTGGAAAAATTAATAAAGCTCAAAATGTTGATCAATTGTTGTCCGGCTTACCTGTGGATGTCCATCAATACTTGAAGAGATTGTTTGTTGAGCAAGGTCTTGCTTCAAAAGGTACGTTTTATAATAGAATGAAAGTTCGATTTGTACCTTCGAGTGATATGATTGCTTTTACAATACCATCTGCAGAGCATGATCCTTATGGTCAGTCTTATATTGATACGTTAGTTTTTCCATGTAAATTGTATATTTTGTCACAGTTAAGTAATGTTATTATTAAGTTGAGTCGTGCCGCGCCTGTTAGGAAGTGGTCAATTGATGTAGGTCAAACCCAAATGCAGGCAGGTATGATACAAAAGCTAAAACGTGAGCTATATAACACCCGTATAACTCTCGATGATTTAAGCAGTTTCAAGAGCATTCCGAAGATCTTATCTGATTTTAAAGATATGTTTATCTTGAGCAAGGGTGGTCAGAAAGCGATAGATGTTGAGATAGCAAGTCATGGAGATTAAAAGTTGAGTCTCCCTCACTAGCAATAGTGATGAAAATTAATTCCTCTAATTCGGTGAAACTCCTACTAGGTAATGCTAAGGACAATGCCGAGCCAAGCCAGCTAGAGCTGGAAGGTGTAACGACTAGTCGAAAGACGTAGCTCCAAGCGGAGCGAAACGGGGAATATCCCTCTGGGATAAAGATATAGTCTGATCTCTATAGCAATATAGAGCCTTTTGGAATAAAACTTAGCGAGTTTTATTAAACATTAATGCCAACAATTAGAGTAGCTGATCTTGAAGACAGCCGTAGGGAAATTATGAGCTTAAGTGGGATTCCCCCAGCTTATCTTGGTTACGCGGATATAATCGAACTTCGAGAACAGTTAGTCCATACAAACATCGCTTTCGCAACAGAAATTTCAGATATTCAAGAAGGTATATCAGTTGGTTTAACTAAATTTTTAGATATTGTTGCAAGACATAAAAATCTTGATTATAAACCTTCTGATTATGTTTCGATACAATTAATTCCACCAATAGTATTGATGGTTCAGTTAATTGAAATGACATTATCTTCTATTGGTAATATGACAAGTGCATTTCAGTCAATGCAAATTCCTTATGATCCGTATTTCTTACTTGAAAAGTATCTTCCTTATATTAATTGGGAATCTTTTAAACAGAAGGCTGTAGAATATAGAACAAGTACGGATACTGAGGCTAATTTGAATGCAACTAATGTAACTGGTGGTCAACCAATGTAAGGAGGGCTAACATGTTTTTGTGTGAAATATTAACTGAAGCACAGCAAGCTCTCCCTCGTCCTGTTGGGCAAATTCCACCCCAACAAATGGTTGCTCCTCAACAACAAGTGATTCCACAAGATGATTTGGGTTCTGATGAATATGATCCAGAATTAGATGGAGAAGAACAAGTTGTTGAAGAAATTCCACCATTCCAGGAGATCTTGCCGATGAAAAGATATTATTTGATCCAGAAATTAAATAATTTGAAAACCAGAATGGATCAAAATAATATCGTAAATGAAGATTTTGATATAATTGTAAAGTTTGTAAATAATATATCGTATAATTCATTAGTATCTTTATCTAGTGCAATTATACCAGTTATTGAAGATCAGATAGCGAGGTTAATAAATAATGACCAAAGGCAATAAGAAGTATAATTTTATTTTCGAAAGAACTTCTGTTGTTAGGAATCATGATATTGAAATTTTGGAAGAGACCAGTCTTGGTGATGGAAAATCTAAAATAGCGGCAAGAGCTTCTTTGCAGGAATCAGAAGTGAAGAATCGTAATAGTCGATATTACTCGTCCGCCATTTGTGAATCCATAGTAAATCAACTTTCCCCAAAAGCAACAGGTCGTTCTTTGCTGATGGAAATTGATCATCCACTTTTCGTATCAGGTGATCCGGAAGTTCTTAAGAAAAGGGCGTCAATTGTAGAAATTAACAATTGTGGTGCATTAATTCGTGAAATTGGATTTAAAAATAAGCAAATCTATGGTATCTTTGAAACGCTTAGCGGATTTAAAGGTCCAGATTTGTACAACTTGATTACTAAAGATAAAGTCGATATCGGATTTTCATTAAGAGCCCTTGGAGCTGTTGAAACGCTTCAAGACGGTACTATAATGGTTAAAGATCCAATTCGACCAATTACTTACGACATTGTATCTAATCCAAGTCATGTTAATGCAAAAATTCTTGAATTTTTACCAGAATCAGCGAGCGATTTTATTCCAGAACACAATATCATTTGTGAAGGTGAATATGCGGATATTCTTGGAATGGATCAAATTGTTGTTTCTGAAGGCGATTCAATGGTAGTTCGTTTTATTGATGATATTATCAATGAGCGATTTGAAAGCGTAGTATCTAGAGGAATTAAATTTAAACTTTACTAGAGCTTTAAAATAAATAATTTTTTAAGAGGAGATTTTTAATTATGGAACTGGCTTTGTTTGAAAACTATGAAAATTTCATCACCGAGCACAGTGATGATCTTTCTAACCCCGCTGGTGCACTGAAGATGATCACGGACAATGGTATGTTCAGAGCTTATATGGACGCTTTGACAGAAGGTCTTGAACCCAGAGTTCGTGGATCTGTTCTTGGTGTAGCTAATCGTCAGAGAGAAATGCTTCTTACAGAAGCTGCAAATGTCCCTGGTTCGTCACTGAGTTTTGGTTGGACGGTTCTGTCGTTCCCAATCCTGGTAGATATTTATGCTGAACCAATTGTAAGTGAACTTTGTAATGTTTATCCAGTATCTTCACCTGTTGCTTCTATTCCACGTATCAAAATTATGGCCTATATTAAAGGTTATAGTGGAGCAGTGACTCAGGTTCGCATTCCTACTATGACTCAGTCTATTCGTCCGGGTGCGTTGCTTCTGGCGGTAACCCCTGCAGTTGCAAACAACATGTTTACAATTGCAACAGCCGCTGTCGCTCCTGCTACAGTGACTGCTGATCTGTATCGTATTAATCGTCGTTATACGCTTATTACTTCGATTACCACGAACGAACTCACAGGTGGTATTAATACAGCTGCTACACATGCAGTTGTTATTAAACCGGACAACAGAAATCAGTTTGTTGGTACATTCACATGGACCGATACGGCTGGTGCAGCTGTTGTTGGTTCGCTTACTGGTCATATTAATTATGATACAAGCGTATTTACATTTAATATTGTTTATTCTGGTGGTACAGTTGGTTCTGTGTATACTACCACGAGTGCGATTCTAAGCATGCGCTTCATGCCCACGAATACGATGAATGGTCGTATCAAGGTCAAAATTGAAACAGAAATGACGGATGTCACAATTGATCCGAATGAGGACTTCTTAAGTTTAAATTGAGACTTTCTACAGCGATGTAGATCGAATAATCTCGTGAATTGCTGGAAACCCCTTAAGCTAATATACCAAATCAGAGATTGAAAAATCATATGCTATGGTTTAAAAAGTTATTAGATTGGGCAATCAGCAGCCAAGTTCCTAAAGAGCCCGTTAAGCTCAATGGAAAAGGTTCAACGACTATCCCGGAAGGGAGTACACTCAAGCGAGTGGAAGTGCGAGATATCTTTTGGCAGAGAAAAAGAAAGAAAAAGATGGAAATGACAAAAGAAAATATAGAAAAACTAACTGATGAACAAAAATCAGAAATTTTAATATATTTAAACAAAACAGGATATGATAATTATTATTTAGCTAATTTATTTAATATAACAGTTAAAGCTCTTATTAACTATTTAAAAGAATTAAACTCATATTATAAGAAATGTAACAGTTCAGATTGTTTACAACCAATAAAATTATATACCGAATTTACAAGAAATAAGAATACTGATGATGGTTGTGAACCCAGGTGTAAAGATTGTCTTAAACAATATTATAATAGAAAAAGAGAGCATATTCTTAAATATCATAAAGAGTATCGAGAAAATAATGTAGAACAAAGTTCAGATACTTTGATGAATTGGAGAAATAATAATCAAGATTATATTAAACAATATAATCAACAATATTATTTAGATAATAAAGAAGAATTAATAAAACATAATCATGAATATTATAAGGAAAATAGAGAAGAAATTTTAGAAAAGCATATTGATTATAATCTTGAGCATAAAAGTGAAAGACAAGAATATAATCAATTTTATAATCAGAATAATAAAGCAAAAAAGCGAGCTAATAATAAGAAATATAAAATTAATAAAACACAAGCAACACCATCTTGGGCTGATTTAAAAAAGATTGAAGAGATTTATCAACAAGCAATTGATTTAGAAAAACTAGATGGAATTAAAAGACATGTAGATCATATTATACCATTATATGGTGTAAATGAAAACGGTGAACATATTGTTTGTGGATTACATGTAGAAACAAATTTACAGATTTTAACGGAGTCTGAAAATTTGCATAAGAAAAATAAATTTAATAATGCCGAAAGATAATGATATAGTCTAATCTCCAGTGAAAGCTGGAGCCGCCGCAAGGCGAACTAGAAATTGCGATTCTAGTTGAATGTAAATGGATTGAACTTCCCCCGGAAGATATTCAGGACTTCCAAGCTATCTTCAAAATTGACATCATTCGTACTCTGTCGGAAGCTATTAAACGTCAGATCATGTTGAATAAGGATACAGATCTGGCATACTTCCTGCAGGCCGCTGAAGCAGATATGACCACAAATGGTACAAATCTGACTTTGACACTGGCAAACTATGATACAACTGGTGGTCGTTTCCAGCCAGAAAATATCATTGATTTGTTCAAAGCAGTTATTCCTCGTATCGCTATTTTGGCTGGTACGATTCGTCGTAACTTCAATATGTATCCTTCTTATTTGGTTGCTGGTCTTAAGACGGCAGCTCTGCTTCGTTCGCTTCAGACTCTTGCTATGGCTATGCCTGGTATCGGTCAGGGTGATGGTGGCTTCGGTTGGGGCGGAGATACTGCTCAGTTCTTGAAGATGAAAATCCTCGAGAGCAACGCTATCAATGAAGGAAAGATCTATCTGTCCACGAAGGCTCCAAATGATGCACTGGAGAAATCAACAATTATCGATCTTATCTATCAGCCAATCTACATCGTGACTGAAGTGACCGATGGTAATACCCGTAACTTCGTCAAAGCTCGTACGCTTATCGAAATCGCACGTGCTGATGGTCTGGGTGTTATTAATATCGTTGGTTTGGATACACATCTTGCGTAATTAGTTAAAGTACCGGCAAGATCTTATCGCGAGATCTTGCCGGTATTAAATAATTGAAGTATAAGGATCTTAAGATGATTAGCATTATAGATTATCTAACAGAAGCAAAATTTAAGATGAAATTATTTGGTATTGCTTTAAGCCCACCAGGTAAGCATCAAGATCCAGATGATGGAGAAGAAGTTTCGACTAAGAAGACGATTTCAATAGCACCTGGTGTAGAATTAACAGATAATAAATTTGCCAATATGCTTTAATAACAAAAAGGATAGAAATAAATATGTCTTCTGTATTAACAATAACAGTCAAAGGAGTCGCTAAATCAGAACTTGATAAAAATTTTGAGATCGTTGATTCCTATATGAATTCAAAACAAACAAATTTTAAATTAGTATCAAGTACAAGACCAAATTTTAATCCCAGAATATATTTTAGTGAGGAAACAGTTATTTCAAAAATTATACATGATATTATCGATGGTTTAAAAACAGATAAAAGTATTAATACTGCAATTAGAAAAATTTCATTTGCAGGTCATTTAAGTAATGTTTAAAAATAAGAAAGTAGAAAATATGGAGGCGAGATGATAAGTTCATTTTTGTCAGCAGCAGAAGCAGTTGCTGGAATTAAGAAGCAAGAAGTTCCTTTGCCAATTGCTCAGAAGCAAGCAATAGTGACTCCTTTAAAAGTTGGCGATGATCTTTCATTAAGATCATCTTTAACATCTCCGGTTAATTACGATAGAGAAATGACTCGTATGTTATACGACCACTCAGAGATGGTTTTAGCTGAAGGAGCAACACCTGTTAGAGAGAATTTTGAAAGATTTTGTGCCACATTGTCTAATATTGATAAGATCTGTTTAATTTGGGCAATGTACAAAACTACGTATGAAACTCTTGGACAGAGACAATTTAAGTGTGATAAAGATAGTTGTAAGACTGAATTTAAACAAGAGATATTATTGGATAAGTTGATTCAGGAAGATACTTTTACTATTTGGGAAGAAGATAAAGCATTCTATGAATTTGTATATCCCATTGAAGTAGAATATGAAGATTTTATTTATATGTTTGAAAGTCGATTACCATCTATTAGAGATAATAATCGATTGATGAGTAATTTGTCGATTGATGCTCTTCAGAATAATTTGAATCAGACCGGTGCATTGTTTACTCGGCGAGAGCAGATGACGCTTCTATCAAAAGC
>Ga0265297_10006142_pt1 | contig 17672 bp, 21 predicted proteins | sample Munlanlwell13791_FD_192502 | JGI IMG/M metagenome (GOLD analysis project Ga0265297, IMG submission 192502) | Leachate microbial communities from a municipal landfill in Southern Ontario, Canada - Leachate well 137-91 | ecosystem: Engineered > Solid waste > Landfill > Unclassified | place...
TTATTTGTGCAGTTTCTGCGACGTTACGGTAAATCCAGGCTATAACGTCACCATCTGGATCACGCTTAGTATCTTTTAGAGTGTAGACACTTTCTCCGATTGTGATCTTGTCTGCATACTTTCCTGGCTTCCAGCCTAACTCTGACGCTTCGAAAATTTCTTTATGCATTTCTGTCATTTCGTTCCTCCTGAGTAATATAACTTGTCGTTACCTTATTATACGTCATTACTCTGTAAAAGTAAAGGGTTGGCACGGTTTTATCGCCAAGTCATCACGGTTTAACCTTGTCATAACTAATATACGTTACTGTTTATGATAAGTTTCGCACACCAAGTTGTATTAGTTAGGAGGATATGATGACTGATCCTAAAGATTTGAAAATTGGAATGCAAATTGCGATGGTACCTAAGCAAGCTAAGGGTAATCTGGAGCATCCTGATGTACAATTCGGATTTGTGACAGCACTCAATGAGAACTTTGCTTTCTGTCGTTACTTCTTACCTAAATCAGATGCATTACGAACAAAGTCTCATTCTGAAGGTACGTCTTATGAATGTATCGTAATTCATGAACATCACTTACAATCCATCATCAATACCTACCTGATAGGACTTTATCCAGAATATGCCTCACGTCCTGAATTAAGAGCAGCAGCTGCAGCTTATGGCATTGTATTTGATGATGCAGATCCTGACGAACATCAGAACGACCAAGATATGGGAATAAACAGTTGCTCTGACGCTGTCGAATATGGTAAGGGACTACTTGGGTGGTAAATGAGTATCTGGTGGTCATATTCTGACTTCTTTAGAATGGCTAGTACTGATACCTCCTTATGGAGATTTCGGTGGAAGCATTGTCCAATTACCGGTAGTCCCTTTCACCGTTATTTCACTTTATCCATTGCCATTAGACTTGTAAGGATACGTTCTCCTACTTTGGTTAATCATGTAGAGGTATAATAATTTAGAGGTAGATAATGAATTTAGCTAAACTCCTGAAGAAATATCCCCAATACAAAGATCATATGTATAATAATCCAAAGCCTGATTGCTTCTGGTGTCATGGTAAGGGTGAATACGATTCAGGTGAACATGGAGTTCTTCCATGTACTTGCATATTCCAGGATCACAACAAAGTCAAGTCAGAGGATCCGAAATGATTATAGGCAGATTGAAGGGTGGTGCTGGATCAGGATTCTTCGGTCATGCTGGTCGTAAAGGTCTTGAGGGTGGTTCGGTCAAGAGGGGAGTTTTATCATCTCAGACTTCACAATGGCGAAGATTAAACATTCCTGATAAGGGTAATTATTTTGAGAAGGTAGATAAGATAATAGCAGATCCAAGAGATGAAATAAATTCTGGTGTCAGTACTTGGTCTTCTTACCTTGTTACACCTGATGGAGAAATTTATTGGTGTGAAGTTGGTCATAATGAGGCTGCTGTAGAGATTATTGATGGCAATGTCCTAACTGAATCAGAAAAACTTGCAAGGGAGGAATTTGTCAATAATAACCTCAAGTTTATATCAGATAATTTTCTAGTGCACAAGTTTGGATTTACAAGAGTTATGATAAGTAAGAATGAGCTAACATTTCAAACAGACGTTGCAGATGTTAAGACTCTAAGATTCCTACAAAATCTTTATGATTCTGATAAAATAGATCCTCGTAATAATATTGTGTGGGTAGGAGCACTTGATACTGATACAGGACATTCTCCTAAGACATTTGCTACAGTAAATGCTACCTTAGGAGAATTTCTTAGTGCGAAATATGTTGTACCATCTGATGATGAATTGAATAAATTAGCAAAGTTGAATAGGTACATACTTAAGGAATCACGACTTAAAGGTGGTGCCGGTAGTGGCTTTCACGGACACAAAGGTCGTAAAGGATTGGTAGGTGGTTCAGCAGCACGTGGTGTTCTATCTTCAGACACTAAGCAATTCAGATTTCTTGTAAAAGATACTCCATACATGAGAGAAGTTGACACAATTCCATTAGTTGATGGTGAATATTTTATCTTACCAGATTCAAGAATTATAGAGAGTCTGCAGTATGGACATGATGGCATAGGTTTTGACTTAATGGACTTGAACATGTACGAACTGGCTAATGGTGATCAACCTTTGATGAATACGTTTGAAGACATGGGTGGATTACGCAGGACAAATTGGTTTATTAAGTATAAAGATTGTATACGTGTCGAACAAACACGAGGTGAGACAAACTTTGAAACACGTGCGATGGATTTGGCAACTCTTAGAAGATTACAGAAGTTGTCTGATGCTGGTAAGATAGCCTTAGAAAAGAATATTGTTTGGGATGGTAGAACTGTATCTGACGACAATACTTATACTGAGACTCATACAACTGTCCGTGCTACTTATGAAGAATTTATGAGTGCTAAATTCATAACAATTGATGGTGGTGCAGGCATTCTAAAAGAGTTCAGACTCAAAGGTGGAGCTGGTTCAGGATTTCACGGACATAAGGGTCGGTTAGGTGAAGTTGGTGGTTCGATCGCACGTGGAGTCTTACAGACAAAAGTTGAACCTCAGACAAATATAAATACACATGATGACACTTCTCCATCAGATCCTGTTATAAAGAATCCATTCACAAAACCTCCTCTCGGTTATGGTCGTTATGAGAATGAAAGTGCTGACAGGAAGTCTGCATACACAGCATCTTGGGGAGACAACGAGAATGCTAAACAGTCTGATTATCATCCAGAATCACAAGTACACATGTGGATACACCCAGATGATTATTTCACTCCACTTACAAATTATGGAAGAAATCCTATTGAATACAGTCTAGAAAATAATGGTATGATGGACAGAGAACGTGTTGATGCAGTAAAGAAATTGATGCAGGAGAAGCAACCTCTCGATGCTGTTTGGTATGACATTGACATTACCACAGGCAAAGTTACAAATCAGGAAGGTAGACACAGAGCCTATGCTGCATATGAATTGGGGATAAATAGAATTCCACTAATAATTTATTTCAGAAATTCTGAAGGCAAGGCTGTGGATCTAAAGAATTATGATCCACAAGTAATTTCAAGCAAGAATCCCTTCAAGTGGTATATTGAAAATACAGGAACAAGACACGTAGAATTTGCAGAATAATAAATGTGTCATAGCAAGTTTTATTTGTCAGGAGATTACCATGAAAACAGATAAAATTTGTAAGATTTGCGAAGAGCCATTATCCGATGCAGATTCTGAATATGGATTTTGTTCAAATAAAGAATTATGTTCTGCGAATGCTAGAATCTTAATTCTGCAACGTAAAATTGATGTCCTGAGTGAATTCAAGACACAAGTCGTAAACAAGAAACTTATTTTTCCAGCACCAGGATCTGCAGAATTTGAGAAACATGCTGCTGTTGAGCATGAAATTTGGTCTCACTGGATGAGATACATGTTCTCTGTTTGCAAGAATACTCCATCAGGAACTGTCTCAATTCCTGCTGATCTTGTCTCCAGATGGAGAGAACAGATGGAAACTCCATACAATATTCTCTCCGAGAAGGAGAAGAATTCTGATCGTGAAATCTTGATGAAACACTTGAATATAGATAATTAACACGATAATATTGTCTCTCCAAGTTCTATTACTTGGAGGATTATTATGACAAATAAAGGGATTGTTCACACAAAGGCTCTTGACATTCTAATAAAGGATTCAGACATAAAGGTTGGCGAGGTATATTATCGCAAATCTTATAATCAATTTATCCTTATAAGAGGATTAGGTTACAGTAAGTATAATGCTGATGAACTTGTTGTACATTACAGCATATACAAAGATGGAAAATTCTCTGAAACTTGTGAAGAAAGTTATGACCTTACAGGACACGATTCTGAATATACAACAAAACTCACAGTTGAAGAAGGTCAAACTGCTGAAGAAGCTGTAAAAGCATGTTTGGATGAAGTTCTTGAAGCATTTCAGAATCCTGACAAGTATTTACAACTTGTAAAAGATTTGGATAATTCTGAAGAGAATGGTATGATACCAGTAGATCAGAAATCATTTTATGATACTGCTCAAACTCTTCTTCAATCACAAAGTAACAAAGTGTCAATTCTTCACGATCTAATCAAGAGGAAGATGGATGCTTTGAGTAATGTATTCAGCGAACTTCGAGGTAAGATAGCAAAGGTTAGTCGAATTATTGGAGCCATTGAACTCTATCTTGGAGTCAATGAAGAAATTTTTCAGATACAACAAGGTGAACCTGCTCCTGTCGATACTCAAATCTCATTACGACAGATGATTATCTACATGGATGAAGAAGCTGCAATTCTAGATGGTGGTGGAATAGATTGGACTAGAGTTGAAGAATTCGACACATGGTTACAAGATAAATCTCATCTTGAGAGAGTGCTTCCTGAACTTAAAGGTATTGTTGTTTTGAGACCATCAAGACAAGATAAATATCGTACTGAAGATTACATATACAATTCACGGATGAGAGAGAATAATTTATTCTCATACCTGTTAATACGTAATGGTGATAATCTTTACAGAGTTTACACAAGCATAAAGATGGGTGAACGATTCTTCCCAACATTAGAGGAATCTGCTAAGATCGAGAAATTGTTTGAAGAGGGTAGTCACAGTTGGGACAAAGAGAAGGGTGAAGGTGAGAAATTTGTTGCTGTCAGAAACACACTTCTTGTACAAGGTCTTATAGACAGAACAGAGATATTCTTACCTTTAGCACATCGTATTGACTTCTTCTCACCAGACACATATGCTCCAGGTGGTATCATCAATATGATTCGTGATGATGAACTTACACTGCCTAGTGGTAAATTGAGTTTTGATGATTGGAAGACTGCAATAAATTCAAAAATTGATAGAGGCTCAAGAATATTTCTGTCTCCTCCTCCATATTGGGATTATTATGGTAGTAAAGGTGAAGTCGACAGTAAAAGATTTACAGTATGGCAGAATTGGTATCCTGGTGCTCCTGATTCTGGCTTATATACTGTCGAAGAAATGATGAAGAGTAAGAAAGGTTCTACAAATAAGTTCAGAATATTGTATATGCCAAATAGATACGTTGGTCCGTATGGAGATGAGCGTAAACGCAGAATGTCATTTATACTCTATAAAGATGATGCTACTGTCTTGAATTATGACATGATGAGTCTAGATGACATCAATTATTACATTGAGAACAGAACTGATCGTCATAACTTCTTGAGAATGTTACCTGTCCTGATTGGACTGAAGAAGATGAGACTCCAGGAAATTGAAGACGAGAAGGGATTCGTCTCTTTGATCAGTAGTAAGTATGGTTTCAAAGAGAAAGCAATCTGGAAGGCTATAGATTGGTGGAAATATAAAGTCATCTGGAAGCGTCCTATTCGTAAGGATGATGCAAAGGCTTGGAGAATGATCAGCAAGAAGTTGTCCGGCAAAGAACAGGTATATTTCACAGAGGAATGAATTATGAGACTGAAAATTAGACTCAAAGGTGGAGCAGGAAGCGGATTCTTTGGTCATAAAGGTAGACCTGGTGAGGTAGGTGGATCATTGTCTGAGAATGGCATGAATAGTGCTGTTGATGCACAATTGTCATTACCAACAGAACTCAATAAATACATAAAAGATCAACTAAAGCATTCGAATGCTAGTATAGAATTCAAATCACCAAGATACATAATAATTAACGGTAAGGATTCCAGTGGTAATACTAACACAGTAAAGATACGGATTGGTGTTACTGACGGAAAATTAAGAGTATTCTTTGGAGAAGGTTCAACAGGTGAACTTTACAGTTCTGTTGAAAGTGCTATCGAAGATGCTCTTAAATATTCTGATGTAAAATATTCTGAGTGGAAATTTGGAGAGACATCTGATATACTTTCAGCAGGGGAGAATATTGAGGAATAATTGTGATAGATGACTTATCTGTATTCAAAGATTTGTGGAAGGGTGGATATTTTGAGGGAGATCCTTTAGATCCAAATTCTCCATCTTCTTACGGTAAACTCAGTTATATGTCAATTCTGTATGCTACATATCTCATGTGTATAAAACCGTACGTATACAAAGAAATTTTAGCATTGGAAATTGGTCCCGGCAGAGGTGCTTGGAGTAAGTGCATGCTTGGATTCAAGGAACTCTGGGCAATAGATCCGGTAAGTGCTGAAGACACTGGCTTTAACGAGTATGTAGGAGTGCACAGTAATGTCCATTACGTACAGATTAAGAACTTCTCGCTTGACTTTCTACAGGACAATTCTATAGGATTTGTATTCTCGTTTGGGTGTTTGTGTCATGTCTCGTTTGATGGTATATACGAGTATGCTCTAAGAATGTTTCCGAAACTCATAAGTGGTGCGAACTGTTTTTGGATGATTGCTGATCAGGATAAATTCAAAAGAAGTACTGGTGAGAATATACCTTCAAGTGGTGTTGGAGGTTGGCACAATGCTGATCTGTATCGAACATGTGATATGCTTGAAGAAATTGGGTACAATGTGATACTTACTGATGTTGGAACTTGCTTACGAGATCCAATTATTCACTTCGGAAAGTATTAATATGCTTATTATTTCATATTCAGACAATCAGGGTTATTTGAACATGGTAAGAAGACTTGAAAGAATGTGCAAGTCTGACAACTTACCTTTCAAAGCATATGACAGATCATGGTTAGTAAATCAGTCTGAATTCAAAGAACATCCTGCAATATTCTCATCAAATAAAGGTGGTGGTTATTGGGCATGGAAGCCACTCATTATACTTGATGCTCTAGAATCATCAGATGAAGTCCTGTATCTAGACTCTTCTGTGATGTATCCAAATCGTGAAGCTATGCTGAAGATATTCAATGATACCGAATTATTGTCTGCTGTTGGGACATCCTTTGCTAATAAAGAGTGGACAAAACGTTCCTGTTTTGAGAATATGGATTGCGACACTGAAGAATATTGGAATGCTATGCAAGTGTGGGCAGGTGTAATTTGTGCTAAGAAGCAAGGGATTAGCAGAATACAAGAATGGAGAAATTATTGCTTAGATTACGATACTGTGTCTGATGTTAGATCAAGACGTAACTTTCCGACATTCAAGGCACACAGACATGATCAAAGTGTTCTAACAAATATCCTAATAAAGTACAAGTTACCTTATTTGGAAGTTGCAGAATTTTATGACAATAATAACTTTAGTGAGACACATTCGAGGATATGATGACATACAAAATGCCTGACTCTTGTCAAATAAGAAACCTTACCGAACTTTACGACAAATACTTCCCAGATTATGATGGAGTATTTGTGGATGTTGGAGCACATGACGGTTATACATTTTCAAATACTTATGGATTGGCTGAAGCTGGTTGGAGAGGTGTATGTTATGAACCTATGCCTTTGCTGTGTGACAAGTGCATGAAATTGCACTTTACTAAAAGACACAAGGTACTTACTATAAACTCTTGCATTGGTGACAGAGTAGGAGAAGTGAAATTGTATGTAAGTTCAAATCCTACAATTGATGAAGAGACGGTCAAATTATCACCGTGGGATAGTGTGTACAATGAGCATGAATTTATTATGAGTTACATTACAACTTTGGATGTTTCTTTAACTCAATTGACCATTCCAGAGAAGTTTGAAGTTCTCAGTATTGATGTTGAAGGTGCAGAACTTCAGGTACTTGCAGGATTTGACATAATGAAATGGCTTCCTAGGATGGTTATTGTTGAGACACATGAGAATCATCCTGACAAACGTAAATCATTTCATTCTGACGCTATAAGTGCTTACTTTGCTGACAAACCTTATGTAAAGATTCAGGTGGATGGTCTGAATACCATCTGGATACATGAAGACTTGAACACGGTACAACCGTCAAGCCAGTAAACTAATATCGTGCCAACCCTTTACTTTTACAAAAATGAGTGTAAACTGTTATTCGCAACTTGAACCGAAAGTTTTAGGTCAACAAGTTGTATTAGGTGGAGCGAATAACTCCACATTTGCAGGGGAGCAAGGTTGTCCCCCTCAATCTTGCTCCCTCAAGAACCTTACCAACTGAATAAGTAATTCCTGGTGAATGTTGGAAACTGCGAGGTTAATTACCTCTGAAGAATTGTAAGGGCAGGAAGAATGCCACCCCAACATTACCAGTCTGCCATCATAGCTCAATGGATAGAGCACCGGACTTCTAATCCGATGGTTGCTGGTTCGACTCCAGTTGGTGGTACAAGGGAATCTTGCGAGCTTGACAGCTCATTGTCAGCAAGAGGAAGCATCAGACCTTGAGAAATGATGAAACCTTATAGGCGACAGCCGGAGAGACGGCACGGAAAAGTAGCTCAATGGTCAGAGCAGCACGCTCATAACGTGTCGGTTGAAGGTTCGAGTCCTTCCGTCTCCACAAAGAGCTACAATTGTTGGTGCTGAAGCCTGAGAACTTCTTCCGATACGATTGTGATAGGTGATGGATGGTGATCACCACTGTCCGCTCTCAAGAACGTTGTGTAGGATGGTAACCCACAACTTAGGGCATTAGCTCAACCAAACCATAATCGCCTAGAAGACCTGACAAACCGTCGTTGTCAGGTCTTTTGCATAATACAAGTTGTATTAGTTTGGAGAATAAAGCTATGAATACTTCAAAGATATATGTTGGAATTGATCCTGGTAAGGATGGTGGTATTGCTGCCTTGTATGATGATGGCATTGCATTGGTAGCAAAGAAGACACCTCTCATGAGTGATAATGAACTTGATCTTACACAAATCACTAGTCTTCTTGAAGGACTAAAGAGTAGAGGAATTGTCCAAGTCACAATCGAGAAAGTCCACAGTATGCCAGGACAGGGTGTGGCTTCGATGTTCTCATTTGGCATGACAACTGGTATGTTACATGGAGTTGTAGCAGCTTTAGGAATACCTCGATTCCTTGTTGCTCCACAAACTTGGAAGAAGAAGATTTTGTATGATACAGCTAAAGACAAGAATGCTGCTATCGAATATTGTGCTCGTGTATATCCACAAATTTCTCTTCTAGCAACTCCAAGAAGTCAGAAAGCTCATACTGGCATTGCCGATGCAATTTGTATAGCGCGTTATGCATATGAGGTGGATAAGCATGGATGAAGAACTCCGCAGTGTACAAATTGAAAGATGTCCTATGCAACGGACTAGATTTTATCTGAATGCTAAACCTTTCAGAGTAAGTCCAGATAAACTAAAAGAATTGTTTGGACTTACTGATGTTGAAATGAATAAACTGTGTATGGACAGTCCTGTAAGGAAGACTCTTCCACTGTCGAAATATAAAGAAATTTGTGCTGAACTTGAACGATTACGAACTGTAACAATTACTTGACAAGTTATATTCAGTGGAGGAACTGCTAATGGATGAACTTTCGGAAGTCTTCAATACCTATATTGCTACTGGTGAAGTAAAGCCAGAGAACCTGTCAAAACTTCTGCAATATCTACAGAAGTATAAAGGTTGTGAATTCACCATGAAATATACAGGAAGACTTCCTGTCATAAATACAGGTGGTTATACTGTTGGCATTAAGAGTGCTGACATAGTTGTTCTTGTCAGCATGGTAACGTTTATGGATACTATTATGTTAGCACTGGCAAAGTACAGAACACAAATCTTATGAGGTATCATGACAAAATTTCATAATAAGAAGAATCAACCATGGAAGTCAAAGGTTGAAATGATCAAGTTATGTGCAGCAATTGGTGCTACATTAGAACCCGACAGACGAACTGATCCGAATGGCAAACGTGTTTATGTTGTAATACATGAAGACAAGATTATGGGATTTGAAACCATAAAAGACATATACATTTGGCTTGTGAGGCAGTTAAAGCATATCAAAACTTAGGAGAACATAATGACTATAGCAGTAAAAGATTTCAATGGTAAGTCATTCTCTTATCGTGATGGAAATTATGGAGACATACTTACCATCAAAGAGAATTTGAATGGTAAGCAATATGGTGCCTTGGTTCTTACAAAACAGGATGTTGTTCTTGACATCGGTGGACACATTGGAACCTTTGCTGTGCCAACATCTCTGAAAGTTGCTCAAGTAGTTAGTATTGAGATGGATGAAGAGAATTTCAAATTATTGGAACTCAATTCCAAGCCTTATAAAAACATACAAGCATACAATTACGCCTGTACCTCAGATAAAACGGCTGGTGAGGCTGTGGAGTACTACAGAGGTAATAAAAACAGTGGTGCCACATCCGAATACATAAAGCGTGGAAGAGGAGAACCGTTTACAGCAGAATCCATAGGTATCGGAGAAATTCTTGAAGATATACAGCCAACAGTAATAAAGTGTGATGTTGAGGGAGCTGAATATGACATCTTCGACAATCTCAAATTACCACCTTGTGTGAAGCAAATTATTATGGAATTCCACTTTGGGCATAAGGAATGGAGGGACAATGCTAATCTAATTCAAAAGAATCTGAAGAAACAAGGCTTCAAATTTGATGAGATAGATTGTACTCAGGACAAATTGTGGATAAGAGTTATGTACTTCAAAAGATAATACATAACAAACTGTATAAATAGACTGCTGAGAGCAGTCTTTTAGACATAGGAGAAATAATGTACACAACAGTAGTAACAAGTTGTCAAGAAGGTATGTGTGAAGCATTACGAATAATAATGGAGAATGGTGAGAATGTCACAGTAAGAGGTCAAGATACAAAGGAAATTCAGACCTTTGTTATGCAGATTACGAATCCTGATCAGCGTGTTATCTGTATTCCTCATCGCAATAATAATATCTTTGCCACAATTGCTGAGACACTCTGGGTTTTAGCAGGTCGTAACGATATTGCTTTCCTGAGTAAATATCTTCCTCGTGCTGTCGATTTCAGTGACGATGGTGTTATTTGGAGAGCTGGTTACGGGAAGAGATTGAGAAATTTTGATATCGGCAACGTTGGCAATGATCATGTTGATCAGGTTAGAGAAAACATTGACCTTTTGAACGAGGACAATACAACTCGCAGAGCAGTTATGTCTATCTTTGATCCTGCTGAAGATTTTATTCGTGGAACTAAAGACACACCTTGCTCGAATTGGATTCACAGTATGATAAGAAATGATAGACTACATTCTACCATTGCTGTGCGTTCCAACGATGTTATGTGGGGTATGAGTGGCATAAACCTGTTTGAATGGTCTGTCGTTATGCAACTCTTTGCCTCCTGTACTGACACAAAGATTGGTGAAATGCATTACCTTGCTGATTCATGTCATATTTACAGAAGACATTATGATCGTGTACAAAAGATTATTGACAATAATGATTTCATCTCAATGTACAATATGGGATTTGGTAGTATTCCTATTGTTGTAAAAGATTTGGATGACTGGAATGAACAGTTGTCAAACCTTATGTGTGCAGTTGAAGATGGTGAGCTTTGTACATCGCTAATGAACAATCTTTTACAAGATCCATTCCTTGTCGAATGTGGTTGGATGCTAAGACTGTATGAATTGATCACACGAATGTCTTCTCGTACAATTGAATCAATTCAATATTTAACTGAGTCCATGTCCTTATGTCTGAATAATATGACTCGTGGAGGTGATTTCCGTGTTGCTGCACTGGAATACCTTCACAGACAACCTTATTGGAATAATATTCTGAAAATTGCTGACATTTCAGCTAATGAGAAAATTTTCTTAGAACAGTTTGACACGGATAAACCGTCATGACTAACAGTGCCTTAGCACGACCACGTGCAATGGACATTGTGCATTACATTATTCGTGCAATGGAAACCTCCACGTCCATTGGACATTGCACTAATACAAGTGTTAATTGTTAATAAGGTATATTATATTAGATTGTAATTAATACTTGAATGTAATCAAGTCTAATACTTAAGTTCTATAAGCAAAACACGGTTTACACGTCACTCACACGGTTTGGAGAATTATGGCAAACTTATTTCAGAGATTCTCAACAGGATTCAGAGCTGGTTTGAAGGCTGCTAGGTCTGCTGCACCAGACATGGCTGCTGTGTCTGCAGCGTTAGACGCTGGAATTCAGGCTGGAGTTATTCCAGTTTTCGATGAAGTAAACAAATCTATTGGTAACCAGTCAAAACTCGCTGTACGTGATACAGATCACGACTTGGCATATGTTGGTCTGTATAATCAACTCAGACAATTTGCTGGAAGATACCAGGAAATTCCACTCTATGGTTCTGCAGGTGAGGATGATGTTTACTCAACCATTTGGAGAACTGAACCTATATTAGCTGGTGCCATATATTCAATGTCCGCAAAGATGACTGCCATGAGCTGGAGAGTAACTGGTAAGAGAATGGTTGCTCTGCGACATGCCAGAATGTTTGCCAATGCTGCTCATATGGATGGCATGTCATGGGATGGCTTTCTGTCCTCAACAACTCAGGATTTCTATACAACAAATCGTGGTGTGTTTTGGGAGACTCCAAGAGTAGGTGGAGTTGAATACGGAAAACTTTCTGATATTGGACACATTGATGCTATGATGTGTACTCTTACTGGTAATACAAAAAATCCTATGGAATATAATTCAGAGACTACTGGTCAGAGTGGTTTGAAATTCAAACCATGGGAATATTTACACTTTACGAGTATGCCATCTCCTCGTGAAGCGAACTTAGGTATTGGCTTCTGTGCTGTATCTAGAGCCTTACGTGCTGCAAAACTTCTGATTGGCTTACATGATTACGATTCTGAGAAATTGAACAATCTTCCACCTGAAGGTGTGGCATCTGTGTCAGGTTTGACAATGGATGAATTCATGGACGCTCTGAGATTATGGCAGTCTCAAAGAAAATCTGACAATTCTCTAACATTCCCACAGGTTCTGTGGTTGATAGGATCACAACCTAACACGGAAGTAAAGGTTGGGTTCCAAGGATTCTCACAACTTCCTGAATCATTTGAAAGAAAGGATGTTGTAGATCAGTATATAAATACCCTTTCCATGTGCCTTGGTGTAGATGCAAGAGAGTTCTGGACAATGTCATCTGGAAGCCTTGGTACTGGTGCTGAGTCTGAAATTCAGCACTTGAAGGCAAAGGGTAAAGGTTCTGGTGAATTTATTACCATTACCGAGAGACGACTCAATTCCTTACTTCCTGAGGATGCTGACTTTGGTTACGATACTCAGGATATTGAAGAAGATGCTACTGCTGCAACGACAGCGAAGTTATGGATTGATGCATTCTTACCATTGGTCACAACTTCTGTTGACGAGAATGGGAATGTAATTGACTCCAAGAAACCAGCAGACCATGCAACCTCAAATATGGCAGAAGATAGAGATGAAGTATATAAGGACAAGGTAAATCCTGTCAAGAATGGAATGCCTGGAAAGTCTGCAAATTATACTGGTACAGGTGATCGTGCAGGTGGATTGAACGCTCCTGTAGTCGTCAAGGGTACTCCAATTTTGAGTGTAAAGGATTTCCTACGTTTATTGGCTGATAAGGGTGTCTTGCCTGATTATCTTGTCAAAGATACAAGGATTGCCATTCAGGATTCAGATATTCACACAAAGGAACTTGATGGACATCCTGAGGATATTACGAGTTATGAGTGGAGAAATGGTATCCTAAAGGAATTCCGTATTCCTGGTACTGAAATAAATACAGCATCTACTTTGTCAATTGCTGATGAAGTTGTTGAAAAGGAGAATGATGAAGAGAGTTCCCTCAAGATAAAACGAGGTATAAAGGGTGCTCCAATTTCAGATGATGAAGTTCAAAGAGGTGCTGCTGTCACAAGGAAAACTGTAAAGGCTGAGATGGAGGTCTGGAATGAGAATGAGGAACTTGCTCCTCATGCACTTACAGATGAGGAAGTCACAGATCTGAAGTTGAAGGCATGATGGTTATGAGAGCAGTTGTTGTCCTAAAGGGTGGTGCTGGTTCAGGATTTTATGGACATAAGGGTAGACCTGGCGAGGTAGGTGGATCTGTTTCAGAAAGTTCGTCAAATTCTATACAATCAAATTCTTATAAATTTAAGTCTCATTTTGATGATCTTGTCTCAAGATATAAGATTGCATGTAATTTTGAAGTTACTACTGATATTGATGATATTGGATCTATAGGTGCTTATGATCCTGATACTGCGACTATAAAAATTTTAGATAAGTCTATTAGAACACAAGTTGCTGATAATGGTAGTATGCCTGGTGGTAATGTCAGAAATCTTAGTACTTTCGGGTGGAAGTTTCTTGTTTCTCATGAATATGGACATGCATTTGATTTTGGACATGCTCTAATTCCAGGAAGACAAGCATCTATACCTTCAATGAGTGAAGAGTGGAGAAGTATTGTTGATGAATATCGTGATGCTCATCCATTTGACTTACGAACAGGTGAGGATAAATTTCCTGAGACAATTATTTCAACATACTCTACATCAATAGGATATTCTAGATTTACTGAGTCATTTGCAGAAGCATTTGCATGTTATGATCTCAGATCAGATTGGTTGAAGACTAATCAACCAAGAATGTATAATTATATTGACAAACTTACAAAAGAATTGACTGTTACAAAGGAATTATCAGATGATGTTCGAGAATATTATTCAGGTAAGATAGAAGTCTTTGATGGTGAAGAGATGAAGTGGATTCACAATCCACAAAAGAAACCTGTTGTAGTTGTACTAAAGCAGCTTCCCATCACTGATAAGGATAAGCAGAAACTTCTTGACTTACGTGTCGAATTATTCTATGACAAGTCTGACGAACTTGCTACAAAGGTATTCACTGGTGACCTTACGATTGGTGCTTGGGAAGAGACAATGCGAGCTGAGCTCAGACAACTCCATTCCTCCGCAGCTGCTATCACAAAGGGTGGTTGGGATCAGATGTCTTCTGCTGATTGGGGTCGTTTGGGTACACCTTTACGTGAACAGTATAAATATCTTCATGGTTTTGCCAATACTATTGCCGAACAGGCTGACACAATCTCGCTGAGAGCTATACAAGCTCGTGCAAGGATGTATGGCAGAGCAGTTGGGGGAACTGCCTCACTTATCCAAGCTGGAGCTGTTATAGAGAATTTGTTGCCTTGGATGCCGTGTGATGGTTCCACAAAATGTCTTGTGAATTGCAAGTGCAGGTGGGAGTTGAGAATTACAAAAGTTGACAAGAAGTCTGGAGACAAGACAGTCAAGGCTGTATGGAGATTATCACCTGCAGAACATTGTGTGGATTGTCTTGACAGGAATGGTCATATTGAAATGTTGGTTGTACCAAAAGATACAGTTGTACCTAAGTACATTGGGAGAGGTGTCTGATGCAGTATATCATTAGACTCAAGGGTGGAGCGGGAAGTGGTAATCATGGACACAAGGGTATTCCTGGTCATAGAGGTGGAAGTTTGCCTAAAGATGATCAAAATTTTGGTAATTCTAATGTATCATCGAAATTAGAAATTGTCAATGGTACTGTGTCAGAAGCTAAGAAGTTGAATGTAGAATGGGATAAGACCTACAATGTTCGTACTGGCGGACCATTTTGGGATATGAATGGTGAACTAAATCCTAAATATTACATAATTAGAGATTCTGAAAATAAATTAATAGCTGGAGCCACTACCAGACAAAGAGGTTTTGGAACTGAGATTGTGTCTATTGAAAGTAAGCAAGCAGGAGAAGGTATTAAGTTATTAGATAAACTCAAACAAAATAATATATTTCTATATGCATTTTCTTCATCGAAAAATTCTGATAATTGGTATGAGAAGTTTGGTTTTATCAGAGACAATAATCATCCTGATCAGTACAATTATGTGTGGAAGAGAGGTAACAATGACTAAACTCACAATTCGACTCAAAGGTGGTGCTGGATCAGGATTCCACGGTCATAAGGGCAGATCAGGATTGAAAGGTGGAAGTTTACCAAGAGATGTTTCAAATACGAAAATTAGTTTGAGGGGATCAGAAGCTGCACAGGTACATAGTATTATAGGTAAACGTAATCCTCTATCAGATAATTATTGGAGAAAAACTGATAAAATTTCATGGAGTGATAAAGATGTATTTACACTCAATAATGAAATAAAGGGTTATTTATCTAAATATCTTGATGACAAATACTCAGATGAATTTGGTACTGAGACTGAATTTTATAACTTTGTAAAATCTCTTTTAGATAGATCAAATATAAAACTCTCTGATGGTGATTGGGATGAACTTGGACAGTACTTCGATGCTTGGGTTCCTGATAAGTTTGAGGATTAATGGTAGCAATTTTAGTAATCAAACGTAAAGTAAAAGCTAAAACTACAAGACGACAGCATGTACTTGTACAGGAAGAAGTCAAGAAGGGTCTTGATGAATTCTCCAAGGTAGTCAAGAGTAAATTTGATGACACGGTACGTGATTGGAATGAGAAACCTACATTCAAAGTGACTACTAAAGTCACTAAGAAACGATGGACTGTCTCTGCTAGAGTTGTAAAGAAAACAAAGATTGGCAAGATATTTGGTTGGGTAGACAAAGGTACAGGTTCAAGAGGTGGTGGAAAGGATTATGAGATTAGACCAAAGAAAGGTAAGTATTTATCGTTTACAGTTCCTCATAATCCAGTAACTCTACCAAATCCCAGTATTCAGGGATTTCCACCTGTTGGAGACCCAAAACTTTTAAATGTTGAAGTAGTACATCATCCTGGTATTTATCCTCGTAATTTTACAAAGACTATTATGACATGGGTTAAAAGTAAGGAAGCTGGTGCATTCAGAAGTGTTATTGAAGCTCGTGTGAAAAGAGCATTCCGTAAGATTAGTAAAGGAGTATCGACATGAAAACTTTAACGATTCGACTCAAAGGTGGTGCTGGTTCAGGAAATCACGGTCATAAGGGTATTCCCGGTCATCAGGGTGGCTCTTTACCTCAGGGAAGTCAGAATAGTGGCATTACAGAGCAGCAAAGGTCACGAGCTAAATTTGAACAATCTCAACGTGATTCTCGAGGATACACTCCAGGATTACGTCCTGAGTCTATGGCTACAGATGAAGACTTCAGAAGAGCTTATGCTGACAAAGCTAAACGTGATGCAAAAACATTACAAGATTTTCACAAGAAGTATAAAGGTTGGGGTGCTCCAAAAGTTGCAACAAGTAATAGTACTACTATGGAGAAAACAATTGGAACTAGAGGTAAGTCTGGTTATGTGAAATCTCAAATTTATCAAACTAATGATAATACTTGGAGAATTTACGGTATTCGATATGTAGGTTCTTCTGGAAATTCATTAGGATATGGTGATAATCTTAGCAGAGGTGCTAAAACTCTTGAAGAAGCTGGCAATATTGCTGAAGAGTATCTAAAGAAGAAGTAATCATTTTATCGTGCAATTGACGAGTATATTATCTTAGGAGTGTCACAATTATGCCGTGGTCAAAAGTATCTGAAGCACCAGCAAATATCCAAAAACTGAATGGTGTTGCTTTAACACTTGAACAGATGAATTGGATTGCTAATGTTGCTGATGGTGTAAAGGGTAAATATGCTTGGGCTATTGCAATCTCCAAATTCAAGCAATCATTCTCTGTTGATGGTGATTCTTGGAAGAAACGTGATGCGGAAGCAAAGGAATTTTCTGATTTATTGATTGAGAAGC
>Ga0265297_10006143_pt1 | contig 17671 bp, 21 predicted proteins | sample Munlanlwell13791_FD_192502 | JGI IMG/M metagenome (GOLD analysis project Ga0265297, IMG submission 192502) | Leachate microbial communities from a municipal landfill in Southern Ontario, Canada - Leachate well 137-91 | ecosystem: Engineered > Solid waste > Landfill > Unclassified | place...
CTGGAGCGAATCGATCTTAGGCTGGAGCAGGTTCCCGAGGAACGGGACCTCCTGCAGTGGTTTTACGAGGTTCAGCGCGAACTGTGCCCCCCAATGGGCCGCCCCAAGAGCAGTCAGTTCCAGCCACCCGAGAACGTTGTCGCAGAGGTTCCGGAACCTGACCCCTGTATTGTACGCAAACTGCCCTACTCGAGCCCCGGCCTCCTCGATCGCTTTGAGAACCCCGGTCTTCCATAGGAGCCAGACGACGACCCCGCCGAGCACAATCCCACTGAGGACCCCCACTACGATCCCGAGCGTCGTCAGCCCTCCGGCTGCTGTTGTGAGGCCGAGCCCACCGGAGAGCAGGCCGGCAAGCCCATCCACCCCCAGCGCGGTAGTCAGAGGGCCGAGGAGCCAGAGCAGGCCGGCAGCTGCCCCGGCGATCGCCAGGAACCCGAGAGCCACGAGCAGGCCGTACGAGAGTACGTCCTTCAGAGGTTCTGGCAGCTTATCCCACGCCTCCACAAGATCTCCAGCGATACCTTCTAGCCATTCAAATGCTGGAGCCCATCGTTCTCCGATATCCATCGCGAGCATCGAGAACTCGAGATATACCCCCGACAACGCCGCCTGGAGGCTCGGTGAGGCTGCGATGATCCCGGCCATCGCACCAGCGGTTGCCACTCCGATCGCCGTCAGGGCGGTCTTGTGCCGCTCCATCCAGCGTTTGGTTTTTTTCTCGTTCTTCTCCGCGTTCTTTGCGGTTTTCGAAATCGCCTTATCAACCCGGTCCTCGTCCCGGACTACCTTATCCGCGCCGAGGGACATGAAGCGGATCACTGTCTCGCTGACCGTTACCACCGCTGCCTCCTCCGCTTTGCTTTTTCGCTCTCTTCTTTCATCTTCTTCGCCTTACCCTCCAGGATCGCCATGTGCGCTTGATACTCCCGGGCAGGTAGGGCGGCGCGGGCGTCGAATGGGCAACCGTACTCCGACCAGAATGCCGCGTCCTGCATCACTCTTGCCTCCCACGGCTCTTCGGGGATGACCGCGTCCCCATGTCCCCAGTCAACGAAAGCCGATCCGGGTCTCCTCGTCGAGTTCCGCGAACCCCTGTACGGCATCCGCGAGCGCGTCCCGGATGTGGGCCGGGAGCATGGCAATGTTCTCCTCGGTCGGGGCGAACCCCTCGGGTCCGGAGACCACGCCGACCCGGATATACTCGGTCTTCAGCGCCCTGAGTTCCTCCGCAGAGACGGTGTCCCCCCGCCGGCGCTTCCGCATCCGGAGCGCTTTCGCCTCAATCTGGTCGCGTTCGAGCTGCGAGAGCGCCCGGACCGTGAACCGGATCTCTCCGTCGCCTGCCGGGAATACGAGGTCTTTCGTCTCGCTCTGCAGCCGGTCGAACGCTGCGACCGCATCCTGCCAGGACAGATCAGCCATGTGATCACACCCCCGTCGGAACCCTGATCTCGATACTCGTGTCCCGCGGACCGACCACCAACGTCGACTCCAGCGAGCCTTTGTCGCCGAGCGGGAGCGGGGCATCCATGATCGTGCACTCCTTGAGCGTGATGATCACGGCATCGGTTGCGTTGACGACCGAGGACCCCGCCCGAATGAACGGGATCACGATGTCGACCGGATCCCCGTCGGCCCACGCTGCGGCGAACTGTGAGGCATCGGTCGGCAGGAACCCGATTTGCATGTCGTACTTACCTTCCACCTCGTCCTCGGAGATGACATAGGCCCCCCGAGCCCCGTCGCTGCCCATTGCGGAGAGACCGTTCGCCCACTTCGCATCGATCGACGTGACCGACGCCAGCGGGGACCCGTCGACCGTCGCCCGGCCGCCGAGCATCCAGAACCGGTATGGCTGGAGCGCAGGAACGGTCACCGCGGGGAACTCAGACGCCGCGGTATCAACCTCCCGGGACGCCGCCACAAAGTCCATCGTGGCCACCAGAGCCTCTCCGCGCTTCGCGGACAGGGAGAGGTCTGCCTTGCACCCGATGAACGCCTCCACGAACGCCGCGTCCTCCTGCCAGTGCTGCACGGTGACGGTCGGGAGCGTGTCCAGCTCCGTGAACTTCTTGCCCGTGTAGCCTGTGCCGCTCACGGCCTCTACCTTACCGAGCGCTGCCTGGAACGGCACGTCTGCGTTGAGGACCTCGAACGGGATCGAGAACGCGAGATCGTATTCGTCCGCGCTGTAGAGGAACGGCCCCCGGCGGTGCCCTGCGGTGCCTTTCGGGGTCTTCGGGTTCGCGACCGGCCAATCGATCGCGCTCGTGACTAGACCGAAGGGAGTCTCTGCTTTCGCTGCTTTCGTGTAGGGCACTGTTTCCTCGCCCCACGCGACCATGCCTTTGCTTGCCTGTAGTTTTCTGACCATCTTATGCCCCTCCTGGGGTAGTGTATACGGTTCCCTTGACAACGAATTTCCAGCGTCGGATCTCCTCGTCCGCATCCCAGTTCATCGGGATTCCCGGGGATGTCTGCGGGTCCGTGAACCCGGCTGCGTTGAGCATATCGACATGCTCCTCGACCCACGCCCGGACCTCGTCGCGGAGGCGGAACATCTGCGTCGAGGATTTGGCGTGGATCTCGATCCCGACGGCGTACGTATGCTGCCAGAGGTCTGCCCGGCTGTCGGGGGTATCGCTGACGTCGGATACCTCGCTCACGATTATGTGCGGGTAGAGCAGCCCCCGGTCAGGGAGCTCCGTCATAATCATCGGTGCGGCGCCCTTTCGCCCGGCAGACGAGGGATCGAAGATGTCACCGGCGGCGACCGCGGCCCGCAGACCGTCCCGGAACAGGTCCCGGATGATCGCGGTGCTCAGGCTACGAGAAGAGATTTCGGTCGTTGTCATGGGAACCCTCATTTGAGTTCATTTCAGTTCTCCCGCGCATTTGCGGTGATGTTCGCGTCACTTTTCCAGTTCGCGGAACCGGGCCCGGATGTTGCGCTCCAGAGTCGGTGCGACTGTGTCGGCAGCGAGTTGAGCCGGGGCAAACCCCCTGAGCCCGTGGGCGGCGATGTGCCTCCTGATGTTGAGGATCATGTCGTCCCACGTCTCCCCTTCGCGCGGGGTAAGCCCGGCCTCCCGTGCCCATCGGTCGATCGGAGCCTGAGGGGGCATCTTCTTCCCCGGGGTCCGACCGACCTCTGCGATCACATGCTGCATCGTCTCCCCCTTCACGACGTACTCGTCTGCCCCGGGGAGTTCTGGGTAGACTGTGGTCCGGGCGATCGCCTCACCCGTGCCGACATATGGACGACCGTGACTCCCGGCGGCCCCCTTACCAGCCTCCAGATTTTCCTGATACTGCTGTCTCGTCCGCTCTGCGGCTTTCCAGAGCTCTTCTGAGACGATCTGTCGGTAGTCCGGCAGGCCTTTATACGAGATTTTAATCTCGTAGGAGGTCCGGCTCACCCGACGACCTCCTGCAGGTACACAGAGAGTTTTGTTACGCCAGTGAACGGGTGACGGTCCCGGCGCACCTCGGCGATCCGGTGGACGCGATACTCGTCGCGGTTGAGCCCGATGATCGTCGGGACGCCGCCCGTAAAGTCCACGGCATATTCTGCACCCGCCGGAACGTCAGGGAACGCGATCAGCACGTTCCACGCTGCCCCGGAGCCGGAGACCCCGAGCACTCGCGCGTCAGGCACCTCGACGATGAGATCTCCGCGCCCCTCGCGATCCGATCGGACCTTGAGATACTCGCCGAGGGTGGCCCGCTTCGTCGCATCGATGCCACGGCCGGCGAGGGTCCGCGACTCCTTTTCGCTCGGTGACGACACAAGCGCCTTGACGAGCCGGAGGTCCCACGAGGACGCGGCGGGGTCGAAGGAGTCGTAGTCGTCGAACTCTGGCGTCAGGCACCGGACGAGGATCACCGTCTCGCCACGAGCCGCGACGAGCGCCTCCACCGGCCCCGAAACAATCTCAGGGTCAGGGAGCGACGCCGCCTCGACGTCGAAAAACGAGGAGAGCGGGGCGTCGGAGTCGAACCGGAGGGAGACGTCTGGGAGACTCATCGGGGCCCGCCCCCTGTCAGCCACGAGATGAGTGCGACCGCGATCGAGGTGGCGAGGGAGATCGCGAACACGATCGCCCCGTCCCTACCGATCCAGCGGTTATGCTGCCGCTCGATCACACGGATCCTCCGCTCGTGGTCGGAGACCGTCTCCCGGATGTACTTAACATCCTGTCGGATCTCGACGAGGAGATCGTGGTCTGTCTGCACACTCACGCACCCCCTATCGGCCGGTAGCGGTCGAGCGTCTGCATCTGCTCCGGTGCGAGCACCATGAGCCGCGAGAGTTCTGAGTATGCGACGCTGTAACCGTCCATACTCATCGATGAGGCACCTTTCGTCGCCACGTTGCGGGCGGCGTGGGTCAGTGCCCCGGCGACGAGATCCTCGACGATGCCGGTGATCGCAGCGGGCGGCGTGGTGAACCCATAGGTGTAGACGACGGCGATGTTCCGGCGCCCGGCGGACCAGACTCCGCCGTCGATGCGCTCAAGCACCCCTGCCCCCGACCGGACCTCGTAGAGTGCGCTGTCGAGGAGCGCGTTGCTGAGTGTCACGGAGGTCACAGAGACAAGCGGGTGCCCGGGGAGTCGGATGCACTCTCTACCGTTTCCATCGAGCCGCACGGTCTCAGCCTCGTGGAGCGCGAAATCCCGCTCGCAATAAGTGTCGAGGATGTCGGATGCCTGCTCGATGAGATCGTCCGTCAGAGCGACGATAGCGGCCTCGCTCTCAAGCCCTAAATCGGCGTACGTGATGCCGGACCGTGTGAGGGTCCGGGTCACATCCCCGTATGCCGACATGGATCAATCCCCCCGGTGCTTGTAGCCCCACGATACGCCGATCGTGCCGCCCTCGGCCGGGGCCTCGGCAGGCGTGGCCTTGACGCGGGCATAGCTCCATGCCCCCGACACTCTCGCGTAGGTGGTCGCTCCTGCGGCGAGTGCTACGGATGAGGTCGCCGGACTGACGAACCCCGTCACGGAGATCCCGCCCACATCGGTTGCCCCCACGAACCCGTCGCCAGACTCGTTGGGCTTGGCAAACGTCGGATCGTCGCCGAGGGCAGTTTGGAGGAGGATCGTGACGACCTTGTTGGTCGAGTTGGTGATCCGACAGACGGCCTCGCCCATCGTCCGGAGGTCCGCGACGGCGGAGTATACCGGATCGGCGCCCGGCACTGCGACACTCTCAGGTCTCGGCGCGATTCCCCGCGTCATCGTCGTCCTCCTCCCGGTCTGCCGGCACCGGGACGCCGTTATCCATCGTCAGCACATGAGCCATGAGGATCACCGGGCCGGGACGCCGATGAGACCGCCGTTAAAGACGATCGTGTCGGTCTTACCTGCGCCGGGCGCCTGATTGAGCGTGACCGTGATCGTGACGCCGGCAGTGGACTGCGCCGTGATCGCCCAGGTCATGGTCGTAGCGGCGGATCCGGCGGCATCCGGGACGTGCTGCGGAACCCCGGCGAGTGCCGGGATCGCTGCGTATTCGACCTCCGGAGTGACGGTGATCGTGCACGAGGTCGCGAGCGCGCCGTCGACAGTGATCGCGTCGTCGATGGTTACGCCGGTGTTCGAGGCGTCGGTCTTGACTTCGAGTGCCATCGCCGGATCGTTGGCGGCGTGCGTCTTGCGAGTGAGGGTTACGACTGCGCCGGCGACGGTGATGTCAAAGTATGCCCCGACATTCGCGTCTGCCGCGAGTGCGGCGGCGAGCAGTGCTGCGACATCTCCGACCGTGCGCCCGTTTGCGACAGTTACCGTGACATCCTTCGGTGTGCCGGTCATGCCTGCGGCGGTCACGGTGACGACGACATCGCCATCAGCGACCGAGGGCGCGGTGACCGTGGCCGTCATGACCTGCCGGGTGCCGCCGATAGTATTGGAGAGGTTGAACCCCTCCACCGCGCAAGCGATATTCGCCTGCGCTCCGGGAGGTACAAGGACAGTCATCCCTGCACCTCAGATGTTGTATGCCTGGAGATACTTGCTCATCTGGCCGTTGCCCCGGTCAATGTAGGTGCCGTATTCACCCATTGCGAGGTCGTCACCTAATCCCGTCCTGCCGAGCGGGACGGTGAAGAGCGGGGCGAGCGAGGCGAAGGCGTTGGCGCGGCGGTTCATGATGAACACATCGCCCTCGTCGCCGGGCGTGTAGGCGCCGGCGCACCAGGTGTGCTGGTCCACGTTGTGCGAGGCGATCACGGGGATGCCGGAGATGTAGATCACTTCGTAGCCGAAGTTAGCACTCGCCTGGTTCTGGTCGAGGACCGCCCGGACCTGGAGCTCGTTCTCCAGTTCGTCGAAGAGAGTGTGCGAGGTCCAGATTTCGAGATCGCTCTTGTTGACGTTGACCGTCTGGAGGAGGCTCTTAACCTCGGACTTGATATCTTTGAGGAGGGCCTGCGAGTCTGCGAGGTTCACGGCGCTCTTGTCGATGATGTTCCCGGCGGCAGTCTCGACGATCATCCCGTCGAAGGCATTGGCGTCACCCGGGCTCCCATCGTTGCCCGCCTGCGTGTGGTCACCGTAGAGGATAGCCTGCTCCTTGCGCTGCGCCCACTCAGAGACGCGAGCACCGAGCGCAGTCTCCCGGAGGTTGATCGGCCCCTCGGCACTGACCCGCTCTGCGAAGTCGCCGATGGTGACAACATCCGCGTAGATCTTGTGGTTGTAGTCCCGGTTTGTGATGGTGAAGTCGTTCGATGCCTGGAGGTTCAGGGCGAGCGATCCCGCCTCACTCACGAACCCGACCGGGGCGTCGCGAGCGGTGATCGGGTTAACTCTGACGGGGTCGCCAGCGTAGCCGCGCATCGGCAGGCGAGCGAGCAGGGGCGCGTCCGTCCTCATGATATCGAGGATGTCCGGGTCAAACACGAGAGGGATCGCCGTGGTGACAGTGGTCGAAGTGGCCTTTGCGCGCTCCGGGGATGCCAGCGCCTTGAATCCGCGCTGCACGAATCCTTTATACTGCTCCCGGACGGAGGGGTTCTGCATCGCGCCCTGAATGGACTGCGTCAGACCGTCAGCGCCGGCGGTGAACCCCTGCGATTTCCAGAAATGCTCATAGAGCTGGCCGGGGTTGGTGAGTCCGAGAACGGACTTTACTTTAGCGAGTGTCATGTGTATACCTCAGTACAGCGGCTTGTAGGGAGACGCCGCCGGGATCTCGTCCGTCTGCGATTCCTTGACCTCGCGGGCGACGACGATCCCCCGCGGCCCCTTGCTCCGGGTCGCGACGGCCTTCGTCACGAGGGTCTTGATCTCGTTGAGGGGCTTGAGTGCCTCGGTGATCGGGGCGAGCGCCTTGCCGATCTCGTCGGCGACGATCTGCCGAATCTGCGCCTCGTCGAGGACCTCATAGGACTTCTCCTCCTCTTCGTCCTCTTCAGTCGGCTCCTCCTCCGGCGCCTTCTCTTCCTCATCCTCGCAGGCTCCGGATTGCTTCTCCTCTTCCTGCTCCTCTTCCTCTTCCTGCTCCTCTTCCTCGTCGGGCTCTTCGCCTTCCTCTTTGGTTTTCCGCTTCATTTCATCGGTTTCCAGCCCCGCTTTGATGCGGAGCGACTTGACGACCGCCTGCACGGCAGCCGAGTTCACAGCGTCGGGGTTGCTCGGTATCCCTACGGCGGAGACTTCCCAGAGGCTTACCTCGTCGAAGATGAGCCCCCCGTTGTCCTTGCTCCGGGACTTTATGACCCCGAACCCGACGGAGAACCCCATCGGGAGCCCCGCCTCGATCTTGCGGGCGAGCTCCCTCGCGAGCCAGTTGTCCGGATCCAGGAACGCGGTGCCGTAGAGGGTGCTCCCCTCGATCTCCCCGTCGATCCACGCACCGAGCATATCGAGCGCCCCGTACAGGCGAGCGCCGGACTCCCGGAATCCGTGGTCGAGGTAGAGCGGGATCTTGCCGCTCTTGAGCCCCGCGAGCATCGATTCCAACCCTGCGAGGGAGAACTCGTCACCGTCCCGGTCCTCAGTGGTGGAGGAGATCGGGACGCGGATGAGTGTCACCTCCGGGCCGCTCTCGACGAGGCGCGCCTTCCAGACCTTCACCTGTCCGGGCGCGGCGTCGAGGGATTTTGTTTTGATATCAGGCATCTTTGATCACCTATTCGTCGTTTGAGGAGATGGGTTCAGCCCGGTTCAGTGGTTGCGGGGGCGGCCCGGACCGGCCCATACTCTCTCAGCTGCGGCTGTAGACCGTCTCGATGCCGCCGCGATCTTCGCCTGTTTCGGGGTCGGTCTCCGATAGGATATCGGCGATCAACACCCGCCGGACCTCTTCCTCTCCCAAGAAGAGGATATATTCATCTTCCTGCACCTGCAGCCGGTCAGCGTCGATCTCCTCAACGCCAGCGGCCGTGTGGATACGCATAATCTGTTTTACAGTCATTGTTTCGCCTCAATTGGGTTGAACGCTACCCGTAGGAACGGGTGTCGTTCGGCGATCTGATAGTTCAGCCCGTAGGTGTCGGCGTGCTTCGCGTAGCCGACCCACGACGATATCGACGCCCGAACATCTCCCGTGAACGCCCCCGTCTCCATCTGACGGAGTCTCTGGTAGACCCGCCGGACGTTCCGTGCCAGGGCTCGGTTGTGATCTCGATAGACCCGGTATCCGAGGTATTTGACGCCGCAGTCGGCCGGGGTCAGTACCTGTTTATCCGGATGGAGTCGAAGGCGGAGATTGTCGGCCAGGAACGCCTCAATCTCGTCACGCCATTCCCAGAGCTGCGCTTTGTTGTCATGCACGAGTGTGATGTCATCCATGTACCTGAGGTAATGCCCGATCCGGAGCTCGTGCTTCGCGAACATGTCCAATTCATGCAGGTAGATATTTGCGAAGCCCTGTGACGTCAGGTTCCCGAGCGGGATACCCACTCCGGGCGAATCCTCGTAACTCTCGACGATCTGCCAGATCAGATGCATCATCTTCCGATCCCGGATCCGTTTCGCAAGGAGGCCGAGGAGAACCTCGTGGTCGATGCTTGCGAAGTACGATTTTACATCCAGCTGCAGCACGTAGCCCGTGCCCTTGGGGTACCGGCGCATGAACTGTTGTAGTCGGTCCACGGCGATGTGGGTGCCCCGGGTGGCTAGGCAGGCGTACGTATCATAGATGAACATCGGTTCCCAGAGAGGGAGTAACACATCAGAGACAACCCGGTGCACGATTCTGTCGCGAAACGGTGGCGCATTAATGAGCCTCCGTTTCGGATCGGCAACGAAAAACCGCGAATACTGTCCGGGGTGCCATCGCTCATTTACCAGGTCATCGCGAATTGAGAACAGGTTCGATTCGAGATCATGCTCGAACTCGATCGCGTACTCCTTCTCGCGCTTTCCCGCCCGACAGCGTTGGTATGCCCTATAGAGAGCCTGGAACGTGCAGATCTTCGGGTAGAGGTCGGTGTGGGTCTTCATGGAGTTTTTATGATGGTTTATGGGCGGAGAGGGGTCGGGTTAAGGCCTACTACCTCCCCGGAGCCTGTTTTGTATTCCGCTGCGTCGAGCGACGGGTATTCCGGATGATGTACTGTTGATCTGATGTTTCTGGCGCAACCATGGTCACGCATACCATCCGCAAACGGTATTCCGCGGAAGCCGATGTGCGTGTACGTGCTCGAAGGGGTGTTGTTCAGGTTCAGATACGCCAACGAACAGTAAGCGCCATTGTCCCAATACCCACCCCGGAGCGCGGCACGTTTTTTTTTCTCGCGGCTTCCATCATCCGACCCGTAGTGTCGGGCGAAACATGTTATGCACGCTTCGCCTTCATCCACCCGTTGTTCATCTTGCCCAACTCAACGATCTTCTCTGCTAGCAGCTCATACTGTCCAATGCTGACGTACCGGAGATCCCGGGCCAGGCGCATGATAACCTGCAGATAGTCGATCCCGAGATCAAGGTCGTGGTTTGCTGCAGTTCCCGGACCGCTGTTCGCAATCATGACGGTCTGGATTAAGTTGAGCGCCGCTTGCCGGATCTCGCTCCCCAGACCATTCATTTGTTGCGGGCGCGGGAACCGCTCGGTGATAACTATCAGATCCCGCGCTAGGTCGTACGATTTCTGCCAGATTTTTAGACGCTCGTGCTGTCCTACCATTGTGATCCCCAGATCATCAGATCAACAGACTCCGCGGAAGCCGATGTCCGTGTTCGTGCTCGAAGGGGGGTAGTACAGGTTCAGATACGCCAACGAACAGTAAGCGCCATGGGCCCAAACCCCTCCCCGGAGCGCGGCACGTACGCCCGTGTTCTGCCAGTAGTACGCCCCGTCATAGTCCGATTTCGACGATCCGAGCGTTGCGGGGGCAAAGACCTCAGCGCCAAGTGAATACTCGCCATCCGGCGCAGGGGCATACAGAGATGCAACGTATCCATTCGATGATGGGAGGGCATGCCCCGCCCCGGGGTATTCTGCGTCGATTGTGTTGTTTGCGGTCGTCCCGACCCGGAGATCGCCCCATTCCCAACAATTCCCGACGAGGTCCCAGATGCCAGACTCCTTGCCGTTCAGGCTCCACGAGAGAGGGCCTGACCCAGTAAGCGTCCGGGCGATCGCGTTGCCGTCGTACCCAGGTTGCACGGGATCGGGCAGCCCCTCGTAGACTCTCTCGCGGGGATCACTGTGGTGTTTGCCCCAGTTCGTGTTCCCTTTTGGCCATCCGAGCCCGTGCCGGTAGAGGTTCATGTACGCCCAGGCATACAACGACATCCACTCGTATCCTCCCGGGAGGTAGTAGTGGAGGATCTCATAGGTGTCGGCGTCCGTGATCGGGGCCGGCAGCGGCGGATAGAGTTCGAGGAGTTTCGCCGCGTTCGGGTCTGCCGTCGTATCCCCGCCGGTCCGGACGACCCGGCGGACATATCGGACGCCGCCCTGGGTGACGTAGACTCGTTTCCCGATCAGGTGGGACACGTCCTCGACGTAGAACTTTGACGCGCTTTCGTCGGCCAATGGGGTACAGGTGCCGCTCTTGCGGTTTGCAGCCCCGCCCCGGTTTTCGATGGCCTGTTTTGCGCTATACCAGGAGATCCACGTCCACGGCACCACGTGCGGCTTGCTGGCCGCACCATTCGCCCCGGGGTTGTTCGCACTCACCGAGCCGCGGGAGACGTTCGAGGCGTCGGGCTGACAGGCAAGATACTTGTCGATCCAGAACCCACCGAACAGGACGCCGTTCAGGTTCGTGTCGGGAAGCCCATCGCCGTAGAACAGTGGGATGTAGACCTGGTGGATTTCCAGGGTGTTCCCGGCCTCGTCGGTCTCGTAGACGACGCGGTTCAGGAGATCGGGGACTGCCGGTCGCCACGCGAGACCGCCGGCGGCGGTTGGGTTCGGGTGGATCTCCGCCCACGGATCCCCTGCAGGTAGTTTCGCCCATGCCCCCGCCTGCCCAATGATCAGGTCTCCTTTCTCTGCGGCCAGTCCTTCCACGGTCGCGAGCGGGCCGGATGAGGGCGACGGGTCGAAGTAGATCGTGCTCGGATCGCTGGCGACCGTGGCCACCTCGCGGACCACGTTCCCGGCTCCAGTCGGTCGGGTCTGCGTCAGACCCCCGGCCGTCGCGGCGGAGAGGTAGAGTGGGGCTCCAGGTGTCCAGGACCATGCCGTGTTGTTGACGTACCCGAGTTTCACAAGCCGCCCTTTCCCCCCGGCCACGCCCGAATCGAGCGCAATCGCCAGGTCGCCGGCGCTTGTCGCACCGCTGTTCGCCCGCGCCAGGTACCATTTCCCGTCGGATTTCAGGTATACGATCTGCCCGGCGTCGATTTTCTCGCCGTAAGTCTGTTCTGAGATGATGACTCCTGCTGCTGTTACTCCCATTTTGTCTCACTCCTTTAGCCACTCGTAAAGCGTTGCTTTACTAATCCCGAGGCGTTCTGCCATCTGATTTTTGCTCATGTTGTTCTCCAGCCGCTGCAGGAGCGCCTGCAGCGTTTCGTGGGGCCGCCCGTGCTCAAGGAGCACGGCAGCCTGCTTGGTCAGCGGTTCGATCCTTAGCCCCTTGACGCTCCGGAGTTCCTGCGCTGTGTCGGGGAGGTCGTCGGACAAGGCCAAGCGCTGATCGCACATGCAGTTGAAGGGCTGGTCCTCGCCGACGACGTAGCACTGTTTCGGGTAGTCCTTCGGCTGCCCCTTCGCCCCGGTTGCCGGGACAGTCCACGACTCACGAACCGGAACCGTCACGCCGTCCATGATGCTGTGCCAGGGTCTGGACCGGCCGGGGATCTTGCGTGCTCGCCAGGTCTTGCCCTTGAGCAGGTGCTCCGTCTCCTCGGCGAGCGCCTGCTTGCCGTAGCGCTGCGCCCCCATGATCTCGGTCCTCGCGACGAGGCGGGCGTGGTCGTCGGTCATGCCGGCGACGTCGCGCTGCAGGGCGAGCCAGGCGTCATTGACGTTGCCGCCATGCCCGATCACCTGGGTGAGCGAGGTCCGGACGAGGTTCTTGATGCTGTCCTCGACGCCACGCATGTTCCTCGCCGCCCGCTGCTGCAGGAGGCGGTAGGCGAAGGTCTGCGTGACATCAAAGTCTTTGGTGATGTGGACTCGGTAGAGCCCCTTGCCGATCCTGCCTTCGAGCTCCTCCTCCAGCCGCCGGCTCTCCAGGTCGATGCCGTGCCGGAGGGCATCGGCCCGAGGTTCGGCGGTGACCGCGAGGAGGTCGTCAGCGATCGCGATCTGGTCGAGGATCGCGTCGAGATCCACGACGGGGCGCGTGCTGTCCTCGCTCCGCTCCGCCGGGAACGCCTCTTCGATCGCCGGGCGGAGCGCCTGCAGGGCGTCGTCGAACACTCCGGCGACCCGGCGGTGCAGCGCCTCGATGCGGCTCTTCCATTCTTCCGGCTCGTCGTCAGGGGCCGCTTTGATGTCGGCGAGGGCTTTCGTCACGGGGTCTGGGGAGGAGAGCAGGAGCCCGCCGCCGTAGAGGGGTTCGGGAGCGTTCTCTATCCCGATGATCTCGGCAGCGACCCATTCTGGATGCGTCCGGCAGAGCGACTCGAACAGGGCGATCGGCATGTCGCCCCACGGGACCGGGTCCTCGCCACGCTCGACGAGGATGCGGTTCGGGGTGGACAGGCCGAGCCGGAGGTCGCTCTCCTGCTCCAGGCGTTTCTGCCGTTCGATAATCGGGTTGTGTGGGTCCCACTGAAACTCGATCTCGCCGTCGACGTCCCAATATGCTTCGAGGAACGGGAGGATCGAGCGGTTGATCGCGCCGGCGAGGAGTTCGAGCAGCGGGACCGTAGTGCGCCGCCAGACCGCTTCCGCCTGTTCCTGCGCGGTGTTCCCCTGAATGGCGACACACCCGTTCCTTCGCGTGACGTAGAATCCGGTACTGGTGGAGAAACAGTAGACAAATCCTGTATAGGGCTCCAACCGCGGGCGGTAGACCGTCCTCTCGTGGTCTTCCCGGATGAGAATGCGGTAGCATGTCTGCCGCCGCTCGTCGCCCTCATAGTGGACCGTCAGTTTCGTCCCATATCCCAGTTTGAACGCGAGCTCCTGGATGTCATCGGCGAGACCCGGACTGGTGGTGGAGTAGTAACCGCAGGCGCGGTTCTCCCGGGCGTCCCAGCTGCCGTCGCCAGCCACGAGGGCCTCGAACAAGGGGCGTAGCTTGTCGGGCGGCAGGTTCAGGTACGGGCGCGGGATCCGCTTCTCGCCGCAGTAGGCCCCGATGCTATCGAACAGGGGTTCTATCAGCTGGTCGCCGTAAACATTCCAGCGCGTGGTGTTGTCACGGACGTCCTGATACTCCTGATACTCCGCCCCGACTGCTTTCAGTACCCGGCGGATCTCTGCCACATTCTCCGAGTTCTTGTTGCTCTGGGCCAGGGTCATCACAGAGTAGCCTAGGTGACGGTCAGACCGCACCTTCCGCTTCTTCCCCATGGCACGGTGAACGCTGCTCAGCCCGCCTTCGCTGATCGCCCATCCTAGGAACCGCAGGTAGTCATCGGAGATCTCCATGTCTTCCCCGACCCACGCATCCGCCCCACTCTTGACGTTCACGCGGGATGCGCCAACCAGATCCTTTGCTGGCGCGACTTTCCAGGCGCGGGGGACGATCTTAGGGCGGGACCCTCTCGGCGTGTTGTTTTGCGTTTTCCCGCTGCGGTAGAGGATCGTGTGCTCCTGTGTGACCAGGATGTCTTGGCCGTTGCTCGCGAACCTCACCAGATCCTCATCGGCATAATACACGTGCAGGGGGCCGGGCACCTCCAGGCGGCACTCGCCTGTCTCCGGGTCATAGACCACGATCCGCTCTCCTGGCGCCACGTCCGGGTGCAACTTCCAGCCGTTTTCGGTGAGGACCTCGGTATCCTCGCTGTAGCAGCTGCGGTTCACGTCCTGCACGTAGCCGACCTCGTTCGCAGAGACGCCGAAGCACATCCAGACGAGGTTGTTGTACCACTCCTGACTCGCCAGGAACTCCAGTTCTTTCGGCGATGCCCGGAACGGTATCCAGGTGGCGTCGGTGGAGTTCATCAAGGCGAGTTTGTGCGGCTTGCCGACGATCTCGTCCTTCCAGTACTCCCGGAACCGGGCCAGGTTGTCGTTTGACAGGCCGGGTAGGTTCAGGATGCCCTCCGGCACCTCGTTCTGCGGGAAGTACTTCAGGTTGCTGACATCCTGGTTCAGGAGGATCTCGATGAGCCGGTGGGCCATCTGCACGCGGCTCCACCCATACTGCCGGTCGGTCGAGGGGTTTTCCTCGATCCACACGATCTGGTCGCGGGAGAAGGGGATGGGTGTGATCGCCCGGTAGAGGGGGGTATCCATCTGCGAGATCGTCGACATGCGCGGGAGCCCGGATCCGAAGGCGTCCTGCGTGATCGACGCCTGTGCTCCGACCTGATAGTATGCCGGGACGTCGCTGCCCGGTTCGGGCAGGAGGCCGTGTTCGTCGGGGTTTTTTGTGAAGGTGGCTCCATCGCGCGGGTAGATCTCCGCGAGGTATCCGTCGTCACCCGGGACAAGTTCGAGGACGCCGGCGTCGATGACGAGGATGTCGTTGAGGACCTCCTTGCACAGCGTGTCAAATGTCGCCGGGTTGCGGCTGAACCCCCCGTCGAGGAAGTCGACCACGGCGTCGCAGGCGGCGAAGTGCTTGCTCGTCGGCTTGTCGACGGTCGGGACGACACTCCACTCGGTCGTCGTGACCTGCCCCTTAATCGCGAGCATGGGGATCGAGACGGTGTGCGAGCGGGAGAATCGCCGGATGGTGTACAGGTCTTCGTAGCGCGGGACCCCTCTTCCCGGGGTATACCAGATTGACTGCGAGAGGTCGAGCGCCTGCGGCCCCCCGGCCCCGTTGAGCGCCCGGGCGCCGCCACCCTTGATCCCCGGCGCGACTACTGCCATCCGCCCTCCTCTGCCCGCTTGACGATCGGGGCGAGATGCCTGCGGATATCCTCCGGGGAGAGCTTGCGGATCTCGGCGATGTCCCGACAGACCACGTGGAGTGCTTTGTGCTCCCGCTGTCCGATACTCTCGGCGAAGGCAGCGATCTGGTCATCGGTCGTGCCCTGCCGGCAGATCCAGACGTAGACACGATCGGGGGCGTCGTGGAGCGTCTCCAGCATCTCGACGGGGTCCGCCGGCACCCGGACCTCGTACGGCTCCGGCACGAGCCGGGCCGGGGGCTCGACACGGAGAAGCCGGGCGAGCGTTGTGATGAATTGCTGTCTGATGGTTGTCACTATCTGCCTCCTACAATGCGAAACAGGCGAACTCCTCGACGGGTTCGGCGAGTTCGGTGATCGCCCATACGAGCGCGTCCATACGGTCGGGAGAGTCGTCGCCGGGGATCCACTCGCACATTTGATCCTCTAACTCCGGGAACGCGCCGACGTGGTGAACCTCCCCCTTCTCATAGAGTGCGGCGACCGGCTCGGCTCGGATGTATTTTCCCCGGCTCGCAGTCACCTTCTTGAACGGGAGACTCTTCGAGACGGTGCGGAGGTTCACCTCGACGAGATCGCCGCCGTTGTTCGTCTCGCCGATAACCCGGTCGGCCTTGTGCTTGTCCACCGCCCATGCGACCTGTTTGGCCCAGTCGAGCGGTGAGCCTCTGACGGAATAGTCGCCGAGGACGTAGAGGTGGCCGGCTGCATCCTTCCCGACCACAACGATCCCGGTTTCGTCACTCGTCTCGCTCCCAGTGACGGCGGGGTCCACGCCGACGACGATCCGCACGAGGTTTGGGAGCGTGCCCGTGTGTCGGTGGTCGTCGATCATGCTCCGCTTCCAGAGCGCCCCCTCCGGGTCGTCAAGCCATTCGCCCTCAAGGAACCGGCGGCGTTTGCGTTCGGGGAGAGAGGCGAGCGTGTCCTCGATATACCCTTCAGGGAGGTTCTCGCGGTTGTCCATCGGGTTCATGTTGAGGACGGCGTAGCGTTCTGGGTTCGGGACGGCGACGCGGGTCTCCGGGTCGATATGCTCCAGGAAGAGTTTGTGCAGCCAGTGGCTCTTTGTCGGCGGGTTGCAGTCCACGTATGCCCGGTTGATGAGACAGGTCTTCTGCGCGAGGCGGGTCTGTGCCGTGGTGTATGCGTGGTAGGAGATTTGGGAGGCCTCGTTGTAGTAGATCGTCGAATACTCCATGCCGAGGATTTTCTCGACCCGCTCATCGTCGTCGAGCCCGCCGAGCCAGATCTCGGAGCCGTTCGGGAGCGTAAAGAACCAGTCGGTCTTATCGAGTTCGTAGGTAACGCCGATGAGCCCGAGCACCTTCGGCATCGTGTCCCGCCCGACCGAGTTTTTCACGTCGCGGAAGTGGAACCGGAGGATCGCATGTCGGGAGCCCGCGGCCTTGAGTGCCCGGACTACGATAGAGTAGCAGGCAATGAAGGTCTTGCCGCTCCGGGAGCCGCCGGAGAGGAGGATATACCGGATATCGGGGTCGCTCATGAGGGCGATGGCCTGCCGCTGTTTGGCGGTTTTTTTGATGCCGGTCACAGATCTTCGTCCTCCTTGTCGAAGTGGATATCCACGAGGCCCTGGACATCGACCTTCGCGGCGGCGTCTATCCCGAGGAGTTTCGCGCGACGTTCCATGATGCGGAGACAGCGGTCAATCCCGGCGAGGTCGTTGCCGTCGCTGATGGCGCGGTAGGCGATGAGGTAGAGCTCGTCGAGCCGCTGGAGTTCGAGGTCGCGGACGTGCACGGCCTCCTCCCGGCATTTGTCGGCGAGGTTTTCCAATTCTGATAAGACATAGCGGCAGGCGGTGCTCCGGTTGCACCCTAACTCCTCGCCGATCTGGGTGTAGTTCATCCCCCGCTTCCTGAGTTCAAGCGCCTTGAGTGTCTTCTCGGTGGTGCGGATGCGGCGGACGGAGCTCTTCGCGGCCGCGCCGACGTTCGTCCGGGCCATCAGTCGACCACCCCCCCGGCGATCTTCGCAATGATTACCTCGATGTCTTCCTCGAATGCCTTGACCGCGCAGTATCGCGCCGGAAACGGACACTCGCCGACCGCGAGGATCTTCTCCATCGTCACCCCCTGAGGGAGTCCGCGAGGCGGCCCGCCTGCTCGACGATGGCGCCGAACTCATCTTCCGTGATCGCGTCGTCCTCCCAGGCGTCGCGGATGGTCGTGAGGAGATCGACCGACTCGTCGAAGGCC
>Ga0265297_10006144_pt1 | contig 17670 bp, 11 predicted proteins | sample Munlanlwell13791_FD_192502 | JGI IMG/M metagenome (GOLD analysis project Ga0265297, IMG submission 192502) | Leachate microbial communities from a municipal landfill in Southern Ontario, Canada - Leachate well 137-91 | ecosystem: Engineered > Solid waste > Landfill > Unclassified | place...
TTCGTCTGAACTATTAAATATATAAATTAGACCTAAGTTGTTTAAAGGTAGTCCTAAAGTTTTACGCAAACCAAATATAATTTTGGGACGACTATTTAAGAGATCGCTGTATCAAGAATTGAAATTTTTAGTGGCTATTTTTTTGTTAATAATAGCAAAAGTTGATTTATCAAAAATTTGAGTAAAATGATCAAGATAAAATTCTAAATCTGACTGTGTGGCGAAGGCTAACAAAATACTTTTACCTTGGTTAAAAGTGGTAACAATATTTTGATATAAATTTAAATCAAATATTTTATTGGCCGTGTTATCTATATTTAAATTTGGTGTTTCATAATTATCGATATTAGGTTTGGCTAGATATTTAATTAGGGATTTAAGATTGTTGGGTAATAAAATTTTTGCTACTCGAGTTAAATCGTCAAAATAATAAGAACTAATAAATTTACTAATTTCTCAAAAAGATTTATCAACGATTGAACCAGAAATTATTTTGTTTATTTTTTTAAGAGTAAAGGCATTGGCTTTTAAATCGCCTTTCAAATTTTCAAGTGGAGTAGTGGATACAACTAAAGCCAATATTTTTTAGTTTGGATTGATATTTCAACAATAGCCCCTTTTTCAATAGGGGACTTGTAATAATAGGTAAGTATTTGAGAGACATTTTTGGGTAGATGTTGTAAAGGAATAACCTCAAAAATAAACATAATAAAATTTTATCCCGCTTCGCTCCACACTGATGTGCATTTAAAAATAGATGGAGTTGACGGTAAGTTTTATTAAATTAAATTTGAAAAATAAAATTTTGTTTAGCTTCAGTGTGGGGACTTATTTTAAAAAAGTTCCTAGACTTTTTTAAAAATTGTATTATCGAAATTTTAAACTTAAAAGTTAAATGTCCCACCACAACCAACCGAAGGTTGGTGTGGGCCTGCCTGCCGGTAGGCAGGGGCTAGCAAAAGTCCCCCCACACTCAGAAAGTTTAAGGTTAAAAATTGAATTTTTAACCATGGGATGATTCAATTTATTAAGTAAAGTGCATTTTAATTAGAATGTTTGGTTGCAAAATATTACATTTATCACTCCAAAACTTTTCTGAGTGTGGGGGCCAAGCAAAAATAGAAAGAGTAATTAGTAAATAGTAATTGGTAATTATTTATTTACTCTTTACTATTGATTTACAATTGTTTTACTACTGTTTTATCATTGCTTTACTATTGTCTTTTTATTACTTCTTACTCTTTACATAAGTATAATATATTTTTGGGTTTTTATCAAATTATTGAATAAATACTTTTTTTATGATAAAATGACTATATAATGATTTTTAATTCGTTGTTTTATGGTGCCATTAATAGTAAAAAACGATCTTAAAACAGAAATAAATATTTTTTGATATTATATAAATAATACCAAGGATTTATATCACAAAAAATTAATTTTTAATTATTTTATTGATTTGAAAAATCTTTTAGAGCAAGTAAATGATGAAAAAGAAGCAAAAAATATTATAAAAAATTATATTGTATCGTTTAGACAAAAATACAGTTGTAAAATTCAAAAAATAGAAAAATTGATAGAGGAACAAGTGATAGCTATTGGCAATACAATAGTTAATGAGCTAGCCAGTTTGATGAACTACAAATTTAATGATAATCACGAGGGTTATATAATTGTTCCAGTTATTATTCCTTTTTCTCCATTTAAGGGAAATACTTTTTTTTATTCTGTTATAAACCAATTAAAATTAGAAGATTTAAAAAAATTAGATTTGTTAATCGTATTAGCTCATGAAATATCTCATTTTTTATTGTTTGAAAAGCTTAAAGAGCCATTTTTTGCTGATGAAAGTATAATGACCGAAAATGAATTATATTTTTTAAAAGAAATATTGGCAGTTGTATTGATACGTTCTAATGACTTGGCACAATGATTAAAAACAGATAAATATGAAGGTAATACATTGCTAAGGTTTTTAAATATTGAAGATAATGGTCATATAGAATCAATATCAAATTATTTTAATACTTTTTATAGAGATTATTCTAAAAAAGAATTGAATTTTGATGTATTTTTAATTGATATGATAAAGAAAATAAAAAGTATTTCAATCGTACTAGACGAAAAGAGAAGAATATGAAATCAATATGGGGCTGAACGTAAAAAATATGCTAATCAAATGCTAGAATATCAGCAACCTATAAAAATAGAGTAATAAAAAGTGAGAAATTAGATGGTATTGACAAAATGGTTAAAATTTTGTATAATGATGATATAAAATTTGTTCATTCAAAAGGAGAAAATTATATGAGTTTTTATAGACATTTAAATGGCCCAATAAGTGTTCAAATTGAGATGACAAACATGTGTAATTGTAATTGCATTTATTGTTATAATTATTGGCGCGGAAATGATTTTGTTCCGAAATTTTTGTCTTATGACCAGATAGACCAAATTGTTTCCCAACTAGTGCGTGAAAAAGTTTTTCATGTAGTAATCACTGGAGGAGAGCCGCTATTGTGTTTTGAGAAAACTTGTTATATTGTTTCTAAATTATTAAATTGTGGTATTAATGTTAATCTTAATACTAATGCCCAGCTTTTAACGGAAGTTTTTTGTCAAGAACTTAAAAAAGTCGGATTGAAAAACATGTTGGTTTCTTTACCTTCTTGTGATCCGGATGTTCACAAAATCATTACGAATAGTAATGGTTTTTTAAAAACCGTGAATGGCATAGATTTGGCGGTGAAAAATGGATTTTCGGTCTCGGTAAATATGGTAGTTAATAAAAAAAATGTTAATCATGTTTTTGAAACGGCGATGTTTGTTGCTAATTATGGTGTGAAATCTTTTTCAGCCACTAAGGCAACTCCACCGGTGGGAGTTGATCTAAATAAATTTAAAGAAATTGATTTATCAGACGACGAATTTCAAAAGACATTTTATTCATTGATTAAAATACAAGAAGATCTTAAAATGAATATTAATGTTTTGGAATGTTACCCATTGTGCTCTTTTCCTGATGATTTTAGGCTAAGCAGATTAACTTCTCATCAATGCTTGGCGGGCGTAACTAATTGTACGATTGGTACGGATGGAGAAACCCGTCCTTGCACACACTCTCATTTAACTTATGGCAATGTTTTTTCTGAAAGCTTATCAATTATTTGGGAGAGAATGAAAGATTGGCGAAATGGCGAAATGATTCCAAAAAAATGTAAAGAATGCAACTTATTAAAATCTTGTTCTGGCGGTTGCCGTATGGAATCTTATGCTCGAACTGGCAAGATAAATGAGTTAGACCGTTGGGCTAATCCCAATAACATTGTTTTTAAAGAGTTATTAAATTCTCAAAAAATGGTTATTGTAAGTGCTCAAAGTAAGCTATGTATTAACAAAAATGTCAAGTCAAGAACAGATAACGATTGTAGCATTTTGTCTGTGAGTTCTCCGTTAATTGTTTCTCAAGATGTTGAAAAATTTGTAATGGATTATGTAGAAAACAAATCCTTTACGCCGGAAGAAATTGCAAAAAAGTATCAATTAAATTTGAGACAAGTGTTACATGTAATCAGCAAATTAGTAAGAAAAAAAATTATAATCAAGATTTGAAAAGAAAGGAGGTAAATGGTATGCCACACTTTAAAGTATTATCCATATTCGGAAGCGGGATTTCTTGCGATTCTTTGGATGATTGCGACCGAGAACAGTGCGAAGCTTGTGATTGTGATGACGATTGCGAAGATTTTGCCTGTGACAACGATGATCCGGGTTGCGATTCATCCGCTAGCGGCGGAGAAGACGCTAGCGATGGCGATGATGACGAGAGCTAATATAAGCTTGACTCATTATTGATTTATTGTTTTGGTCTAAACACTACTTGTTAAAATTAATGAGTAGTGTTTTTTATTGAATAAATACTTTTTTTGTGGTAAAATCCATTTATTAATAGTTAAATAAATGAATTTTATGCTACAAGAATTTATACTAAGACAGATGATTATGGCTCAAATTAAGAAATTAAATTTGCCGAAAGATAAACAAGATAAAATTGTTAATGCAATTGTTAAAAATCCAGAGTTTTTCAAAAAAATGGCCGAAGAAATGCAATCGGAAATGAAAAGTGGTCAAAATCAAATGCAAATTGCTCAAAAGTTGGCGGGTAAATATCAAGATGAAATTAAACAAATTTTAGAAAATTAACATGAAAATTCATAGATTTATGTATGATTTTAATTTTAATGACGATTTGTTGATAATCAAGGATAGGGAATTAATTAACCAAATTAAAAATGTTTTAAAATTAAGACGAGGTGAGAAAATTATATTAGTGGGTTTAGATGGGAAGGAAGCTTTAACCGAGGTAGTAAACGTAATGAGCGAATTTATTCAAGTGAAGTTGTTAAATATTGATACCAATCAAAATATTAGTGATATAAATGTAAATTTATGTTGTTCAATTCTTAAAAATAGTAATTTTGAATTAGTAACGGAAAAGGTTGTGGAAATTGGTATTGTTGAAATTACACCAATGATTTTTCAACGAACCATAAAAACTAATTTGAATTTTTCACGATTAAACAAGATTGCTAAAGAAGCAATCGAACAATCTGAGCATGCAAACGAAGTTAAAATTAATGATATTATTGATTTTAAAACTTCTTTGTTCAAAAAACAATGAAGTGATAGCATAAATATTTTATGTGATAGAAGTGGTATAAGCATAGAAAAAACAATGGAAATGCTTAAAAATAAAAAAGATTTAAAAATTAATTTATTTATTGGGCCAGAAGGTGGGTTTTTAAGCGATGAAATATTTTTGGCCGAAAAAAATGGTTTTTTAATTATGAATTTAGGGCAAGGTATTTTGAGAGCTGAAACCGCTGCTATTGTCGCTGCTTTTACTATGCTTAATTATAATTAACATGAAAATATTAGTCGAAGTTAAATTAAAAAGTAAAAATATTGGTGTAGAAAAGATTTCCGAAAAACATTTTATTGTAAGAACCAATAAAGAAGCCAAAGACAATAAAGCCAATAATGATATAATTTTGCAGTTAGCAAAATATTTTAAAGTGTCGAAAAATAGCATTGAAATTAGGGTTGGCAAAACTACCAAAAATAAAATTGTGGAGATAATAAAGAGTAAATGGTAAAGAGAAAACAATAGTAAAGCGATAGTAAAACAGTAGTAAGACAATCGTAAAGGAAAGAGTAAGAAGTAAATGGTAATGAAAAGAGTAATTAGTAAAAAGTAATTAGTTAAAAGAGAAGATAAATCCATATTCGAAAAATCACTTAATTAAAGTGATTTTTCGATTTGTAGATTTGCTAGTCCCTGCCTACCGGCAGGCAAACTCCACACTAAATTTGTATTCAGTATTTTGTATTAATTTTTGATACCGCTTCGCTCCACACCAAGTTTGCACTAGTCATTGTGACATTAATGCTAAGTAATACTAATCATTTTCAATATTAATTTATTAGCAAACTTGATGTGGGGACATGTTTTTGACTTTCAGATTTGACCTTTGACCCCGCTTCGCTCCACGACCAACCGAAGGTTGGTGTGGGGGCATGCTTTTGAGTTAATCTTTTACTTGTTTTTTTGAGAAAATTATATTAAAATGTGGTTAATGAAAATAAGTATAAAAAACTATTAAATAATTTAATTATGAACTTAGTAAAAAAATTTGGAGAAGTGAGTATTAAAGATGTTTTAGAAGTTGGTGGTAAAAACGCATCGTTAGGCGAAATGCTTCAGCAACTTTCAATTAGAAAGGTAAATGATCCAGAAAAAGTTATTCAATTAATTTTAAAAGCTGTTAAAGAAGCTGGTTACGAACCGGGTAAAGATATTTTTATATCGCTCGATTCGGCGGCTTCATCTTTTTATGAAGATGGTAAATATAACATGGGAATAGGCGAATATTCTAGTAGCGAAATGGTTGATTATTACGAAAAATTAATTAAAAAATATCCAATTATTTCTATCGAAGATGGATTGGCTGAAGACGATTGATCAGGTTGGCAATTATTGCAAAAGAGATTGGGCAATAAAGTTACGTTGATTGGGGATGATTTATTTGTGACCAACACTAAATTATTAAAAAAAGGAATTGATTTAAAAGCCGCCAATTCGATTTTAATCAAACCCAACCAAATTGGAACTTTATCGTCAGCCATTGAATCTATTAAATTGGCTAAAGCTAATAAATTTTCTTGAGTGGTTTCACATCGATCGGGTGAAACTTTAGATACAACAATTTCAGATATTGCCTACTCAACAACCGCTTTTGGTTTAAAAACTGGCTCTCCCCATCAAAGTCCAGATTGTAAAGAAAGTGAAGATGTTAGACGGGTGAAATATTTGAGGATGGATTATATGGAAAAACGCGATCAATTTAAGAAAAAGAAATTACCTTTAGGGTTAGTTATTTTAGATGGTTGAGGATTAAGAGAATCAACTGAAGGCAACGCTATTAAATTGGCTAATACTCCTAATTTTGATTACTTATGAAATAATTTTAAACACGCTGAATTAAAAGCATCCGGTTTGGATGTGGGTTTACCGCATGGCGAAATGGGCAATTCCGAAGTATGTCATTTAAATATTGGGGCCGGTAGAATTGTTGAACAAGATGTAGTTCGTATTGATCATAGCATAGAAGATGATAGTTTTTTTGAAAACAAAACTTTGTTAGAGGCTTTTTCATTTGCTAAAAAGAATAATTCGAAAGTTCATATTATGGGCTTAGTATCCAATGCAGTGGTGCATTCATCATTAAAACATTTATTAGCTTTACTTGATTTTGCAAAAGAGCAAAATTTTAAAAATGTTTTAATCCATGCCATCACTGATGGTCGGGATTCGTCACCAACAAGTGCAAAGGATTGGATGGTAAAAATTGAAGAAAAAATTAAAGAGACCAATACCGGTAGAATTGCAACTATTTGCGGAAGATATTATGCAATGGATCGAGATCAAAGATGAGAACGCACTCAAATATATAGCGATTTATTAACAAAAGGCGAAGGGAAAATTGTTAAAGATTGAAGAAGCGGGATTGAAGAATCTTATAAAAATAAAGTGACTGACGAATTTATTAAACCAACAATAATTGGTAATGATAAAAACAATGTAATTATAGAAGACAATGATGTTGTGATTTTCTTTAATTTTAGAAGTGAAAGACCTAGACAAATTACTAGAGCTTTGATGGATGAAAAGTTTAGAGAATTTAATGTAAATAAAATTGATAATTTGAAATGAGTTTGTTTTACCGAATATGATGAAACTTTTAAAACTAATAAAAATATTAGTGTGGTGTTTCCAAAAGTAAAAATTGAAAATACTTTATCCGATGTTTTAGCTAAAAATGGTATTAAACAATTAAAAATTGCGGAAACGGAAAAATATGCGCACGTTACTTATTTTTTCAATGGCGGTAATGAAAAAATTCTTAAAAATGAAACTCGAATTTTAGTTGATTCGCCCAAAGAGGTTTCGACCTATGATCAAAAACCCGAGATGTCAGCTAACGTGGTGACAGAAAAATTATTACAAGCCATGCCCAATCAAGATTTTTTTGTTTTAAATTTAGCTAATCCGGATATGGTTGGTCATACGGGTAATTTATTAGCCACAATTGAAGCGGTAGAAACGGTGGATCGTAATTTAGGAAAAATTATTGAGAAAGCTAAAGAATTGGGTTATACATTATTAGTTATGGCTGATCATGGTAACGCTGAAGAAGAAGATGAAAAAGACTTAAGTCGATTAACTTCGCATACTACTAATCCGGTACCATTTATTTTAGCGGATTTTTATAATAAATTTGTCAATGTGGAATTAGAGACGCAAGGTACATTGGCGGATGTAGCATTAACCATTTTAGATTTACTAGATATCGAAAAACCAGTTAACATGACGGGCAATAGTTTGATTAAACAAATTTCTAATAAAAATAATTATTTAATTCAAAAAATTGAGGCCTATGAAACTTTTGACTCTAGAAATAAATCGACCATTAAAGCTAGAATTATTTTAGATGATGGATCAGTTGGCGATTGATCAATGGTGCCAGCCGGTAAATCAACCGGTAAGGGAGAGGCAATTGTTGTTTCAACTCAGCAAGCTTTAACTAATATTTTAGAGATTGAAAAAGTTTTAAATCAGCAAATGATAAATGTTTTTGATCAAAAAACTATTGATCAAATTTTAATGGAAAATTTGAATCGTTGAGGTGGAAACACAACTTTGGCGGTATCTTTAGCGGTAGCTAAAGTTGCAGCTAAAAAGAAAAATCAAGAACTTTATGAATATATTGAAACCGTTTATGATTATAATAGTCGTAAAACTGATAGAGTGGCTATGTTGATGAATATTTTTAATGGCGGACTTCATGCTTTACGCAATGATGAAAAACTCGGAATTGATAAACCGGCCATTCAAGAGTTTATGATTTATGTTAAAGACAAAAATTATAAATTAGCAATTGATAAAGCTGATAATATTTATTGAAAATTAAAAGAAATATTATTTAGCGAAGGTTTTGATAATCAACACTTTGGCGATGAAGGCGGTTATTCACCACAAGTATCATCTGGCCTAAATATTCCCGATGGGTTTGCCACTACGAGTGCAGCTTATTTTTACTTTTTGAAAGAAACTGGCATTGAAAACAAAATTAAATCAATTGTTGATAAAATCAAAGTTAATGACATCAAAGATTTACAGAAAAAATCCAAAGAATTACAAACATTAATTTTAAAGACCGATTTTCCAAAATTGTTGAAAGATGAAATTATCAAAAATTATCAATGACTGCAAAAGAAATATAAAGATAATAATCTAGCGGTGGCGGTTAGATCATCAGCTACATCTGAAGATTCAGTGACATCTAGTTTTGCTGGCCAACATGAATCATTTTTGAACGTTTCGGGTGAAAAAAATTTGATATATGCAATTAAGCATTGCATTGCATCGTTATTTACTGAAAGAGCGATTGCTTATCGAGATAATTTAAAAATGAAATATTCTGATGTAGCTTTATCAGTGGGTGTGCAAAAAATGGTTCGATCGGATTTAGCTTGTTCGGGTGTAATGTTTTCTTGTGATACGGAAACCGGTTTTCCTGATGTAGTTTTAATTAATTCAAGTTTCGGACTAGGTGAAAATATTGTGAAAGGTAGAGTGGAAAGTGATCAGTTTTATGTTTTTGAAAAAACTTTAGCTAAGGGCAGTAGACCAATATTAGAAAGACGGGTTGGGCGTAAAGAATTGACTATGGTATATGGTGAAAAAATGAATGAAGTTAAAAATTTGAAAACACCAGTTGAAAAACAATCAAAGTTAACGTTAACCGATGACGAAGTTTTAGAGTTAGCAAAATATTCGTTAATTATTGAAAATCATTATGGTCGTCCCATGGATATTGAATGAGCTAAAGATGGCAAAGATAAAAAATTATACATTGTTCAAGCTCGACCCGAGACAGTTCAAAGTCAAAGAGATGTTCAATTTTTGGAAGAGTATGTTTTCGATAACAGTAAAAAATATAAAGAAATAGTAACAGGTTTGAGCGTTGGTAATAAAATTGGTAAGGGTAGGGCGAGTGTAATTAAAGATATCAAAGACATCGCCAAATTTAAGAAGGGTGATGTTTTGATTACTCATATGACTGATCCAGATTGAGTACCAATTATGCGTATGGCTTCAGCTATTGTTACGGAAAGTGGAAGTAGAACGTGTCATGCAGCAATTGTGGGTAGAGAACTAGGGCTACCAACAATTGTTGGTGCTTATAATGCTACAAAGTTGATAAAAGATAAACAAATGGTGACAGTGGTTTGCAGCGAAGGTGAAAAAGGAATTGTCTATGATGGTAATTTAAATTTTACGATTAATCGTACGGATTTATCGAAATTAACAAAACCAAAAGTGAAAATTACGATGAATATTGGCGATCCCAATCAAGCGTTTTTAAATAGCTTTATACCTAATGATGGAGTGGGACTTGCTAGAGAAGAATTTATTGTGGCTAATCATATAAAAATTCACCCAATGGCGTTGATTGAATATAAAAAGCAAGATGCAAAAATAAAAAAGCAAATTGATGAAATTACTTTTGGTTATACCGATAAATCTCAATTTTATGTTGATAAATTGGCTGAAGGTATTGGCAAAATTGCTAGTGCTTTTTATCCGAAGGAGGTTATCTTAAGATTTTCGGATTTTAAAACCAATGAGTACAAAAATTTAATTGGTGGATTAAATTATGAATTAAATGAAGAAAATCCAATGATTGGTTTTAGAGGGGCATCACGTTATTATCATTCATCTTTCAAGCCAGCTTTTGATTTGGAACTGAAAGCTATTAAAAAAGTAATAAACGATTTTGGTTTAACAAATTTATCACTAATGATTCCATTTTGTCGGACTATCAGTGAGGGCGAAAAAGTTGTAAAATTAATTAAATCAACTGATATTGAAAAACCAAAAATTTATGTGATGTGTGAAATACCATCGAATGTTATATTAGCGGATAAATTTTTGGATATATTTGATGGTATGTCCATTGGTTCAAATGATTTAACTCAGCTTGTTTTAGGAATCGATCGTGATGCTAATCATTTAATTCAAAATATTGCTAACGAAAATGATGAGTCGGTTAAAGAATTAATTAAAATGGTTATCAAAAAATGCAAAGATAGAAACAAATACATTGGTATTTGTGGGCAAGCACCGAGTGATTATCCAAAATTTGCTCAATTTTTAGTTGATGATCATATTGATTCGATGAGTTTAAATCCTGATTCGGTTTTAAAAATTAGAAAGTTTTTGGGATAAAAAAATGAGATGGACATACGAAATATCCACCTCTGTATTTAGTGTCTATATATTATCATTGATTTTAATAATTATCAATAGCAAGTTAACAAATCAAAAATATGAATTTGAATTTTGAGCAAAATTTATGAAATAAAAAAAGAAATTATATATTTGGACTTGATGAAGTAGGCAGGGGGCCACTGGCTGGACCAGTGGTTGTTTGTGCAGTTTGTATAAATAAAAATCATAAAATACCTGATAGTTTACAGAAAAAAATAAATGATTCAAAAAAATTGACTCATGTTAAAAGGCAAGAAATATTAAAGGAAATTAAAAATAGAAGTGATATAAAATATACCATTTATAAATTAGGTGAAAAGGAAATTGATAAAATAAATATTTTAAATACAACGCTTAAAGCCTTTAAACGTGCAGTTATGTTGCTTGAGAAGAAATTAAATCATAAACCCGATTTAATATTAATTGATGGAAACAAAATTATAAAAAATTTAGTTAATTATAAACAGCAAGCAATTATTAATGGTGATAGTAAAGTACTTTCAATTGCATTAGCTTCGATTATTGCAAAGGAGTATAGAGATAATTTAATGATAAAATATGCAAAACAATATCCAAAATATGATTTTGAAATTAATAAGGGTTATGGTACTAAAAAACATAGAGAGGCCATTAAAAAATTTGGTATTTGCAAAATTCATCGGAAAAGCTTTTTAAATAAAATACAAATAGGAAAGAGTAAGTAGTAAGTAGTAAATAGTAATGAAAAGAGCAAATGGTAAATAGTAAGACAATTGTAAAGCAATAGTAAAACCCACCACAACCAACCGAAGGTTGGTGTGAGGGCTAGCAATAGTAAAACGGTAGTAAAACCCGTCACGACCAACCAGAGGTTGGTGTGGGCCTGCCTACGGTAGGTAAACCTACCTGCCGGTAGGCAGGGGATAGCAATAGAAAAACAATTAAAATTATTATATGAAAAATAAATTGTTAGTTATAATTGGACCAACGGCGGTGGGTAAATCCGATTTGGCAATCAAAATAGCTAAAAAATATAATGGTGAAATAATCTCAGCTGATAGTCGCCAGGTCTATAAAAAATTAGATTTAGGCACTGGCAAAGTTTTGCGTGATAAAAAAAGCGATAAAGAGTATTTATCAGAAGGTATTATTCATTATGGTATTGATATTGTTGATGTAAAAAAACAATATAATATTTCTGATTTTCAGAAGTATTGTAACAAAAAGATAAAAGAAATTTGGAACAAAAATAAATTACCAATTATTTGTGGTGGCTCGCCGTTGTACGTTATCAGTGTTATTGAAGGATGACAATTTCCTAAAACAAAACCTAATTTAAAGTTAAGACAAGAATTAGAAAATAAAAGCGCAGAAGAATTATTTGAAATATTAGAAAAATTAGATAAAAATAGATCTAAAACTATTGATAATAAAAATAAAAGAAGATTGGTGCGGGCCATAGAGATTTTAAAACAAGAGCAAGCTATAAAACCACTTAATAAAAAACCGATAAAAGCGGATATATTAATTTTGGGAGTTAAAAAAGAAAGGGAAGAAGTTAGAAAATTGATTTTAAAGAGATTGGATAAAAGAATTAAAGAAGGCATGATTGATGAAGTAAAAAATTTGAAAGGTGATGGTATCAGTTCCGAAAGGTTAAATGATTTAGGACTTGAATACCGCTATATTAATTTATATATAGAAGGGAAGCTGAATTTAAAAGAAATGAAAGATCAATTATATTTTAAGATATGCCAGTTTGCTAAAAGGCAAATGACTTGGTTTAAAAAGTTTAATAATGTTTTGTGAATAGAAAATAATATTAAAATAGCAGATAATATAGTAAAACAATGGAAAAATAAAGAGTAAATAGTAAAAAGTAATTAGTAATTAAAAAACAATAGCAAGACCCACCACAACCAACCAAAGGTTGGTGTGGGCCTGCCTGCCGGTAGGCAGTGGCTTGCCCCGTTAGAAGAATTGGTTTAATTAATGATTTGACATTTTTTTGCTAAAAATGTATAAACCAATTCTTCAAATGAAGGCTTGCCCCGTTAGAAGAATTGGTTTAATTAATGATTTGACATTTTTTTGCTAAAAATGTATAAACCAATTCTTCTAACGGGGCTTGCTTTTTTTTGATTAATTCCTTACAATTTAAGTACAAAATATTAAATAAAATATTATGTATAAAGTTAGGTTGGCTTGTCTAGAAGATGTTGATGCGATATGAAATATGGGCAAAAATGTCAATGAATTTGAAACGGCTAGCGAAGTCGTATATTTTTGACCAAGAGAGATATTAAAAGAATGTATTGATAAAAAAGATGTTATTATGTTAGTGGCGGAAGCTGAAAATGAAATAGTAGATTTTATTATTGTTAATGTTAATTTATCACTAAAAAAATCAGAGATTGAAAATATCTATGTTTTAGATAGTTTTAGAAATCAAAAAATAGGCAGTCAATTAGTAACGGAGGTTATAAAGGAATCAAAAAAAATTGGAGTTGAGAATATTTGTTTTTTATCATCAAAAGATCATTCTTTTTGAGAAAAAAATGGATTTTTATTAGGAGAAGATTTTAAATGGATGGATTTAATATTAACAGATAGATTTAAAAAATAGCCATGGATTTTGCTCACCTTCATGTTCACACTCATTTTAGCTTACTAGACGGGTTGTCAAAAATTGACGACCTGGTTTTACGTGCCAAAGAATTAGAATTAAAAGCTTTAGCTATCACTGATCATGGTAATATGTATGGGGCAGTTGAATTTTATGAAAAATGTAAAAAGGCTGGAATTAAACCAATCATTGGTTGTGAATTATATGTAGCTCCACGTAATTTAAATCAAAAAGAAGGAAACATTGATTCAAAAAATTATCATTTGATTGCTTTGTGTAAAAATGCCAATGGTTACAAGAATTTAATTAAACTAGTTAGTATTTCGCATGTTGATGGTTTTTATTATAAACCAAGAATTGATAAAGAAATATTAAAACAATATAAAGACGATATTGTATTTTTATCGGGCTGTTTAAAAGGTGAAATTGCTAATCATATTGCTAATTCCAATATTGAGATGGCCGAAGAAATATTAAAAAAATATGTTGATATTTTAGGAACCGAAGATTTTTATTTAGAACTTCAACATCATCCAAATCATCAATCTCAAATTAAAGTAAATGCCGGACTTAAACAATTAGCTGATAAATATAATTTGAAAACTGTTATGACGTGTGACTCTCACTATTTGCGAACTGAAGATCGAGATACTCACGAAGTGTTACTAGCTATTCAAACTGGTGTTACTATGAACGATAACGATCGAATGTCTCTTAGAGATTTTGATTTATCTTTAAAGGATCCAAAAGAATTGGCGGAGTGTTACCCTAATGATTTAAAATCTTTGGAAAATACCATGGAAATTGCTAATAAATGTAATTTTGATTTTGATTTTAAATCTTTAAATTATCCAAAAGCAACTTTTGAAGGCGTTGATAATAATGAAGAATTTTTGAGAAAATTAATTTTTGAAAGATTGCCAAATTTTTATGATCCAAAAGATCAAAAAATACTGGATCGAATAGAATACGAACTTTCAATTATTAAACAAACTGGCTATATTGACTATATCTTAATTGTTTGAGATATTGTTAAATTTTGTAATGAAAATAAAATACCTTGTAATGCTCGAGGATCAGCCGCTGGCAGTATTATTTGCTATTTGTTAAAAATTTCTAACGTTGATCCAATTAAATGTGAATTATATTTTGAAAGATTTTTAAATCCAGAGCGGGTATCGCCTCCGGATATTGATTTGGATGTGGCTGATAAAGATAGATCATCGGTTATTGGTTATATTACTAAAAGATTTGGCGAAAAAAATGTAGCTCAAGTCGCAACCTTTGGTATTATGAAATCACGTTTAGCGGTTAGAGATGTTACCCGCGCTTTGGGATTGCCATATAGTTTAGGCGATCAAATTGCTAAAATTATACCAATGAATTTAGGAATTGACGAAGCGCTGGATACAATTCCAGAACTAAAAGAATTATATTTATCAAATCTTGATGCTAAATTGGTTATGGATGTTTCCAAGAAACTAGAAGGGGTGGCTAGACATTTATCCACTCATGCAGCTGGTGTAGTGGTGGCGCCAACAGAACTTACCAATTATTTGCCCATTCAACATTCGAGTCGAAAAGAAGGCGAAGTGGTAGTTCAATATTCAAAAGATTATGTTGAAAAATTAGGATTATTAAAATTCGATATTTTAGGATTAGCTAATCTAAATATTATTAAACAAAGTTTGAGAGTTATCAAAAAAATTTATGATAAAGATATTGATATAGATAAAATTGATGCTAGTGATCCCAATCCTTATAAAATTTTACGTAAAGGTGATACAATTGGTGTTTTTCAATTAGAATCAGAAGGTATGAAAAAATTATTAAGAGAATTAAAAGTGAGCAATATTGAAGAGGTATCGGCTGTGATCGCTCTTTATCGACCAGGGCCAATGCAATTTATACCGCTTTATATTAGCAACAAATTGGGCTTAAGCAAAGTAGAATATGTTGATAAAAGATTATCGCCAATTCTCGATACTACTTATGGCGTTATGATTTATCAAGAGCAATTAATGAGATTAGCCAATGAACTGGCTGGTTTTACACTTGGTCAAGCTGATATTTTGCGTAAAGCGGTTGGTAAAAAGAAATATGATTTGATGATGGAGCAAAAACAAAAATTGATTGATGGTTTAATGAAAAATGGTTGGAAACAAAATATGGCAAGCAGGTTATGGGAATGGATTGAGCCATTTGCTAGTTACGGTTTTAATAAATCGCATACTGCGTCTTATGCGCGAGTGGCTTTTCAGACAGCTTGACTCAAAACTTATTATCCAACTATTTTCTTAGCTTCGCTGATGACGTCTAACATGGGCGATTTTGAAAAAATCTCAAACGAGATTGATGAATGTAAAAAACTTAATATAAAAGTTTTACCGCCGAATGTTAATTACTCGTTTGTAGAATTTGGTGTTGATAAAGAAAATAAAAATGTTATTTTTTATGCTTTAGCGGGAATTAAAAATTTAGGCGAAGCGGTGTCAGAAGCAATTGTGGAAGAGAGAAAACAAAATGGTGTGTACAAAGATTTAGAAGATTTTTTGAATCGCGTACCAGCCATGGTTATAAATAAAAAAACTTTAGAGAATTTAATAAAATCTGGAGCTATGGATATTTTTGGTGAAAGATCAAAATTATTTAAAATCTTGCCAGAAATTTTAGATTATAATCAACGCAAACAAGCTGAAAAAAATACTAAGCAGGTGAGCTTGTTTGGGTCGTTAGAAAAAAATGTAAATAGTGTAACCAGTGAAAAAATATTTAAGGATTTGGGCAAAAAAGATGAAGGCGTAACGGATCTTGAGATGTTGGCTTGAGAGAAAGAATTGTTGGGTGTTTATATGTCGGACCATCCTTTAAATAAATTGAGACAAAAAGGCGATAAGGATGTTTATGAAGTTTCGTTGCTCAACAATCATATGCTTGGTCAAAAAATTAAAGTGTTTGGAATGGTTTCAAAGATAAGAAAAATTTTAACTAAAAACGGTGATCAAATGATGTTTGTATCACTCAGTGATTCACAAAAAGAATTAGATACAGTAATATTTCCAAAAACATTGGCTAATCTATCTAAGAAAAATAATTGTCAATTGGCCGAAAATAAAATTGTGGTGTTTGAAGGCAAAGTAGATATTCGTAATGATAATTTGCAATTAATTTGCGATAATTTTTACGAGGTGAAGGAGGGATAAGGAGTAAATAGTAAATAGTAAATAGTAAATAGTAAATAGTAATACAAAGAGTAAAGATTAAAAAGTAAAGAGAAAAAACAATAGTAAGACAATAGTAAGACAATAGTAAAAGAAAGAGTAATTGACAAAGAGTAAATGGTAATTAGTAAGAAGTAAGTAGCAAGACCCGCCACAACCAACCAAAGGTTAGTTGTGGCGGGTATGCTTTTGATTTAATATTTGGTATTTTGTATTAATTTTTGATTTTTGAGATATAGATTTGACTTTTGACATTTGATTTTTGAGTTAATCCTTGGTGTGGGCCTGCCTGCCGGTAGGCAGGGATGCAAGTATTTGTTCATGTTAATTTATTCACAAATTCTCATAAATTAACATACAAATACTTGACCCCATTTCATTCCACACCAATTTTGTGCTAGATATTTAAACATTAATATCCATTGTTCCTATTTGCTCTAAACACTTAGTTATTAGTAAACTTGGTGTGGGGATGCAAGTATTTGTTCATGTTAATTTATTCACAAATTCTCATAAATTAACATACAAATACTTGATTTAATTCAAAAATTTGTTTAAAATATAAGTAACAAATTAAAGATTTTAAACAATTTTAAAAAGATAATATGAAAAATAAAATTGGAGTTTTAATGCTGTGTTTATTATTGTTTTTTGTTATTTCAATTCATAAAATTGAAGCTGAAAATGAAAGCACTTGTCCATTTGAACAAGAGATGGCTTTAGGTACAGAAAATATTCAAGTCGGTATACTTCAAACCTTCATGAAAAACACTATCAAGATCTATGATGGTCCAATTACTAACTATTTTGGTCCTTTAACCATGTCAGCTCTTAAGTTATTCCAAGAGAAATCAGGATTACTAGCTACAGGAACAGTCGATTTAGTAACCGCTAATGCTTTATGCAAAGTGTATTTATCATACAAGACTAATGAACCAGTTAACATGAGT
>Ga0265297_10006145_pt1 | contig 17669 bp, 24 predicted proteins | sample Munlanlwell13791_FD_192502 | JGI IMG/M metagenome (GOLD analysis project Ga0265297, IMG submission 192502) | Leachate microbial communities from a municipal landfill in Southern Ontario, Canada - Leachate well 137-91 | ecosystem: Engineered > Solid waste > Landfill > Unclassified | place...
GAGCGATGAAGGGGATTTAGTATTAGACCCCATGTGCGGTTCAGGAACAACGTGTAAGATGGCTTTATTGAATAATAGAAATTATATTGGAATAGATATTTCAGAGGAGTATTGTGAATTATCAAGGCGGAGAATTAAAGAAGCGCAAGAAAAAAAAGAGCAGGAATTATTTTGATAGAACCTAATCAGATATTACAAGGTGATTGTTTAGAGATACTACAAACATTCCCTGATAACTGCATAGATTTGACGGTAACAAGTCCTCCATATAATATGCGAACCCGTATTAGTAAAGGAAAATATATAAAGCGTGAAATATCAGATGGGTTTTCTAAGAAATATCAGTTCTTTGATGATGCTTTACCTATTGATGAATTTTACTTTTTCCATAAAGAAGTTATAGCTCAGTTGCTCCGTGTATCTAAACTTATATTCTATAACTTCCAAGTAGTTACAGGGAGTAAGGAAGCATACTTTAAGCTAATGGGTGATTATGCTCATGTAATTAAGGATATTATTATTTGGGATAAGGGATTTGGGCAGCCTTCAATGCACGAAAAAGTCCTAAATGCGGCTTTTGAAATAATTTTGGTAATGGAAAATGATACTTTAAAAGGCCGTGTAATTCAGAATGCTAAATTTGAAAGAGGAACTTTATCAAACGTGTGGCGTATAGGAAGGCCCAACAATAACCCATATAAAGAGCATGGTGCAGTATTCCCCGAATCTTTATGCAATACAATATTGAAGAACTTTAGCTCTGAAGGGGATATAGTTTTAGACCCTTTTGCTGGCACAGGCACACTATTAATAGAAGCAGAAAGAATGAACAGAAAATGGGTAGGTATTGAAATAGTGCCGGAATATGCTCAGTTAATTCAATCCCGAATAGATGAATTAGCAAATACACAAAAGAGCTTGCTATTTTAGTCATCAGTATTTTCTATATCTTTTTGAGCTTCTGGGCATATATCAAAACCAATACGTTTTTTAATACTATCTCTTAGTTTATCGGGGGCATCAACAGTGATTTCTAATTCAGATAAAGTAGCCTGTATGATTTGGTCTAAAATATCGTCCCATATTACAGAGGTTAATTTTTTATGAAGAGCCGAGCTAATTTTACTGATACTTGTTCCAAGCTTTATAGCAACCCAGAGCCTAATAGGTTTAGCATAAATCCAAGGCTTCAAGTATTTTACTGTTAATTTTTTAGATATTTCATACAGAATAAAGGAACCAATGAAAATTCCAACTTCCTGTAAGCACTCTTTTAATAACCAAGAACCTATCATTTATCCGCCTCCTGTTTTTATCTAAAAAATTTCAAACATTTGAAAAGGCACAATGGAAACAAACATAATTTTTAATGAAGATTGTGTAAATACCCTTGATAGAATGGAGGATAACGTTATTGATTTAACTATAACCTCTCCACCGTATAATGTGGATATGGCATATAATACATACAAGGATAATAAGGAATACAGCAATTATTTGCAATGGCTAAAAGGTATTTTTACTAAACTACACACAAAAACAAAATCGGGGGGCCGTTGTGTTATCAATATTGGAGACCAGCAAAATGGCAGAATACCCGTGCATAGTGACATAATTCAGATGATGAAAGGCATTGGTTGGTTGCCTTTTGCCAACATTATATGGGATAAAAATACTATTTCACGGCGCACATCCTGGGGGAGTTGGTTAAGTCCTTCTGCACCATGCTTTCCAATTACTTTTGAATATATAATGGTCTTTGCTAAAGATTCTCTAAAGCTACAGCATAAAGGCGAAACAGATTTAACCAAAGAAGAGTTCATTAAGTGGTCTTTAGCCAAATGGACAATCATTGGTGAAAGCTCCAAAAAAGTTAATCATCCTGCGGCATTCCCTCTTGAAATACCTACACGCTGCATAAAAATGTTGTCCTATAAGAGTGCAATAGTGTATGACCCGTTTTCAGGCTCAGGCACAACATGCCTGGCAGCCAAAATTTTAGGAAGGCAGTTTATAGGCTCTGAAATAGATAAAGTTTATTACGAAAATTCCCAGAATCGTATAGGGAACATGCTGGATTATAAGGAGTAAAAATGATAGGTTTAGTTATTATACTGATTATAGCATACTTTATTTTCAGCGTATTTTTCCCAGAAACAGCTTCTGTTCTTAGAATGGGTGCGTTATAGCACCCATTTTTATTACTCAAAACTTTTTTTGTTTCTTAAAAATATTTTTCTTGACTTATACAAAAAGTTTGTTATTTTAAGAGAAAAGTTAAAATGGAGAAAGAAATGAAGTACGTAAATTACCTTGATGTCCCCATTAGTGTTAATGGTGTAGTTATTTCGCCAGAGGATATAAAGTTAAAGGTTGATATGTACTACCCAGCCGTCAGAGTTTTGGATGGGATAAAAACTCATTTGTACTCTAACCATGTAGGTAGCATATTAAATCTTCCTTGTAAAAGCAATGATAAGATTTATGTTGTTTCTCAAAAAATATATGATAGACTAGTGTTTTTAGACATCAGAAAAGATGTAGTTACACCCGATATGGATTTCTCTATAATGGGGGATGACGGTGTTTTAAAAATAGAAGGTTTTTTACGTATCTATATAGAAAATGACTATACCGAGGATGAAAAAGTTACTCCTCAATTTGGAACATTTAAACTTACTGAGGATGCTTTTTTGTATTGCACAAGTAGATACGAAAAAGTTAAATAAAACAAAAAGGAGAAAAAAATGGCGGGTGCAGATTACGGTGGAGTTATCTTTGAAGTCAGAAACAAAAAAGTGTATAAAAGGATTGATGCCCCACTTGGAATGATAAAAACTTCAGAGTTTGGAATGGGTGGCACCAAAGTAGGTGTTGGTATATCTTATAAAAGCAAATGGCTTGATGAAAATAATCTTCCCCAATCCTTTAAAAAGGTTGGGAATAAAATTCAGAGAGGAAATGCTTTTGTAATTACTAAACCTACAGAGTTTTATACAGACAGTAACTCTACGGATATTCCCGCAGTTATTGGGTATATTCGGAACTCCGATGGCTCACAATATATAGGAGCATTTGGATACCACATCTATGATACTGATACTATTGTAGATAGGGATTCCCATTGTTCCAAAAATGAGTTAATAAAGGGACTCAATAACTTTTTAGCAAAAGAAATTTAATTAGGTGAGGTATCCAAGTGGTTGAAGGGGGCAGACTGTAAATCTGTTGCCACAGGCTAAACACGTAGGTTCAAATCCTACCCTCACCACGGAATTATTCACTTAACAAGAGTTGATTATCCTCAATCTTGTTTTTATGAATATTAGTGAGTATGTTGCAACTCACTGGGTTATCCGCAAACCCTCTATTGGCTTCGGGCTGTAACAGCCAGTCGCCAAATACTTTTCTTGAGATACCGAGCGCACCGTTCACGTCAGCATTTATGAGCTTACCAGTGCTGCTCTTGAAAAGTCCACGATGGACTCGACGACCCATGTAGGTGTCTTGCTTGGAAAGCGCTTCACCTGCAAGATGGTCGATTTTGGATGTGTAGGATTCTTCTGTCTTTAAAAACTGAATACCGTTATCTTCACACTTATACTCAATCATGTGAAGTAACTTATCAAAAGGTATAAATACGAATTTCTGGTTATTTCTTTTACCCATTTTGCACTCTTGTTTCCACTCTTTGTTATACCCCACAAGGATTGTGCCAATCTTGTGTGAGATACAATAATTGATGAGGTATCTACTTACTTGATGAAAATAGTTGTGTATCCAGTTCTCACGTTTCAAAGACAATCTCTTCATCCTGCGTGTTGCCCCTTTTGGGCTTTGCGATTTTAACTGAGCCATTCTCTTATTGAAGAATTGATTTTCAGCTTTCACTATCTTACCATTTAGCAACACGGGAGGGGTGTCCAAGTTGCTTACGAATGCTATAAGATTGTTTATACCTAAATCAAGGGAAATGAATAAATCCTTGTTTAAACTATGTTCTTGCACCTCTCTTTCGTAAATCACTTCAAACAAGAAGTGTGATTGCTTTGGAACTAATCGGACTTGCTTTAAGTTATCCGCCTTTGTCCGTAACGGACTTAGGCCAGATGCTATAGGAAATTTTATGAAACCACCTTTCAAAGACACTTGCTGGGACGTAAAAACAAGGGCGTTCCGCCCACGTTTTGAATCCTTATAGTTTGGAAACTTAGGCTGGCTCTTAAATTTATTGGGAGTTTTCTTATATTGCTTGAGTGCTTTGAAGAAACTGGTTATATTACTGTAAAGACTAAGTATAACCTGCTGAGACGATTGCGCTGGAAGCGCTCGGTAATCGGCTTGGTTACTTTTTGATAAGTTATTTATTAGCTCATACTTGTGTAACATTTTACCGGTTTCTTGATAGTATTGCTTTATTTGATACAGGGAAGAGTTATAAAGATTTTTAGAAAGGAAACACAAATGGTCTAAATCCTTATCATACCTTACAATGTGCCGTTCCACTCTCTGCATACAGTAACCCCTTATATTTAGTGTATCTATATAAGAAGTTTTTCAAAGATTTGTAAAAGTTTAATTAGGAGGATAATTTCGTAAATGAATAAAAAATTATCTGCAACTAAAATTCCCTATGCTGATTATGCTTGGCATATTACTACCGGTTGTAATGGTGTATCGGCAGGGTGCGAAAATTGCTGGGCTAAAACAATAATGACAACGAGACTAAAACATATCTATGGGGGAGATTTTGAGCCTCGTTACCATCCCGAAAAACTATATCAACCCGAAAACACAAAGAAAGCAGGCATAGTATTTGTTGCGCCAATGGGTGATATTACTTATCTTGATGAAAAACAAAACAATGAAGTCTTTAACCAAATGCTAAATAGCAATCACCTATTTTTACAGTTATCTAAAAACCCAAAAGACTTTAACTATAATATATCTGGTTTGCCCAATGTATGGACAGGTGTTTCTGTAGAGTCTATGGAGTTCATAGATAGAATCTATCAGTTACCTGAAAACAGTAGGGGCAGACGTTTTGTATCTTTTGAGCCTTTACTTAATGCTATTCATGAAGATGGGGACTGGATTAAAGAAGTGGACTATGTAATTGTAGGCGGTGAGCAAGCTATAAAAGCAAGACTCTGTAATCCAGAATGGATTTACAGAATTTTTCTTATTTGCGAAAAGTATGATAAGCCTTTTTTCTTTAAGCAGTGGGGGAGTAATGTTCCTAACTATGTGAATAATTGCTTTACAGGTAGTTTTGCTCATGAAGATTATAGAATGAGCGTAACTCATCAATTTCCTGAAGCATTTATTCAGCATTTCAAACAAAAAGGCATTAAAAAAGAAGTTGTAGGCAAGCATTGGCTACCTTTAGAAACAGAGCTATTCCACTTCTCTTGTACAAATGATTCTTGCCCCCATGCTGAAGCTAAAACTTGTTATAGATATAATCGACCTTATGATTCAAGTATGGGGCGTGAAAATTTAAAACCCGATGATACTGGCTTTTGCAGGTACCGTATGGAAGAACCTGTGGAGGAGTTTAAATGAAGATTACATTTCATGGTGTAGATGCAGGTGGGTTACTACGCAAAAATAATCATGCTTGTGTGGAAATTAGCTCAGGTGAAGAAAGTGTCTTGTTTGATGCTGGTTCAATTCCTGAGAGTCCAAATAACAATTTATCGGCTATTTTTTTGTCTCACTTGCACCCCGACCATATTTATTCCTTGCCGATGATATTGTTGAATCAGAAACTTTATACACATAGTAATACTCAAGTATTTATACCTTGCTCTAAACTTGTGCAGGATTTTTTGCAAGCAACAGGACTGAACTGTGAAGTAAAAGACTTGCTCAATGGCAGAAAAGAAAGAATTGGTTCTTTCAATATTACACCTTTTGGCAATTCACATGCGCAGAAAATTTCTGATATTTTGCCAATGACAGACCTGAGTTCATACTCCTTTAAAATTGAAGCGGATAATCACAGAATACTTTACTCCGGTGATGTTGGCAATTTTAATGAGATTATAGACCTCTTAGATTGCACTCTCAGCTATGACATTGTTATTATTGAAGGTGCGCATTATGACCTCAGTAAAATAGAAACAATGCCAGATTTTCTTAAAAACAGAATGCCTAAGAAAGTTTTTCTTATACATACATTTTGCACTGAAAACTATAATCTACCAGATTGGGTTATTATGCCTAAGAGTGGTGAAAGCATAGAGGTATAAAATGAAGCCAAAAGCAATTTACGCCGGAAGTTTTAATCCCTTGCATTTAGGGCACATAGACATCATAAAGAAAGCTAACAAACTTTTTGATTTAACTTTGGTAATTGCCCAGAATCCAGAAAAGCCCGAAAGAGACCATAAGATTATTGATAGGCAGATAAAGTTTATGCGAGAAAGTTTAGCACAGCATACCATAACTTTGCCAATTGAGGTCTTGAAACATAACACACTCTTAGTAGATTATGCCGAGAAGAACGGTTTTGAATATCTTATTCGCTCTTTTCGGAACGGCTCAGAAGCCGATTCTGAATTACTCATGGCATGGGCCAATGAAGGAATTGGGGGTATTCAAACAGTATTTATTATGCCAGATAAAGAGTTACTTTATTATAGCTCTACCCTATGCAGAGTTATAGATTTATCAAAGAAAGGGTAATAATGGACAGACAATATTATACTTATTTGGAAAAGCAACCTGAATTTGGGCAGTTATGCACTGTAAGCCTTTTTGAAAGTGCTACTATATCTATAGTTGGGGATGCCTATATGAATATGTTTTATGTGTTGTTTTTTGGTATCCCTTGCTGGTCAGCAACCAAAAATCCAACGCAAGATTTTCAAATGGTTTGCATAGCAGATAAAACACAAAAATGGAGAGCTTTAAAAAGCGAGTAAAGATTTTTCTTGACTTATAAGAAGAATCATTTATATTATTAAAAAGTTAAAAAGGGTGTATGATGAATGAGTATTATGTTCTTATCAGTCATTTTTTTAACAACGGGAAATTCTCGTACTCCGTTGAAAAAAGAGAAGGTGAAATGTCAAGCAAAGGTGTTTTTATAAACTATTCACAAGAAGACTACTACGAGGACTATTATAAGACACGTGCTGAAGTTAGTCGTGCTATCAAAGAACTTAAACAAGCATAAGGTATTTATGAGACGATGGGTTATTTGGTATTGTCCTTATTGGAATTGTTATAGGCATAATAGCCTATGTAAATCACCCAAAAAGGGTTTTAATAACTTTAAACTCACCCTTGCTTTATACTGAGCATTGGCAAACAAACTATTTTAGAAACTAAGGAGAAAGTAATGATGATGAACAGGATGGTTGGAAGAGAAGTGGGCTGTGAGAGAAGAAATTTTGCAGTGCGCCGACAAACAGTTGCTTTTGATTATGATAAGAGAGTGCTGGTTGTTCCCTGTGAAGCAAATTGTTATAAATTTTGTCCTTATTCCGTTAAAGAAGCCTATGATGAAGCCTTGCGTGAAAGGGAGAGGCAAATTAATCTGGGCTATCATTTTGAATAATTAATTCAGGGGTCGTCTAATTGGCAGGACAATGGAATTTGAGTCCATTGATTGAGGTTCGAGTCCTTGCCCCTGAGTACATAACAAACTTAAAAAAGGAGTAAAAACATGCCTTGTTACTCAATACCTGATGGTTTTATTTGTTCTGGAATAGAACCTTCTTGTTATATGAAAGGTTATTAAACAGGAAAAAGTTTTGTGTTTAATAACAATTTTATGCGTATGAAAAGAAGGGTTTCTAAAATTATTCTCAAGCACTTTGATGAGGGTGTATTGAAAAAGTTTAATCAAGCCTGGGAGAAAGGACATACGTATACAGATTCTGTGGAGAACCACTTGAATTTGATTCAGTCCTTTGTGCGAATAAAAAACATTGCAGACTGGTGTTATGAATGGTATTTAAGTGATGATTTTAAGCCAAGAAGAAGGCAAAGAAAGTATCACGATTATGGAGAATAAGAAAGAAATGAGTAAACATGAGCAATACTATTAGAAACATACAGCATATTTTACTTTCTCTTCAATCCTTAACAGACCTTGTTGCTGTAGGTGGGTGTGTAAGAGACCTTGTAATGTATAACAAATCTTATGGTGATGTTGATTTAGCCACCTCTGATGATAAAGAAACTATTATCAGAAAACTAAAAGAAATCAACTATCCCGTGTATGTTATTAACGACAAGTATTCTACTGTTGGAACTATACATAATAACCAGTATATTGAAATTACTCCGTTCCGAAAGGATACTGCTTGTGATGGGCGACATACAGAGACAGAGGTAGGAACTCTTCTTGAGGATATGGCCCGTAGAGATTTTACAATAAATGCTCTATACATGGGTAAAGATATGGCTATTCACGATCCGTTAAATGGCTTAGAAGATATTAAAAACAAGGTAATTAGAACTTGTGAGGATGCCAGAACACGATTTGATGAAGACCAGTTGCGTATATTCAGAGCTATGAGATTTGCTGCAACTCTGAACTTTACACTGGATGATGACCTATTGGATGCAATAAGCGCAACACCAATTGATAAGGTATCCATAGAGCGAATTGTAAAAGAAATTGATAAGTGCTTCACTTGCAATGCTGATACTAATAGGCCTAGCACAATGTTCAAATATATGCTTTACACAGGTAAACTACAAGAGTTTTTACCAGAAATATCTTTTATGACCACTTTAGGACAAAGCCCTGTTCATCACCCCGAAGGTAGTGTATTTGTCCACACAATGAAGCTTTTAGATATGTGCTATAAATATAACCGATGGGAAGCTCTATTCCACGACATCGGTAAAATAGATACTTTTGAGTTATACAAAGACACCAATTATTATTGCTACCGTGGGCATGAAGAGAAAACTCACAGAATTGATGAGATTGCGGCCAGGCTAAAACTATCCAATGAAGTAAAGCAATCCTGTATAAATATTGCAAGATACCACATGTACCCCTATCAGCTTACAAACTATGGCAATTCAAGAGCATCTATTTCACAAATTAGAAAATTCAGGAATAAAACTAATGGGTTTTCTGATAAGTTATACGATATATGCTTAACTGAATTTAAACTTAAGCCAGTAACAGATACGCAGCTTGCAAATTTCACAGATTTATTTTTTAGAAAAATTGAAGAAGAATGTGTTCTTAAGCCTATTCTCACGGGTAAATTTCTTATCTCTAAAGGATACAAACCAGGTAAGATATTTGGAGAAATAATTCAAAAAGGTTTAGAATACCAGCTTGAAACAGGTTGCTTAGACCCTGAAGAAATATATGATAAAATTACAAAGGATAGTAATGAGTAAAGAAATTTCAATTATTGATAAGATAAATGTGCATGAAGATGATGTGCATTGTGGAGAGTGTGCCCACTGTTCTTTGGAATTTGTATGGAGACAAGTAACAGGGCATTGTGCAAAATATAAAACATCTCTTGAGAATAATATTAATTTAGAAGAACAATATTATCTTTATGGAAGTGGTGAGATAAAGGAAATGCCCATGGAATTAATAGCAAACAATATGAAACGTTGCGCTGCTTGCTTGGATTCTGAAAAGGAGCTAAAAAGAATTGATGGTTTACGTGAAGAACATTGGTTAGAATTAAAATTTAAAAATAATGTATTAGCGGAAAAGAATGAAGAAATCAAAAGTTTAAAAAGAAAACTATTTGAGACAGAAGAATGCTATGAAGTTGTTATAGAAAACATAGGTGGTAATCCCGCACAGCATAAAAAACGACAAGATTCTATGGCAAAATTACACATGGAAGCAAAAGAGTTCAGGCACAAGCACCCTGAGTTATATAATGATGAAGAAGAACGTTAGTAAAAGGAGTTATAATGAACAGTCCTGAAATAGATTTGATGACTGCAAGAACAGAAAAAGAAAGTAAATGCTATGTGTGCAAATATTTATCTTTTTATGCGTGTAGTAATCCTTCAGTGTGGGAGGATTGCGGTTTACCCGTTTCGTTTATTGAGTGGCAAGCAAATATAAAAAATAACACAGAAGAACAAAAGTATCTTAAAGTGCATGTTCCTACATGTATATGCTTTTATTGTGAAAAGCACGAAAAATATATGCGTGTCAGTAAAAAGGTTCATCCAATAAAGCTTGGTCGTTGCCAGCCTGTAAAGGAATAGAATGGATTTAATTACACTTGAAAATGCACTTAAAGAGGCCAGGCTAAAGGCGCAAATGATAATATAAATGTTCATTTCTGGGGTAATAATGATAATGCTCACGAGATAAATCACGTTGATTTTTACTATGACTCAATAGTGCTGGATGAAGTAAGTGAAATAGCACGAAAATACGATGCTATTGATTATGAATAAAAGGAGTAAATAATGGATATTAAACTTTGTGTTTATTGTGATTTTTGCCAAGAAACAACAACCGTTGCTGTTGATTATGATGATTCAATTGTAGAAGTTCTGGCAAGACTGGGATTTGGTTCAGTAGATAATGAAATATGCTGTGAAAAGTGTGAAGAAAAAGTTCAACATCAGGATTTTTATAGCTTTGCGGATAGAATAGCAATAGAGAGGAATTATAATGAGTAATGTTAAAGCTGTTTTAATTGCAAAGCAAATAATTGCGCATAAAGATGGTGTGCATTGTTGGACATGCTCTGGAGCGAAGTTAAAAGGAAATGATGATTTATGCTGTGTATTTAGTGAAAAGTTAGATAAAGACGAAACAGGATTTGTTCGTTGTGAAGAATGCCTTGTTGCAGAATTGGCGTATAAAAACCCAAGAACAGCAAAAGAGAGTAAATGTTATGAGTGTGAACAAAAAGCACTTAAAGCATGTTTTTGTAATTGGAAAGACCATTATAATGATGATTGTGAATCAGGTGGTTTATATTTTAATGAGTATGAAGTATGGTTATATATAAATCGTTCAGATACTGTATGTTTTGGGTGTAATAAGTATGGAAAAGGATTAAGAAAAACCCTAAAAGGTCATCCAATACCTTGTAGGCAATGTAATAAGGAACAAAAAAATGGTAATGAATCCGTATAAATTATCCATAGCACGATGGGTAATAAAGAAGAAAAGGAGCTATAATGGGTGATAGAGAAGTTTCAGTTGTTACAAAAATCTGTGTGAATGAAGACGGAAAGCATTGCCCTATAAAAACGATTAACAGAAGAATAATCTGTAGGGTGTCCGGCGAATTTTTAAAATGGGATAACGGCCTGTGGCGAGTATGTTCCGCCTGTCTTGCCGCCCAGAAAGAGGCAGAGAGGATGACAAGGATACCATGTATTTTATGTCAACAATATTATTAGAAAAAAAATGGACATGTATGTGGTTACGGGGAAAGCAAGTGTGTTATAAGCACCGAAAATTCTCCCGAAATACTAAAAAGAGTTGTAGGAAAATTTTGTATCTATGCGCCGAAGGAGGCAAACGATGAGCGACATTGAGGTATCAATCCTGACAAAAATCAAGGTGCATCCTAATGGGAGTTGTGGGCAGAGTTGTCCATTCCGATGTTTGTTAGTCGGTAAATCGAAAGCGATATGTATTTTAGACGGTTTTGTTAAAGATATGATATATAACTTAAAAACACAAGAATATAATCAACCAGAGCGTCTTGCCGCCTGTCTTGCCGCCCAGAAAGAGGCAGAAGGGATGATATGGAGCGTAATCGGTATTGACGTGCCAAAAGATGGCACGGAATATCAAGTATTATGTGGCAAAAACAAAACAAACTTTATTACTGCAATATATTCTTCAGAAGGCTTCAAAGATGTTGATTACGGAAAGCATTATTATCCCAAGACATACAGTAGGCCTTGGTGGATAGGCGGAGGACATGACTGTATAGTAAGAATTGGCGACAGATTTCGTCCCGTGCCGCAGGAGGAGAAATGAGCGGCAATAAAGCTGCAAAGCTATACACTGTAGAACACTACAAGCGTAAAATACTGGCGTCTATGACGAATAGTATTCGTAAGTTTCCAGACCGTCACTATAATTCCCCACGTAGCGAATGGATAAGAGTGGCGAAAATATCATATCAGATGGCTATCCTTGCATCTTTTGGCAAAAGGGATGCCAATATAAACCTTATAAGTGCATTTAACGAGTTATTGCATGAAACAAGGGCGCAGGAGGGGAAGGAACGTGTTTTATTCTGTCAAACTTGGGATTGTCCAAAACGTCAAGCACTGACGTGTAAGCACGGAGAATTAAAGTTTGATTATGATGTAGAAAGAGAATATGATGTTTTTAAGTGCCAAGATTCACATGGTGAAGATTGTGAAAACTTTATACCCGTGCAACCAAAGGGGGCCAGCGATGACAAGTATTGAATGTAGAACATGTAATTTATGCTCTAAAAAAGAAAATGGAGATACAATTTTAGCCACTACGGGGAATATATATTGTTCATCTTTTTCTATAGGACGAAGTGTTTTATGTCCTTTAGTTCAATATACTAATTTCCCTTTTAATGGTCATAAACCAAAAATACGAAGTAAAGAAGAACAAAGATTAATGTGGGAATTAGATGATTGTAAGCGATGCCTAAGAAATGCAAATATAATAATCGGAATTGTTCCCTTTACACAAGTGAGTAATTATTCCCCAGCACGATAGCTTGTCAGCTTGCGTGTTAATGGATAAAGTAGATAAAACACGGTAGTATTCTAAACTATTTTCAGTAACACCAATTATTCACTTGACAAATGTGGTTGCACCTCTTATATTATGTTCAACTTAAGAAAGAGGTGGAAAGATGAATTTGATGGAAATATCGGAACTGAGTGAAGAAGAGGCCAGAGAGGAGCTTGAAAAGCTCCGTTGGCCTGACTCACCTATCTGTCCTCACTGTGGTTCTTTATTAGAAGACACAGGGAAAGTAACGGGTAAGTCGGCACGGGCTGGGTTGTATTGGTGTAATGCTTGTGGTAAGCAATTCACTGTTACAGTGGGCACTGTGATGGAAAGCACACATCTTACGATGAAACAATGGTTAATGGCTTTGCATCTTATGTGCTCCAGTAAGAAGGGTGTTTCTGCCCTTCAACTCCAGAGGGAGCTTGGGCTTGGGAGTTACAAGACGGCTTGGCATTTATCACACCGTGTAAGACTTGCTATGAATGAATTGCCTTTGGCAAAACTTCTTGAGGGTGTTGTAGAAGTGGATGAAACATATATAGGTGGCAGGCCACCCAAAGACCCAAATAATAAGCGTGGTAGAGGAACTGAGAAGACTCCTGTGGTTGCTTTGATTGAGCGTGATGGTAAGGCTATCGTCCAGCCTGTAAAGGCCGTAGATGGTGAGACTTTGAAAGGGATTATCAAACTTTACGTGAGTGAGCAAGCCAAGATAATGACAGATGAATGGAAAGCATACAATGGCTTATCCAAAGACTTTTTAAGTCATCAGACGGTGAATCACGGTCGGAGAGAATATTCGAGACAGGGTGTGCATGTAAATCATAACGAGGCATTTTTCGCCTTGTTGAAACGTGGTCTTCACGGTATTTTTCATCACGTATCGGACAAACACCTTGGCAGATATTGTCAGGAGTTCAGTTTTCGTTGGAATTTCAGGTATGTGAGTGATGGTGAAAGATGTGCCCAAGTGGTTCGGCAGGTTGTGAATAAGAGACTCTTGAGAAGAGAACTGTTGAAAGAGGGAAAGGCATGAAATTGTTGGTTAGAGTTTAAGGGCTAAAATGGAACCAAAGATAAAATCGCTTGAAGATGCTATGGTACAATTTACAAATACATTTGATATTACTACTTTTAAGAATTCATTACAGACTTTTTTAAGAGACATTAAAAGTGATTTTGAGAATAATCGTGAAGACACCTTAAAGGGAAAACTATTGATTTTTCTGAATTCCTTGGGATATAGAGCAGAGCAAGAAACACATGGGTATGACCTTGTGATTTATAATCAGCCACCACTTGAAAGACATCTTGCAGTTATTCTGGAAACAAAAAAAGCAAGTGAAAGATTGAGTCGTGAGAATCCTAACACATTAGGACTTCAAGAGCTTGTTCTCTACTATCTTAAAGAACGGGCAAAAAATAATACTGCTATAAAACATCTTATTCTTACAGATTTTAAATCATGGTTCGTCTTTGACTCTCATGATTTTCATAAATTATTTGTTGAAAACAAAAAATTCTACCAAAAATTTGAAAATTGGAAAGATGGAATAAGTGATGGCACAAAGACAAATTCCTTCTATCATGAGGTCTTCAATTACGTTAATGAACTTCCAAGCTTGTCTTATACATATTTTAATCTTTTTGATTATGAAGAAGACATTTTAAAAAACACCACTGAATCAAATAAAGCACTGATTCCCCTTTATAGATTTTTTTCACGAGAATTTTTGCTTAAAGATAAAAGTGGTGATGTATCTCACCCTTTGAATAGAAAATTTTACAACGAACTCTTGTATATACTTGGTCTTTATGAGAAAGGTAAAGGAAAAGAAAAAAAGCTTATTGAGCAGTTCCCTGTAACACAAAGAAAGCCTGGTAGTCTGATTGAGCAGGCTATAAAAAAACTTATTGACGATAATTTGCTTTTCAGAATTCAAAACCTTCAAGATTATGGAGAAACCAGAGAGAAACAACTCTTTAGTGTTGCTCTTGAACTTTGTATTACTTGGCTCAACCGGATACTCTTCATAAAGTTTTTAGAGGGTCGTTTAATTTCCTTTCATCCTGACCATGCTGATGACTATAGGTTTCTTAATACTAATAAGATACGTAATTTTCATGCACTAAATGATTTGTTTTTTAATGTTTTAGCCAAAATGCCCTCTGAAAGAAGTCAGGATTTACAGAATCGGTATCCAAATGTTCCATATCTCAATAGTTCTTTGTTTGAACCTACAGAGCTTGAAGAAACAACCATTAAAATTGACAGTTTAGATGATGACTATGAATTACCGTATTTTAGCGCAACAGTGTTTGGTGTTAATAGAGATATAAACAACAAAAAAATCATCTCTTACTTATTTGACTTTATGGATTCTTTTGATTTTACAACCTATGATATTCTAATAACGAACAATGCCAGGGTTATTAATGCTGCTGTTTTGGGCTTAATTTTTGAGAAGATTAACGGATACAAAGATGGTTCTTACTTTACTCCAAGTTACATAACCGAGTATATGTGCCATGAAACCATACGAAGGGCTGTGGTTCAAAAATTTTCGGATATGTATGAGTGGAAACTAAATTCTTTTGGAGATATTCAGCATTACATGTTAGACAGGACAACTCCTAAAATCCTTGAATACAACACCCTCATTAATTCTCTTAAAATCTGTGATCCGGCAGTAGGTTCTGGGCATTTTCTTGTTTCTGCTCTTAACGAGATAATTGCAATAAAAAGTGAATTGGGCTTGCTGCTGGATGCCAAAAACAATCCACTGGGTGTAAAAGCTGTTGTTTTGGGCGATGAACTTGTTTTTACATACAAAGAAAGCGGAAATCCATACAAATATTCTCTTACCTCACCAGATAGCCAGAAGATTCAGGAATCCCTATTTAATGAGAAACGGTTGATTATTGAGAACTGTCTTTTCGGCGTGGATATAAACCCAAAATCCGTGCAAATATGCAGACTCAGGCTTTGGATAGAACTACTTAAGAATGCTTATTACAAAAAGAATGAGCATGGTGAATACAAAGATTTAGAGACCTTGCCCAATATCGACATCAACATCAAGTGCGGGAATAGCCTTGTAAGTAGATTTGCACTTGATACAAAATTAGAGCCGTACTTAAAAAAGATTGGCATGAGTATTGAAGAATATCGTAAATGTGTTGCGGACTATCACAGCGAAACAAAGAAGGATAATAAATACAGAATAAGAGAGAGATTAAATTCAATAAAAGAAAGCTTTTCAACTGAGTTAATTGCTAATGACCCCCTAAAAGAAGATTTATCTGTACTAAATGGGACATTGACTTTGCTAGAGCAAGAAAGATTAATTGAAAGGACTGAAAAAGAGAAAAAAGAACATAACAAAGAAATTAATAAGGTGAAACAAGTTATTGAAGAAAAGAATAAAAAAATTGAAAATAAGCGTTCAGGTGCAATATATTATAACGCTCTCGAATGGCGTTTTGAGTTTCCCGAAGTTTTAAACATAGAAACTGGAAAATTTAATGGTTTTGATATTGTGGTTAGTAATCCACCGTATGTAACATACCATGGTAGGCACCGTGAGATAATAAGCAATGAGATGATTATTTATTTTAAATCAAAATATAGCACTATTATTGATAAAAATGGTGCGGGGAAGTATAACTCCGTAATGTTTTTTCTTGAAAATTCCTTATTGTTGGGTAAACAAAAGTCATTTGTATCCTTTATTGTAGACATTTCTTTTCATGAGGGTTACTATAAAAAGCTAAGAAAACTTTTACTTCAAAACACAAGCATAGTTGAAGTAATAAATGGTTTAAGCGCATTTGAAGATGTTGGAAGTGGTCAAGTTATATTAACATACTATAGCAATCCTAATGATAACAACATTATTAAGTATCGGGATGATAATGTAAATAACGAACCAGTATATTTTGCACAACAAGACTGGATTGGGAATGATTATAACTTTAGGAAAATAAAAACGAATAAAATAAAAGATATTTTAAGTAAAATTGAATTTGATACAGCACAACTGGGAGAGTTATTCCCTTATAAACTCATAAGAACGGGTGAAAGTGTTGGTATAAAGGAACCTGATTTTGTGTGTGAATCAAAAGAGACTGATTCAATTGCTAAGGTATACCCTTATGTTGAAGGAAGCAAATCAATACCTAATAAATATGCAAATATCAACCCTACCAAATTTTTTAAATATGATTTAGATTTATTGAATCAAAGAAATCTAAGGTATAGAGAAGAAGCAACTATAAAGAACCGAAAGAATCCCAAGGTTTTGGGTATTGGTGATGAGGAAGCATTTAAAAACCCCAAAATACTTATACGACAATCTTGTGCGTTTCTATGTGCTAGCCACTCTGATTTGCCCTTTGTTTATAACAGAAGTTTATATTCCATAAATAACACCAATTCATCTGGGACATCAAAGTATGACTTATTGTACATATTATCCTTAATAAACTCTAAATTATTAACTTTCTACGCTATACATAAAGAAATAATTAGAATAGATATGGGTAAACAACCTCAGATAAGGCTCGCTGCTTTAAAAACACTTCCTATTAGGGTTATTGACATCAAAGAACAAACTCCATTTAAGAGTTTGGTTCGCCAAGCTCTATCCCTAAAAAAAGACAAAAATGCCAACACTTCTGACATAGAAGACGAGATAGACCGCATGGTTTATGCGCTCTACGGGCTGACACAGGAAGAAATAGATATTGTGAAGGAGTCCGTTAAGGACATAGGGACAACTTCATCCCCTGAAGCAGAAGAAATTGATGAAGAAGACGGGGAATAACCGTGCTTATTGTTTACATAGACTAAAGCCATAAAAACAGTTTACATACTCTAAACCCGTGATGGAACTTTTAAAGTGCCACTGGGGAATAATTACTCACTTGTGTAAAGGGAACAATTCCGATAATAATTACT
>Ga0265297_10006146_pt1 | contig 17667 bp, 15 predicted proteins | sample Munlanlwell13791_FD_192502 | JGI IMG/M metagenome (GOLD analysis project Ga0265297, IMG submission 192502) | Leachate microbial communities from a municipal landfill in Southern Ontario, Canada - Leachate well 137-91 | ecosystem: Engineered > Solid waste > Landfill > Unclassified | place...
AGCCGGACGGTAGTTTCCCGCATCATCTGCCTAGTCCCATCGAGCAAAAGAACACTATCGATCTACAGGCTAAAGTACAAGAGCTTAGGGCGGATTTGGGGATGGCTTTTGATGGCGATGCGGATCGGATGTTTTTGGTTGATAACCAGGGAACGTGGGTAAATGGATCAGAGACTACAGCGTTGGTTATGGATGCGTTACTTAAACAGGACCCGAGCCGAGTGGTGTTGTATAACGCTGTGTGTGGCTGGAATGTGAGAGATGTCATTGCTCGGTATCACGCCACCGCGTATCGGACCATGGTGGGGCACGCTTACATTAGAAAAGACATGGCTAAGTATGGTGCTTACTTTGGGGGAGAACATTCTGGCCACTATTTCTTTAAAGATAACTATAACGGGGACTCGGGTTTGATCGCGGCGGTATTAGTACTGGAGCTGTTATCAAGAGAGGGACGGCCGTTGAGTGAGGTACTGCAACCGTATCGGCAGTACTATCAGATTCCCGAAACCAACTCGCGAGTAAGTGATCCCCAAACTGTAATGAAAAAGTTGGCCGAGCAGTATGCGGATGGCCAAGTGGATTGGTTGGATGGGCTGACGGTGACGTATCCTGATTGGTGGTTTAGCGTGCGGCCAAGCTCTAACGAACCATTACTGCGCTTGAATGTAGAGGCGATCTCCCAAGAGCTCCTAAATAAAAAAGCGACTGAATTGTCTATCGCTATTCAAGCCTTCAGCTGATTTTAGATCAGGCCGATCTTGTGCTTAACTTCGGCCAACGTCTTTTGAGCGATCTTGTCTGCTCGCTTGGCCCCATCTTTGAGGATGCGGTCGAGTAGCCGTTTATTTTTCATATAGTAATCGATCTTCTGCTGGATGGGGGAGAGCTTGTCGATAATTAGTTCGGCCACCTCTCGTTTAAGATCCCCGTAGCCTTTCCCGACAAAGTGCTTTTCTATCGTACTTTCGGTTTTTCCTGATAGCACTTTGTAGATGGTGAGAAGGTTGTGGAGCCCTTTACGATTTGGATCGAACTTAATACTAGTGCCGGAATCGGTTACCGCCCGCATTACTTTTTTGCGGATCATCTCTGGCGTATCGGTCAACAAGACGCAGCCGTTATCGCTGTCGCTTTTGCTCATCTTTTTGGTAGGATCCAAAAGGTCCATGATCCGAGCGCCCTCTTTACGCAAGAGGGGTTCGGGCACGACGAAGGTTTTGCCAAACCGTTTATTAAAGCGCTCGGCGAGATCGCGTGCTAGTTCAACATGTTGTTTTTGATCTTCGCCTACTGGTACTGCCTGGGCTTGATACAGGAAGATATCGGCAGCCATTAAAATGGGGTAGTTAAATAAACCAGCGCCAATGCTCTGGGTGTCTTTGGATTTTTGCGCTTTATCTTTGTATTGGGTCATTCGGCCCAACTCTCCCATGGTGGTGATAGTGGTTAAGAGCCACATCAGTTCGCCATGAGCGGGAACGTGAGATTGGACAAACACGATCGATTTCTTGGGGTCAATGCCAGACGCCAAGATGATAGCTGCCGTGAGGTAGGTTTGATGAGATAGAGTTTTGGGATCTTGTGGCACCGTAATGGCGTGCAGATCCACTACAAAGAAAAGAGCCTGATCGTATTTATTCTGCAGTTCGGCCCAATAGCTAATCGCCCCCACGTAGTTACCCAATTGAGGGATGCCGGAAGGTTTAATACCAGATAGAACAGTCTTAGTCATATAAGCTAAAACTACCATAGTTTATCGGTTTAGATAAGGCCGCTATACTATAATGTAACTGTAAGATAGATAGATGGATGATCTAAAAAAATCAGTTCTAGTACCGATAATCTTTTTTAGCTGGTTTAAGTTTCCGCTTAAACTAAGAGAGTTGCGCCGATATTTGTGGAGAGGGGAGTTATCGGAAGAAGAGATCAGGAAGATGGTTCGACTACTGCCCCAGATCAATTATGACCAGGATCTGATTTGGTATGGCGCCGATATGCGCGATCGGTTGGCGGGCGAAGAACTGGCAAAAGAATTTTGGCAGAAGGCACGCCGCTGGCGTTGGCTGTTTGCTAATATACCGTTCTTGCGTGAGGTGTTTGTTACTAACACGTTGGCCTACGATAACGTTAAGTTGGGGAGTGATATCGATCTATTGGTAGTAGGGAGATCGGGCCGTCTGTGGATCTGCCGAGCGGCCCTGTTGTTGCTGATGGGGGGTCTCCGATTGCGCGTGCATGGAGTAAATAAACATGCTAAATTTTCACCTGAGTTATGGTTGGGCGATAACCACTTAGATTTAACGCCAATCGCCTTGGACAACGATTATTACCTCTCTTTTTGGCTGGCCGATGTAACTCAGATCTGGCCGGGTGGCGAGCCGAAAGGTTTGTGGCAAGCCAACCCATGGTTAAAAGAACAACTGCCAATTGCGTGGCGGAGTCCGCGAGCGAAAGATTGGCCAGCAGGCAGACAATCGGATGGCTGTCGCTTGATCGAGCGCCTGCTTAGCGGCCGCTTGGGTGATTGGTTGGAGCAGAAGTTGAAGGCTTCGCAGCAGAAGATCGTTCAGCGTAATTTGCCTCGTCTGAGTGTTAATCCATCGGTGGTGATGGGGGATAATGTGATCAAGTTACATTTTAATGATCGTCGCGCGGCGGTGCGTGACGCGATCGAAGGAGCTCTGAGTGATCTTTTGGCAGAAGGCTAATCGGTGGTGGCTGTGGCTGACCTTGGCGATCATTCCTTTTTCCATACGCAAGGTAGTAACCCCAGTGTTTTATCAGGGCGATTTTGTGGACTACGCCTCTACTAGTTTATTTGTCAGCGACCTGCTGATCATAGGGCTACTCTTACTTTGGCTAGCTGACTGTAAGCGAAATAATAAATTTAGTTGGGGCCCCCGTTGGCTGACTGTGCCGCTGATATTGCTGGCGGGTTGGATGTGGGTATCGCTAATTTGGGCGGAGCCGAGTGGGTGGATTGGTGTTCAATCCGCGGCGCGGTTTTCGTTGTATGTTGGGTTGTATCTTTATGTAGTAAATCGAGTTACAGATGTAAGAGAGCTAGTGTACCCGACAATGATTGGGATGGTTAGCCAAGCTGGAATTGCGATGGGTCAGTACTTCTCTAATCATTCGCTAGGATTAAAATGGTTGGGAGAATCGGTATTAGATCCGGTTAAGTCGGGCATCCCGGTAGTGTTAATTGATGGGGTTCGTCAGCTGCGTGCCCATGGCACTTTATCGCACGCCAACGTGTTAGGCGGATACTTGGCCATGGGGCTGGTGATGATGTGGCCATTATTATTTAGTCGCGGTAAGTTGATCTCCAATGTGATCTATTGGATTGTAGTGGGTGTTAGTTTGGTGGGATTAGTTTTGTCTTTGTCCCGTAGCGCTTGGATCGTTTTTGTTGGTGGAGGGGTGATCGCCATGGCCTGGTTGGCCTGGAAGCATCGTGACAGATTGTGGGTGGGACTGAGGGTGGGGTGGCCGATAATCTTGGTGGTGACGACGGTAGTGATTAGCCAATGGCAGGCAATTGTGCCGCGCTGGAGCGCTAGCCCCGATGCGCTAGAACAGATATCAGTTGACTCCCGAATTAAACAATGGGGTGAGTTTAAACAGGTCTACCACCAACATGCCTTAACTGGTGTGGGAATTGGCCAGTACTTTTTGCATATTTGGCAGCCAGGTGGCGATCAGCAAGAGGCGAGCCAGACGCCCAGTTGGCAGTATCGATCCGATCTGGGTGGGTGGGGTTATTCCACAACTCGAAGCCTAAGCTACTATCAACCCGTACATGACGTCTATTTGTTAGCCTTAGCTGAGCTAGGGCCACTGGGGCTAGGGTTGTGGCTGTGGCTGATGATCGCGGCAGCCTATTTAGCGACGAGATTGGCCTGGGATCGACTGATAGCGGGGGTGGCAGGTCTATGGGCCATTCTGGTAGTGGCGGGGGTTGCATTAGTCGACCATTATTTTTGGACCTTGCCCGCTGGCAGATTAATAGTTATATTAGTGCTTGGTTACATAGCTGTTTTATGGGTTAATCCAGGATATAATGGGAGAGATGGAAGAGCAAAATCTCAATCAAAAGGTTAGCGGTCTCGAGCTAGACACTAGAGTGTTTGCTGGTCTGAGCTATCTATCGATCCTATTTGTGGTCCCCTGGGTGGCAAAACGGGATGATAAATTTGTGATGTTTCACGTTCGCCAAGGGGTAACGCTATTCCTGGCGGAGGTGGTGACCTCTGTCATCTTGTGGCTGTTAGACGCCTTTTTGACCACTGTGTTCTCCTTTGGGGCCATTACATTTATGTTGATACTGAGTAAATTGGCTTGGATCTTCTTTGCAGCGGTCAGCATCGTTGGGGTATACTTTGCCATGAAGGGGGTGGAGAAGCAGCTGCCGATCCTATCTCTCTTCGCGCGAAATTTAAAGGTGTAGTCACGGGCCGTTGCCCGCCCGAACGTACCCCGCCAGAATGACACATTCGTGTCGGGCTGGCGTTCGGTACGGGCGGGGCTCAGTTGGTAGAGCGGTCCGATGGACATCGGACAGGTCACCGCTTCGTTAGACGGTAGATTGTTAAGAAATCATCACGGGCCGTTGGCTCAGTTGGTAGAGCGCCTCCATGGCATGGAGGAGGTCACCGGTTCGAATCCGGTACGGTCCACCAGAAATGAAAGAATCTCCCAGCGGGGGATTTTTCATTTCCGACAGATCAAACCGGATGAGAAGTTTATACCCGACTTATTAAATATATATGGAAGGGTAAATCCGGTACGGTCCACCAGAAAATAGCACCCGCATTGGCGGGTGGTATTTTATTGGATACGAGGTAGAATGACCTTATCTCGGCTGGGAGGTGATGGATGTGTTTTGGCAACAGCTGCTTAGCTCCTTGAAGCCAACCATAATGTGTCACAGTCTAGCTGAGCTAGACTTTGCAGAACTCGCCGAGCGAGGTATCTATTACTACATTATTGATGTAGATAATACTCTCGCTCCCCGAAAATTTCGACAGTGTACCTTGTCTATCCGCCAAGCATTACAGAGCGCAGTTGAGCAAGGATATATCAAGAGGATGGTGCTTGTTTCGAATGTTGGTAATTATGACGCTGCGCGATGCGGGCGGGTAGAACAGATCGCGCAAGAATTGGGGGCAGCATTTGTCTGCGCTTATTGGCCTCACATCAAACCAGACCCCGCGCCATTTTTGGAGGGAATTAAGTTGATGCCTGGGGCAAACTTGGACAATACTGTCATGATCGGCGATCAGATCTTCACTGACGTTAAAGGTGGCAATCGGCTTAATCTGACTACGGTATATGTCGATCCATTAGGCCCCGATCATTGGGTGACGAGTTGGAAGCGAGTGATAGAGAAAATTATCTTCCGGATTACCGGATGGCGGCAGTAGAATGGCGACACCTAGCCAACCTCCTGCCGTTTTATTTTGATCCCGCCTTTTGTGATGTTTATGTTAAAATTAAGCTACTGGACAGATAAAAATCGGGGTATGAAAGTAGTAATAAAAAAATATAACCATCGAAGGATAGAGCCGAAGTGGCAGAAGTTTTGGGCTGCCCATCAAATCTTTAAGGCTGATTCTAATGATCAGCGGCCCAAGTATTACGCCCTAGACATGTTTGCTTATCCTTCGGGGGATGGATTACATACGGGCCACCCACGTGGCTATACTGCTACTGATATTTTGGCTCGATATCATCGGATGTTGGGTTACAACGTGATGCGGCCCGTAGGTTGGGATGCTTTTGGCTTGCCGGCCGAGAACTACGCGATCAAAGTTGGGCAGCCGCCAGCCAAGTTAACCAAGGTAAATATTGCTCGGTTTAGCAAGCAAGTTAGATCGTTGGGGTTTGCCTACGATTGGGACAGAGAGGTTAATACATCCGATCCCAGCTACTATAAATGGACCCAGTGGATATTTAAAGTACTATACGATAACGGTTATGCTTATCAGAAAGAAGCTTACGCTAATTGGTGCCCCAAAGATCAAACGGTATTGGCCAACGAGCAGGTGGAAAATGGGTGCTGCTATCGGTGTGGCGCAGAGGTGGAGCAGAAAAAACTGAAACAGTGGTTCTTTAAGATCACTGACTTTGCCGATGAGTTAGCCCATCATGCAGATAAGTTGGATTGGCCCGAATCAACCAAAACAGGCCAACGTAACTGGGTGGGCAGAAGTGAAGGGGCGGCGTTGCAATTTAAGATCAAGGAGACAGAGTTAAAAATTGAAGTGTTTACTACACGGCCAGATACCTTGTTTGGGGCGACTTATTTGGTGTTAGCCCCAGAACATCATTTTGTTAAATCCCTAACGAAGTCGGAATATAAATCGGTGGTAGAAGAGTACGTCGCGGCTACCAAGAAAAAAAGTTCATTAGACCGAACAATGGCCAAAGAAAAGACAGGCGTCTTTACTGGCAGCTGGGCGATCAATCCGGCTACTGGTCAGGATATTCCTATTTGGATAGCGGACTACGTTCTGACTGATTATGGGACGGGGGCGATTATGGCGGTTCCTGCCCATGATGATCGAGACCATGAATTTGCCACTAAGTATAAATTGCCGATCGTAGAGGTGGTGGCATCTGACCAGGAGGAGTTACCGTATATTGGCCACGGCCAATTGATTAACTCGGGTAAGTTTACTGGCCAATTGTCTAGCAGTGTTGGATCGGATATGGCGGAAGCGTTTGGTGGCAAGATTACTGTGCAGTACAAGTTGCATGATTGGTTGATCTCGCGTCAGCGGTATTGGGGGGCGCCGATTCCGGTTATTCATTTAGCTGACGGCGGAGTGCGATGCGTGGATGTGGAGGATCTGCCGGTGAAGCTGCCAATGGATGTCGATTTTAAACCAACGGGCGAATCGCCGTTGGCGCTGTCTAAAAAATTTCAGTCAGGTGTGGCCAAAAAGTATGGGAAGGGCGCGCGCCGGGAATTGGACACCATGGATACCTTTGTTTGTTCGTCGTGGTACTTTTTACGTTACTGTGATCCACATAACGATAAAGAGTTTGCGGGGGCTGAATCGTTAAAGTATTGGATGCCGGTTGATCTGTATATCGGCGGCGCTGAGCATACTAATGGTCATCTGCTGTACGCACGATTTATTACCAAGGTGTTACACAAATTGGGTTACATTAACTTTGATGAGCCGTTCTTAAAGTTGCGTCACCAAGGCCTGATCCTGGGGACGGATGGCGAGAAGATGAGTAAATCCAAAGGAAATGTGGTTAACCCCGATGAGGTGGTGGAGGCTTTTGGCGCGGATGCCCTGCGGATGTATGAGATGTTTATGGGCCCGTTTGATCAATCGTTGCCTTGGAGCACGGCCGGGATCGAGGGCGTGCGGCGGTTCTTGAATCGAGTGTGGAGTCTAAAACCGGTGGCTAAAGCCCCAGAGACTGACCGAGCTATCCATAAATTGATCAAGAAAGTGACGGACGATATTGAGCAGATGAAATTTAATACGGTAGTTAGTTCGTGTATGGAATTTGTTAACTTGGCAATTGATCGGGGAATCACTAAGCCCACGTTGGAGAAGTTGGTTATGTTAATGGCGCCGATGGCCCCTCACTTGGCCGAAGAGATCCATCAAAAATTGGGATACGATCAGAGCATCTTTACCTCGGCATGGCCCAAGTTTAATCCGGACTGGTTGGTGGATGAGACGGTAACGGTAGCGATCCAGATTAATGGTAAATTGCGCAGCACGCTATCAGTGGCCCCCACTGCGAGTGAGGATGAAGTTCGAGATTTGGCGGTAGCTTTACCGGGACTGGCCTCGCACCTAGAAGGTAAGCAGATCGTTCAGAGCCATTACGTGCCGGGTCGGATTATTAACTTGATAGTTAAGTAGCATATGGACGAACAAGAGCCAACTAAGGCGATGGATCAGGAAGAGATCATCATCGAAAAGGAGTGGGAGCGGATCGACCGCCTGCTCGCCATGAAGCATCATTTAGCGTATGCCATGGCGGTGATCGAAGCTGATAAACTATTCCGCGAAGTATTAGGGATAGTAAGTTTTGGCGAGACGATGCACGAAGCGATCCAGAATGTGGCCGGACAACTCTCTAACTTAAAGGGCGTGCTAGAGTCGCATAAGGTCTACGAAGATATTGTCGAGGTCCCTGGATTTGCTATTGATCGTCAAACTGCCGAACACGCCACCACTATCTATCTACAAGCCATTCTGGACTTGATGGGCCGTGACCTCGAGTCGAAGAGTTGGTGGCAGAAGTTTGTTAATGAATGGGTTTATTTTGGCGAATCACATCCGAGGATGTTGCGAGGATTGCTGGTTGGCGTCTTAGTGTTTTTGGTAGGGGTGTGGTTTTTGGCGGATACCGCCCTGGGTCAATGGCTAGTTAACTTGGCGGTAGGTTTTACTCATTTTGTGCTGAGCTGGGTCTGGTGGCTGATCTTGCTACTGATGATCATCTTGGGGATAGTGGCAGTCAGTTGGCTTTTTTTTGAACGCCGTCGTCGGTAAGGGCATCTGCTACAATAGAGAGTGCTTTTAGGTTTTCAATATGGGTGAAAAAGTGAATTTTGTTCATCTGCATGTTCATAGCCATTACAGCTTGCTGGATGGTTTAAGCAAGGTGCCGGGGTTGATTGCTAAAGCTAAAGAGCAGGGGAGTAACGCGCTGGCTTTGACTGATCATGGGGTGATGTATGGCACGATCGAGTTCTACGAAGGCTGCCTTAAAGCCGGGATCAAGCCGATAATTGGCTGCGAGGTATATATAGTGCGCGGGAGTTTGGCGGACAAAGTCCCGACCGCTACCGGCAAGAAGGACTATTTTCATTTGACGCTCTTGGCCTATAACTATACGGGCTACCTTAATTTAATGCAGATTAGTACCAAGGCCCATGTAGACGGCTATTACTATCGGCCGAGGATAGATTATGATTTTTTGGAACAACACGCCGAAGGCTTGATCGCCCTATCGGGATGTCTGCGCGGAGAGTTGCCATCCTCCATTCTGGCTGGTGACGAGTCGAGGGTAGAAGAGCTACTAACGTGGCATCAGCGGGTTTTCCCAGATCACTATTATTTAGAGTTACAGCATCACCCTCATCTGCCTAACCAGCAAAAGGTGAACGAGGGACTCAAGGCGATCGCTCGGGAACGCAGTCTTCCCTTAGTGGCGACCTGCGATTCTCATTATTTGTGCGCTGAAGATTCGGAGGCGCAGGATGTTTTGTTATGTGTGCAGACTGGCGCTAAAGTGACTGACGAAAAACGTTTTAGCATGAAAGGTGAGGTCTTTGATCTAACCGACCCGACGGAACTGGCCGTGGCATTTAGTGATGTACCGGAGGCGCTAAGTAATACGCAAAAGATCGCTGATCAATGCGAGGTAAAGCTGGAACTAGGCAAGATCATTCTGCCGCGCTTTGATCTGCCCGAGGGTGAGACACCAGAGAGTAGGTTGCTTGATATGGTCGCCGAAGGAACCAAGTGGCGGTTTGGCGATAGCCCGTCAGACGCAGTAAAGCAACGAATCGAGTATGAACTGTCGATCATCCATCAGATGAAGTACGAATCGTACTTTTTAGTGGTGTCCGATTTTATCAATTGGTCAAAGGAGCGGGGGATCATGATCGGTCCCGGTCGTGGGAGTGGAGCTGCCAGCATGGTCTCGTATGTGCTAAACATTACGGACCTTAACCCGCTAGAGTATGATCTGATCTTTGAGAGATTCTTAAACCCAGAACGTATATCGATGCCGGATTTTGATATCGATTTTGCTGACGATCGTCGAGGGGAGGCGATCGAGTATGTAGTGAATAAATATGGCAAAGAACGGGTGGCGCAGATCGTGACCTTTGGGACGATGGCTGCTCGGGCCGCTATTCGGGATACTGGTCGAGCGCTGGGGTTTAGTTATACCGAAGTTGACCGGATCGCTAAGTTAATTCCCTTTGGAGTGGATTTAGAGGAGGCGATGAAGAATGTGGACGAGCTGAAGGGTTTGTACGAAGGGGACGCCAAAATAAAGGGGCTAATCGACTTGGCGCGCAAATTGGAAGGAGTGGTACGGCATACCTCTGTCCATGCGGCGGGGGTGGTGATCGCTGATAAAGACCTGGTTAACTACACTCCGTTACAAACTGCTAGTAAGGGGGATATCTCGCTGGTAACTCAGTACTCAATGTCTCCGATCGAAAAACTCGGATTGCTAAAGATCGATTTCTTGGGCCTGAAGAACTTAACTATTATTAAGAACGCCCTGCGCATTATTAGAAAAACCCGCGAGACGGATATCGATCTATCTAAGCTTCCCCTCGATGATAAGCCAACTTATCAGCTGTTAAGTAAGGGGTTAACGACCGGGGTGTTCCAGCTGGAAAGTGATGGGATGAAGCGTAATCTTCAAACGCTCAAGCCAACGGTTTTTTCTGACATTATTGCCATGGTGGCTTTGTATCGGCCAGGTCCGATCGAGCTGATCCCGGATTTTATCGATCGCAAGCATGGCAAAAAGAAGATCGAATATCTTCACCCCAAATTGGAGCCTATCCTCAAAGAGACTTATGGTATCGCGGTGTACCAAGAGCAGGTGTTAAGGATCGCACGTGACTTGTGTGGTTTTACCATGGGCGAGGCGGATGTTCTGCGGAAGGCCATCGGTAAAAAGAACGAAGTGCTGTTGCTGGAACAGAAGAAGAAATTTGTTGATGGGGGCCTAGCTAATGGCGTAGGACAAAAAGTCGCCGAACGCTTATTTGAATTCGTAGAGCCATTTGCACGGTATGGGTTTAACAAGGCACATGCTAGCTGTTACGCCATGATCGCGTATCAAACCGCCTACCTCAAGGCGCACTATCCTAACGAATTTCTGGCAGCATTAATGACATCCGACCAAGGGGATCTAGATAAAGTGGCTAAGAACATTGCCGAAGCGGAACACATGGGGATTAAGGTGCTGCCTCCTTCGGTTAACGAAAGCTTTACCGATTTTGCGGTAGTGAAGGAAAGCGGGAACATTCGTTTTGGTTTAAATGTGATCAAAAATGTGGGGCGCAAGGTATCGGACTTGATCGTTGAAGAACGCAAAGAACATGGGTCGTACGCTAGTTTAGGTGACTTTTTGCATCGGGTGCCAAAGGACGCATTAAATAAGAAGACGTTGGAATCTTTGGCCAAGGCTGGAGCGTTAGAGGAGTTTGGCGATCGACGGGAGTTATTGGATAACGTCGAGGGGATGGTAGATTTTGTGTCTAAACTGCATCGCAATGATGATGCTAATCAGCTGGGGATCTTTGGCGAGACGGTGGTGTCTGCCCCGGTGTGGCAGTTAAAACCCGGTCAGCAATCGACTGAAAAGGAACGGCTAGCTTGGGAGAAAGAGCTGTTGGGTACGTTTGTATCTAAGCATCCGCTGAAAGAGATCGGGCCGCAGTTGGCTGGTTTAGTGACGCCGGTCAACACTTTGCACGAGAGTAGCGACGGCAAGAAGGTGAAAGTGGGGGGAATTATTGCTTCGATCCAAAAGGTAAAAACCAAGACCAATGACGAGATGATGTTTATGCGGTTAGAAGATCTGACTGGTAGCCTAGAGGTGATCGTTTTCCCGAAGATACTTCAGGCTACGCGGGACTTATTGACCACCGATCGAGTAGTGATCATTGAGGGCAAGGTAAATGTGAAGGATCGGGTGAGTGATGAAGAAGGGGAAATTATTATAAGAAGCGAAGCCAAGATTGTAGCGGAAACCATTAAAGAAGTTACCGAATTATCTTTGGCAGAGTTAAAACGTAATCCGGGCGTGCGCCCGATTAGCAGTAGCCCGGCGCCGATCGCTCCTCCTGTAGTGGATACGGGTTATTTCCGGTTTCAGGGCGGAAACCTGGTTGTGAGATTGCCTAAAGAGTTTGGGGCGGAGAAGTTGAAATCGCTTAAACAGGTGTTAGAGCAACACCCGGGTGAGGTAGGGGTAGAGATTGAAGTATTTGCCAAAAGTGTTTGGCAGCGGCTTAAGACTACCACGCGGGTGGCTCAAACTTCCGAACTGGAACGAGCGCTGGCGACCGAGTTGTCGCACTAGCATTTAGCACATTAAAATTTAGGACACGCGCCAAAGGAGGTTAAATCGATGTGGCGCATTTTGATCGTGATGTTAGGAGTAAGCTGTTTGTTGGCTTGCTCTAAATCGGTTGATTCGGTTGTAGCAAAGCCGGGCGATGGTCGGTTAGTGCGCTGGTCAAAGCAAACTGCCGATTCTCATAAGAGGGTTATCTTTATCCCGGGCTGTGTGGTAACCAATGATCCTAACGGCTTAAACCCGACTGAACTAGAGGACTACTTTAGTATCAAGACGGGAAACTTTGAGCAGTTAGGGCCGGAGATGTTTGGGGTACCGACTAGCAGCCTGGTGGAGTATTGGTTTTATGGGTACTATCCGAACCAGAATATCGAACAGATCGCTGATGCCGCATGGTCGATTATCCGGGAGAACAGCGGATTCGACAATTGCTTGGTGGCCGTGGTGGGGCATAGTGAGGGAGCGGTGGTTGGTCTATTGTTGGACCGCCGTCATCAGTGTTTGGTGGGAGGCGTGTTACTGGGCGGGCCAACCCTATCGACACCAGTGGCACACAAGGATGTGCGTGATAAAGCGGTGAAGAAAACCTTTCCCGTTTTGTATCCCAAGTTGATTCCGCTGTTTGATCAACTCGCAATTGGCACCGAACAGTTAGCTGCCAGTTATCCGGAGTCTTCGACTCCCCACGGCGAATTTAAGTTTTTCGCTGGTCGAATCGATATCCCTTCGACGGGATTCTGGAAGCGGAACACCAATCTGCTGGACGCTTTATTAGCGGAGCGGCGATTTATGAACGGTATCCAAGATAATCGACAGTTTGCCGAATTGGGGGCGACTATCATTGCGCAGTCGGAGTGGGGCGATGGCAATAAGCGGAATAAATGGAGCGATGGTTTGGTGACAGTCCCTTCGGCATTTAATGGTGGTGCGCAATACTGCCAGATTATGGAGGACTATGATCACTGGGATCTGATGACTGGCAAGGGTGATCTAACATTGGATCAATTGACGCTGGAGTGGCTAGATCGAGTTTTGAAGCTGACGCCGAATTGGGTAGAGACCGATCTGCCGGCAACACCGGATGCGATTGAGCTAACGACCCAAGTGAGTGACGCATTAACTTGGGCGCGATTTGCTTATGTTGACGCAGATCATCATCTAACCCTCACTGATGACAATTGGGAGAAGTCATACGTTTTGCCGATCAGAGGCGCGCATGATCATCCCCAATTCAACAATACTGGTGATAGCGTAGCGCTGGATATTACTGACGATGGTATTAGCAACATCTACATCCTGTCTGGGGTCACGGCTAAGCAAATTAGTTTTGATGGAACTAGCCGGTGTCCGGCCTGGTCGCCGAACGGTCAATGGATAACCTACCAAAGCGCTAATGACCTATTGATCCATCAATTGGCCGATGACGAACGAATGGCAGTAGTTAAGGGTGTCGATCTGATGTCCCCACCAGTCTGGACGGTGAGTAAATTATCTGGACGAGTTTACTTTCTGAACCAGGCTAAGGAGTTACAGTGGGTGAGCCCGCGACAGCGAGGGGTGAGCGCAACCAATCTGGTCCAATCGAATTGTTCGTCTTCGTTCTTGGTGAAGGCTCCCATCGGTGGGATAGTGGTAATCGGCCCCGGATCCACTGCCGATAGTCAGCGAGTGACTGTGGTAACCGGAGCGTTGGCGAGCCATCTATCGGTAGAAGTGCGCTATGATCCGCAGCGGTGGAATATAGAGCAAAATGATACCGAAGTGGTTCTAACATTAGATCAGACTTTCAATTTCTCTGAGGCAGCTTACGATCCAACTTACAATCATCTGTATTTAGTTGGTAAGCGGGGTGATGTTGCGGGTATCTATCTGCTAGATATCCAGGCGTTTCTCGAATGCTCTAAATCTGATCCAGAATTGTGCGATTTCTTCTCGCTAATTTGTGAGGGAGCTTCACAGTTAGCGATCCGGCCGTCTTCTTAGGAAGGCGGTCTTTCTTTACAGGCTATAGTTTTTGAATTATTTTGAGCTGTGGATGTTTGAGGTGCAGAGCTAATGCTCTAGCCTCGGCAAGTTGATTGATAAAATACGTATTATTCGGAGGTTGTAATGACAAAAAACGCCGCGGTCAACGGACCCGACCAAGTCCGATTGCGTCGGATGCTGATGGGTTGCCAGGAGACATATGGTGTTTTGGCGCGGAGTGAAGCGGAGGCGGCTCAGATCGCCAAGTTGCGCTTTTTACAGCGGATCGACGCTGCAGCGGAAAAGATGAATTGCAAGCCGGATCTAGTAGACATAGTAAAGGGTGATATCGATCGACTGGTGATGTTTGCCGTTCTGGCTAAGTCGGCTCAACCAAAACAAGACTATGTCTCAAAGGCTAAAGAAAAGCGGGCCCAAAAGGGAGAGCTGCCAGTGGCAGAGCGAGCGATCGATGTCTTGGCTACCTTACGTGCTGGCTACGACAAGATCCTGGCCGAGATGATAGGTGCCCGCCAGCAGGCGCAGCAGAAAGTGGCAGGTGGGGGCAGTAGGGGTTCGGTGAGCCCTCCGGTATAGATGTTGTCCTGGGGCAGGCTGTCCAGGTGACTGGTGGCGGGCCAGTCTGGCCAGATGGGAAGATAAATAATATTGAATGGTGGGCGGACCCTCTGGGATCGCCCTCTTTTTTTGCCCCCTTGCCTCCGAAAACCCTTTCTGTTAACATAGCGGGGTACATAAACCTATGGCTAAAAGCTTAGTTCAATCCAAATCGAAGTTGCCCGAAGTCCATCCTGGGGATATCGTTCGTGTTCACCAAAAGATCAAAGAGGGTGATAAAGAGCGGGTCCAGGTGTTTGAGGGTATCGTGATCAAGACGCACGGTCATGTTGGCCCAAACGCCAGCTTTACAGTGCGTAAGATTGCTTCTGGCGTGGGAGTAGAACGGACCTATCTGTTACAGTCGCCCAATATTGTAAAGATCGAGTTTAAAAAAGGCTCTCAAGTACGTCGGTCGAAGTTGTACTATCTGCGTGATCTCTCAGGCAAAGCGCTAAAGATGAAGGATAAAAAGATCGACCGGGATGTGTGGGAGCTAGTGGCCACTACCGACGAGGAACAGGTTCCGACCGAAGAAGAATTAGCGGAGGCTGTCGAAGCAGCCAAAGAGCAAGAAGTGGAGACGGTAGTTACGCCGATGCCCGAAGAAGCGCTTTCGACCACACCCGCCGCTGATGATACAGTAGAGGCGGAGGTGGTAACTGATGAGTCCGAGAAGACAGACGAAAACCAAGCCTAGTTTTCAATTTGAGCGGGAGCTGAGATCCCAAGGTCATTTGTTGGTGGCTGGGGTAGATGAGGCGGGGAGAGGAGCTTGGGCTGGTCCCGTAGTCGCAGCAGCAGTAGTGCTGCCTTTTTTAAATCGATCGTACGGAATAAATGATTCTAAACTGCTGACTTCAAGCCAGCGAGAAAAGATTTTGTTAAAGATCTATAAGCTGGCAACTGATATTGGCATCGGTATTGTAGAGAATCACGAGTTGGACGAAATGGGAGTTGGCCAAGCCACTTATTTAGCGATGCGCCGAGCGGTGGCCAACTTATCTATCAAGCCGGAGTTTATTTTGGTCGATGGTTTTAGAGTGGGTTTTTCCGGGACGCCCTCCATGGGGATAATTGATGGCGACCAGAAATCGTTATCGATCGCGGCAGCTTCGATCGTGGCTAAGGTGGCGCGGGATCGGATGATGGAAGAGATCGATATTATTGTTCCTGGGTATGGTTTGGCTATCCACAAAGGGTACGGTACTGCGTTTCATCAAGTTAAATTACGGGAGCTAGGTGTATCCGATTGGCATCGTCGTAGTTTTAAGCCGGTTAAAATGGCTGTATCGACTACCGCTAATTTGCAGCTATCGTAATGGGGCAGTACAGTTTGGGCCAGGCGGGAGAGATAGTAGCTAGTCGGTTGCTGGCCGCCTTAGGTTTTACTATCTTAAGGCGTAACTTTACCTGTCATTTGGGCGAGATAGATATTATTGCCGAGCGAGGAGGGGTGAGGTATTTTATCGAGGTAAAGACTCGGTCGGGGGTATCATTTGGCGATCCGGGAGAGGCAGTTAACGCCGATAAACAACGGCGTCTTCGCCGGTTGGCTAGTTACTATATAGTAGCTAGCCGCTACCCCGGTCCGGTGGATTTTGGGGTAGTGGAGGTGATCCATAGCTCGGCTGACCGACGATATCGAGCCTGGTTGGTTGATCACGCTTTTTAGGGGGAATTTGACTTTCCCTCGAGATATGATAAATTGACTTTGTTGGATGAAGTGGGTGCAGCCCACTTTTTTAAGAGCTAAAGGAGAGTTATGGAATCATCCCAATTCATGTCCGCGATTAATCAGATTGCCGAAGAAAAAGGCATCCCTAAAGAAGTCGTGCTCGAGACGGTTGAAGCCGCCTTGGCCGCTGCTTATCGGAAGGACTTTGGCCAGAAAGAGCAGACCATCGTGGCCAAGATCGATCCAGATACCGAGAAGACTCGGGTCTTTGTGGTACATAAGATCGTTGAAACAGTAGAAGACCCTATGAAGGAGATCTCACTCAAAGACGCTAAGAAGATCGATAAAAAGGCTGAACTGGATGGTGAGATTAAAGAAGAGGTCTTCCCGCCAGCCGAGTATGGCCGGGTAGCGGCTCAGACCGCCAAACAGGTTATCTTACAGCGGTTGCGGGAGGCGGAGCGGGATATTATCTTTAACGAATACCAATCGAAAGTTGGGCAGTTAGTGCAAGGCGTGGTTCAACGGATCGAGGGCGATGTAGTGATGATCGATATCGGAAAGACTTCTGGTATCTTGTTCCCGTCTGAACAATCAAGAGCCGATCGTTACTATGTTGGCCAAAGGTTTAAAGTTTATGTAGTCGAAGTTCAATCCGGCGGACGTGATCCGCAGGTGGTAGTGTCGAGAGCGCACCCAGAGATGATCCGTCGTTTGTTTGAGATGGAGGTGCCGGAGATCACTGCTGGTACGGTGGAGATCAAGGGGATCGCTCGTGAGGCGGGTGTCCGCTCAAAGGTGGCGGTGTTGTCTAATCAAGAGGCGATCGACCCAGTAGGATCTTTAGTCGGTCGGCGGGGCGTGCGCGTCCAAGCGGTGATGGCCGAGATCGGCGAAGAAAAGATCGATATTGTGTTATGGGATGCGGATGCTAAGCAATTTATTATCAATGCCTTGGCTCCGGCCAAGATTGATGAGGTAGAGCTCCACGAATCCGCTAAAACCGCTAAAATTAAAGTAGCTAGCGATCAGTTGTCTTTGGCGATCGGTAAGGCTGGTCAGAACGTGAGATTGGCTAGCAAGTTAACCGGTTGGCAGATCGAGGTTGATAAAGAAGGGATGCCTTTGCCGGGAGCGGCTGTGGCAGCTGCCGAAGAAACTGCTGAGCCCGCTGGGACGGACGAGGAGTTAGCCGATCAACCGGTTGAACCCATCTCGCCACCCGAAGCGAACGAAGAACCAACTCAATCCTAAGTTCGATGGACGGATACAACTACTTAGACAAATTCACCACTAACGCAAAAAAGGTA
>Ga0265297_10006147_pt1 | contig 17665 bp, 32 predicted proteins | sample Munlanlwell13791_FD_192502 | JGI IMG/M metagenome (GOLD analysis project Ga0265297, IMG submission 192502) | Leachate microbial communities from a municipal landfill in Southern Ontario, Canada - Leachate well 137-91 | ecosystem: Engineered > Solid waste > Landfill > Unclassified | place...
TTCCTCAGATCATCAATAGGTTGTTTGGCCCTTAACATAAACGACCTCAAGAGTAAGAGTTTATCCCATTTCGTCCATCGATGTTTTTCCTTCAGGACCTCATAAATGTCCTGGAACTCCCTCTCAAAATTACCTATAATATTATTTTTGATGGTATAAAAGAGAGAATCCCTTTCGATGAAATCATTTCCTCTACACTTGGATGAGAGGAGTTGAATCAATCGGTCAATATTCTTAACGAGATAGATTCCCTCGTTATGGGTTGCTAACCCTTCCTTTCTCGAAAGAATACAATATAACTCATCGAATTGATTATTCAAAGCCCGGAGTACAGTTTCCAAATCTTCCAAATCTTGCTTATAATCATATACGAATTCTTTTCCAAGTGCCTTTTTCGCCCGTTCTTCAAAATAAGAATCGGGAATATGAGAAATGATACAACTAAGATTTCTTTCTCCAATATCCTCGATCCGTCCCTGAAATCGGTCCTTGATGGATTGCCAATCCTTAGGATCCAATTGCTTCTGTCTTTCTAACATTTTAAAACCTCTATCCATACTTCTTTTTGACTGTCATATTCTGAACTTCTCTGTCCCATCCAAAGCTTGAAATCCTCAATCTGTTGAGGGAGATGTGCGAAATCGATTCCATCAAAACAATCCTTACAAATCATAGGTGACTGAACCAGATCAACCTTGAAAAGAGATTGTCTTGTGTAATAAATGTTTACAAAAGCCCATCCATCCAGTTCGGGATTACTCCCTTCTTTATAATGAGATTGAGGATATTCATCATGACATATCATACAGTATTTGTTTAACTTGTCAAATCTTATACTTTTACCCATACCTCTAACCACTCTTTATAGATTGTGTCTAAATAGTCTGTCTTTCTAAATCCGAACTTCTCCAGGATATGAACCATTACATCAGAGATCGGATTTACGGCCCTGAGAATGTATCCTCTATTGACTAATTCACGTAAGAATTTCTGAAAATACCCCTTATATCGGAGTCCATCCCGAACAGCAATTACCGATAGGGTTATAACATTACATTTAATCCAGATATAGGAAGAACTCATGAAAATATCGGAAGTAAAACCAATATCCTCAGCGAAAGGAGTATCCATAATGATAGGTTCTCCTGAGGTCTCGCCGACTTGTTTCGGAATTATCATATGAAGAACCTCCGGGGGATAATGGATCCGAACATGAATTCCATTAAGTTCTCCATACTGGACTTGATGGATTTCTCCTTATCGGAGGCTTGCTCCATGAGATGAACGAATTTCTCGAAAGATTCATAGTCCTTAAGGATTGATTGCTCCTGAGCGTATATCCAAACTCTGGTTATAGGAAAGTTCTCCAGGGGAAACATACGAATCAGAGGATTACCCGTATTTTCAATAATTGCCTCTAACATATCTTGATTTAATTGATTGGATATATCGATCTCCATTTGGATAAGTCTTTCCCATAGGAGTTTCATCGAGATTGGGACGAATAGACCTCTATGGAGGATTTTAGCGATTTCCTCACTCATATCGTTCCATCTCATAAGTATATCATTTTCCATAAAGAAATTTTAGAATAAGAGTAATTAAAGATGTTGGGGATGGATCCCGGATCCGAAGCTAGGATCCATCCGTGCGGAGAAAAATTATGATTTTCGGATGATTAAAAATAAGAAGAAAGAATTATATTAATTTAGCTTCTATTGATGTAAAATTATAATCATCAGGGTATTTCACATTTAAGTATAATAAACAGGCAACTCGATGATATCCATCTTGAACTTCAAAATCTCCATCAATAAGGATAGGAGGGATTTCTACTCCGATTCTTAACCCTTCAAACAATCCGTTAAGGATCTTGTTACAAGGAGATCCAATCTGAGAATGTTCTCTCTCAACATCCTCAAACGTAAGTTCATCAGCAATACTGAATTTTAATTTAGATAATTCGATATTCATAATCATATCATTGTTTTTCTTCCTTATAAATCTATCTAACCTTATCTAACTTACATATCTCAATTCTGTTCATGAGAAAATTGTTTCATACGTTTCATAAGTTAGGTAAGGTTAGGTAAAGACTTAAATAGTCTTGAAGATATAATTAGATCAGAATACAAAAATTTGAGTTGAAAAAATATGTCAAACAAAACCAGAACTGAAGAGGAATGTTTTAATTGTGCGAACATGAAAAAGGCTTTTTGTAGTGAAAATCAAGCATCTCTTGAGGATATTTTGGAATCTTGTGATGATACGGCTGAACATGAACAATGTCCATGTTTTAAACAACGAAAAATAAATTAATCTTTAAACCTAGCTTCGATTAAACAATAATTTACTCTTTTTATTTTTATCTTGTTTTTCTCAAAATATGTTATTGTTTTATGAATGTATTCCTCATCTTTGATTCCATCTCCATCCGATATGAGAACTTCTTCATGAATTGAACCAGTACATCCAATTAGAGAGATTTCATCCGTGCCTTTTATGACGGATCTAATAAAAAGAGAATTATCCTGGATGGAGATTGTTTTCAATCTCATATGGTCCAGGAGTATAATACCATCGCCGAATTGGATTTCAACCATCTTTATAGACTTCCGAGAGTTGTTTTATGATATTCTCCTTTATTGTGGGAATATCTCCTAAATCTACCTCAATCGAGAGTAATCTCTTATTCGTTAACCCCATATCGGTAATCTGGTTCTGAATTTCCTTCTTTAATCCCTTTCCAAAAACGATTATGAGATCATCCTGTTGCAAAAAGAGATCCAAATATCGACTTGCAGAGTCCTTATAATCTCCTCCAAAGAGTTCAACAGCAATCATAGATCGCTTCAATTTGGTATCGGATTCAATCCAGAGTATCTTCTCCTTCTTAAGTTTCTCTCTTAAGACGGCATAGGGTTGCATTACAAACATGGAAGGATCCTTGTCATAAAGTGGTTTTAGGAGTCTCTCTTGGTCTAAAGCTTGCTGGGTATGTATTTCTTTTAAGACCTCAGGATTCATATTTAGATCAATAGTCTTCAAAGCTTCTTCCGCTCTTTTCACGAAATCAATCTCCTCCTGAGTTTTGGGCACTTGAACATATGTGATACCCTCGCCTTTTGGAGCAAATTTCACGGGAATTGGTTCTATAATATTCCAATCCTCCGATAACATATCGGTTTGAGAGGGATACCAAGAGGATATCTTCCCATCCGTGGTCCTCATATCAATATGATCGGTAATATCCATATCCTTTCCATCTAACCATGATTTCAAGGGCTCTCTGACTTCCGAATTCGGTATAACCCTGTCTTTCACCACATAGATAAACATAGGAGGATTCTTTGTCGGGATTTGAATAAATCTATCCCCCTTCTCTTTTTTAAATTCCTCAACAGGTCTGACTCTTGATTGGGATTGAATGTTAAATCCCTGCCAAACCTTTATTCCATTCCAGTTCGCCCGGTAAGCTCGATGCTTACCATCCTTCAATATTTCTAACATTTCGCCAAAGTTCATTTCTTATCACCTAATTTTATTAGTTCTTGATATTCATTATTGATATCGTGAATAATTTCAAAGATTTGTTGTTGTAAAACATCTATTTTTTTGCTTTTTTGTTCTATCCGATCCAAGATTGTTTTTTGAGGAAAATCCTTTCTGCAATCCTCACATATGAATCCTATTGAAGTATAATCCATTTCATACCAATTATCATCCATCTTTTTGAGATAAGGCGTTTCTTTCTTACATTTAGCACAAATATCCTTTCCACAAATCGCACAATGATTAAGCTTACTTGGTTTCGTAATCTCATTTTGACAAACATCACAAATAATTGATTCAACTGGTTCAGCGTGAGTATGTATTACTGCTTTTAAGATATTGGTTTTCATTTCGATTCCTCTCCTTTCTTATGGGGGACTCCTTCATTAGATAAACTGGTATCCCATTTCCAATCAGTAGAATGCACTTTTAGAGATGCAAGAGCATCCTCAATTTCTTTTTGTTGAATTCTAAGAATACTCTTATTCTTCTCACATTCTTTAATCGAATCTCGATTCCGTTCGATATATCCATCTTCACTTGTGATTCTTTCTTTGATTTGATTCAAAGTAATTTCTAAGTGATGGATCGCACTATTATATTTTGTTGGTTGTTCGGTCATTTTTGCTCAGGTTCCTTTTTCTTTTTTCGACTTATTCCATCAGGAAGGTGGCCATCCTTGGACTCGATATAATTAATGAGGTTTTCCAATAGATTTTCCAACTTCTTGAAGCGTAATTCTTGGGAAACGGTTTCCTTTCGATTGGATTCTTTCTCATCTATCAATTGAGAGAGAAGATTATCCATTCTTTGGAGTTCCGCTTCCATTTCCTTCTTTTTCATGTGTTTTCACCATACCTTCAGGGAGTACCCCGGTAGTTTTTTCGATATGTTCGATTAATGCACAAATTAGGGATTCGGCCTTTCTGGATTGACTTTCTAATATCCTAACCCGATCCTCTAATTTTGTGAAGCGATTGTTATGACGGGATTGATTGACCTCAATCTTGTCAATTCGCTCATTTACTCGCTTGTTCGCTACTTTTGGCATTTTCTTTCTCCTGGATCCGTAATTCCGTTTTTACCTTATCAATCCAATAATATATTCTTTGGACGGGAATTCCCACTTTCTGAGATATGGATGCGGGTTTCTCTCCATCTTGGACTAACTTCTTAATCTTAGCAATCTCAAGCTCAGAGGGTTTAGTAGAGTCCCCTTTGGGAGGGATAAAAGTAGATTCCTTTTTTGTCTCAGGATGGAGGGAAAGAATAGGGACCTCTTTCAGTTTTATCTTAAGTTCCCCGTATAGTTCCCAAAGGGCCTTATCCGCTCCATTATACCCATCTTGGGTTATGACATCTTCAATAAATGAGATTCGAGTTCTAATAAAATCTTCTATCATAGTAATATTTCTCCGAATTTAAATTAGAAAAAAAGTAATTAAAGTTGTTTACTTGGGTTTCTCCTTTACTCCAATTGGAATTATCCTGATACTTTCAGGATTATTTATTTTGGGTTTCGGATCAAAATCACTTGGAATCGAATCGATTAAAAAGATGGATGAATCCCCTCGTTTTACATCTCTTCCAACAACCATACTCAAATTAGGAGTTAGGTTGACCTTATCTCCCCTCTTAGGATAGAATATTTCCTCAATATTCTCAGGGGTTAACAAACTATAGTTACACATCTTTCTTTTCCTCTGTCTTCTTCTTGATTATAATACAGATTTGAAGACTATCCATCATTTCACTCAAATTTTTGAATGAATCTGGGGAGAAAATGAAATTGGTCGTCTTATAGTAGTTCTTCTTCTGGGAAGGTGCGGTTGTAATACCATCACACTGATTTGAGACTAATATTTCAGTCGTCTCGCCTTTGATATTCGTCTTGAGCCATTTTCCCAGAAATTCAAATACATCGGTACATCCATCTAAGGATTTGACCGATTCCTCATTTATTCTTGTCGTTTTCATGTTTTCTCTAACACCACGATTTCTTTTCTTTGGATAAGTTGTTCTAATTCCTTCTCATCCACGTATTTTAAAGCACATTCGGGACAGAGATTCTTTGTACCAATCCAGATCGTCCCGTCTTCATCTCTGGTTTGGATTTCTACTTTCAATTTGACTTTAGATAAAAAAACTCCAATACAATCAGTACAGTGAAAATGTCCAGGTATCTTAGGAAGATGTCTCATATTATCGTTTCTCCTTTAGAATTTGAAAGGATTCCGCATATAGACAACCAGCTTGAACCCCTCTCATCTTACTGAGGGTCTCCACGTTATCCAACCATTTTCCCGTCCCGAACTTCTCATATTCCGTTTTATGAAGGGTTAACGATTGGAGTTTAACATCCAATTGTTCTCTCGAAATCTCAATATAGAGGAGAGGATGAATAATACCCTCGCAAATATTGAAGATTGATTCAAAGCAGTAAATATTGTGAACGTATTTCCGAGCTGCTGCCATTACGATTTGATGACAGATCCGATGGTCCTGATGATAAGTATCGATCTCAGGATGAGTATAGATTTCATCAACATGATGATCGATAATGAGATCCTGAAGGGAGGAGATTACTTCCTTATTTATCTCCGCTTTGGTTGTCTCTTGGAACAAATTCTGATAGATTTTGAATCCATACATCGCTTGAAGCTTGGCTTTTGTACCCATTACTTCCTCTATAGTCCTGACTGGTTTCCCGGATCGGTCCGTATAGGATCCAATAGTCAGCTCAACCCAAATGATAATATTACCCTCATCGGCAAATTTACGTATGGATCCTCCCATCCCCAACTCAATATCATCGGGATGCGAGCCCACAATCATGATTGTTTTCATTTTGTCCCGTCCTCGATTTTGACATTTGCAATAATAGGAGGGATATCAGTAGTTGATACCGTAATCTTATCTGAGAAATAGATATAATGGGATTTTCTAATTCTATGCCAATCCTTCCTTCTCTGAATCATATCATTAACTTCTAAGGATCCTATTATCCATTCAATCCATCGTTTCTTAATCTTTCGGGAGACTCTCTTAATCCGATTGATTCCAAACCTCTGAAAATAGACATCTTTCGTACAGATAATTACTAATGAATCCTGAGAAGCGGGATCGTATCCAAAATTCAAATTCATATCGCACCATTCCATCCTTGATCTTTGTTCTTTTGTTGCTCAACCAATTCCAGATAAAGGGCCTTTTCCTTTCGACACTCCGAACATACCTCACAAGAGCCGAATTGGGGTTTATGGGGAATCTTTTCATCATGAAATTTTACTTCATGACCACAATTCTTACAGAATAGTTTCTCGGTCATTAAACATCAGCCCTCACAATTGCTTTTGGAAACTTCTTACAAGCTTCTAAAACATCGTTTACTTTCGGAACAAAATGATCATAGTTCCCCCAACCATTTTCTGGATTGAATTGCTTGAAATAATCAGGTCTATTGACTAAATTCGCTAAACCCGTCTCGATTGTCTTGATTATCTTCTTAGCTCTCAATCCCTTCTGGGGATGCCATAAAACCTCATAAATTCCCGCCTTATCCGCCATTTCTCTATAATTATGAGTGAAATTGACTTTAAAAACGGTAGAATTACAATGTTTACATTCTAAATAAAAATCGTTGCTCATTTCTTATTCTCACACTCCTGGAACCATTTTACCCATTCATTCCAGATTGAATGGAGGGTAAAGTTCTGTACGGTATGTTGATAGGACTTAACTCGGATATCTTGCTTTACATCATGCGGAAGCCTGAGATAGTCACAAATATCATACTTATTCACGATGTAATAACAATTCTCCATATGCTTCCATCCCAATCTCTCATAATAGAGGATTTGATAAGCATCCTTAATATAGAGGAGATTGACGGCTCCAGCGCAAGCATTTTCTAAAGGTCTTTTACTCATGTAAGCATTTAGACCATGTATCACCAATTCGGCTTCATGCGTACAGAGTTCATCGTTATATCCTCCCTCATAATCTGTTTCAAGTACTTGAATCAGGGATCCGCATTTTTCTACAAAATCGAGACGATCATCATATCCTCTCCGATAGGAACGAAAATCTAAGGGACCTCTCCCCGCATATTCGGCTCCTCTAAAGAATACTCCTGGTTTCTTGGGTTTCATCGAGTCAAAGACCTTAGGATCCACAAACATCTTATGCTCCATGAATCCTTTTAATTGGGGGAAGTAAGTAGGATATTGGAACTTATATCGGTCTAACATCTCTGGAAAGGCACAAATCAAATAATCTGGATTCATGCAAGAGGGTTTCCAATATACTTCTCCACAGAATTGAATAACCCGAGCTTTACAATTCTCGGATCGAATTATTTCAAAAGAATTTACTCCCTGAAAGACCATCACGTAATCCGTATCATCTTCAATCTGGATTTTGTAAGGTTCGTTTCTTTCTGTCAAATCCTCCGGATTGAGTTGAGTTACATTCGCACCAAGTCCTTCGAAGAAATGCTTAGCGATCATAGTATGATGCCAAGGGTACGGGACTCCAATCAATATAACTTTCATTTTTCAAATCTCCTGAAGAAACTATCACAATCTAAAATCTCCTGAAGTAATGAATAAACTAATGTAGATTCCGTATCTTTGTAGTATATTTTTAATAATTCGAGATTTGGTCTGATACAAGTCCCCCCCATAACTCCGGGGAAGATACTTGGTCTGAGATCGGTATATTCATCGATTTCTCTTCCGAAATTCGTTAAATGAAGTTGGAAATTATTGAATTTGGTATTTCCCATCTTGGCAGCTTGAGCCCATGCAATCATGAAGGTTAACATAGTCGTATCCCAAAGCTTGATGAGTTCCAATTCCTCCATATCCTCAATATAATGTTCTCCATCAAAAAAACCAAGGAATCCCCTTAAAAGATTCCTCTGTTTATCATCGTTGATTACAATCCGACAAGAATAGAATTTGCTATATCGCTCCATATCCTCATCTAACGAGTTATGTTGACCTCGGATCGGGGAATACACCACTAATCTTAATGGGAATATCCTCTGAATTGCATCTGATGTTCCAGGATAGACAGTTGAATGAATGATCACCAGATCCCATCTGTATTTATCAAGATAGGTATGAACATTGTCCACAAAATGCTTCGAATAGGGAAAACAGATATGGATTATATCGAAATCAGTCTCTTTGAAAGTTGGGATATCTTTATCAAGCTCGAAAACGTCTTGCATTAAAGTATCCTTCATTATAAATTTGGATAAAGCCTTTCCCACTTTACCCATTCCGATTATAAGATGTTTGGTTCTCATGTATTTGGGTTCGCCTCATTTATTTTATTGAGATCCCATCCGTAGTAAGTACAGTTAACATTACAAGCTTGAATTCGTTTTCCCTTCATATAGCGAGCGTGACAACAATAAGAGATTGTTCCATCGGGTTCTATTGTTTGGTAAACCTTCCGACCTACGCAATTCGGAGGATAATAAGGATCCAATTTCTCCCCCATCGCCTCTTTGAATCGAATAAACTTCACGTTAGGGTTGTCTTTCAGGATATCATAATTGACTAAACACAATCCCTTTTCAATCGGAGTCTTATAGATGAGAGAGATTCCAATCTTTTTAGGATATTGTGAAAGAAGATTAAGGAGTTCCATAGTAACAGGTCTTTCGTTGAGGGATATTCGGATCCAGAAGTTATCATTATGTTTGATGGATTCGATAAACTTATCAACCTTATCCAATAACATTCCATTCGTCACAAGAGCCAATCCTATTAAATCCCATTCTGATAAGAACTTACAGAGTTCATCCCAGTGTTTCCAAAGAGTTGGTTCCCCTCCTCCTGAAAATTCGATCCCAAGATTTTCTTTCCAAGCATTTCCAAAAAACTGAGAAAACAATTCCCAAGACATATCATCCTTTGGATCCGTAGTATGACCGAATTTGTATTCACACCACGAACATTTGAGATTACAACGCTTAGTTAGGTCAATCTTGTAGAATTGGGGTTGAGGATCCACAATCTGATCCCAGCTAAGAAAATATTTAAACCACCAAGGGAGGGAAGATTTACTCTCCTCTCTCTCCCGAATTCTTCTTTTCTTTTCTTTGATATAATGGTAAGAATGGGATTTCTTATCCTCTTCCCATAATAGGGAACATTCATGGGAACAAGTGTTCAATACTCTCTTACATTTCTTCGAATACCAAAAAATCTTTCCGCATTTCGGATTTTTACAGATTCCTTGATTGAATTTCGCAATTTGAAACTTGTTCTGAGTGAAATCCTCATCCGTATATCGTTTATAACTTCCTCCAGCCATGATTATCACCTAATAATTATCCGTATCTCCAAAAGTAATGTAGAAATCTTCCAATTTTGGCTTCCAACCATTATATGATTTACAGATTACGACTCCTGGATCCTTGACCTTTTCAAAAAACTTATTCTCAAGACAGAATTTCACAAAAGGATGGTGATCGGTCAACATAAATGAACAATAATCGACTACCGCATCAATCATATGCTCTCTGAGATGAATCAGAATAATCTTGAAGACTTCTTCCTCCATTTCCCCAGTAGTTAACATATCAACGATATGGACTTTCTCGTTATTATAATGCTTAAAGACCACATATCCCAGAATACGACCATTTGAGACATTACGAATAGACATTTCATAATACTCCCCAGACGGGTTATTCCTCCATCGCCAATCAAACCAAGACTCATTTCGATTCAGAATTACATTAAATCGAACCTTATTGATGTTCATCAGGAACTCCAAATCTTTAGAACTAATGGTCCGAATCTCAACAACATCATTCTGATTCATGGATTTCTCATTCATGTATTCATTTTCCCAGTTTATGATCTGATTATTGTTTAGAATGTTTCTGGATTCGTAAATCGGCCTTTCTCCTAAAAATGTCCAATTATTTCGTTTATGGCCCTCAATCGCTTTTGAGTTTGGAAATCCTAAAGAAAAAGCCGTTCCATGAGTTGCCTCCCACTGAGTAACTGCATATCCCATAAACGTAAACAAACCTTGACCTCTGAACTCGGGACGTGTGCAAACATCGAAACAGAGACTTACATCTTTCATTTCACAATAGAAAAAGTATTTCTCAGGTAACATCGCATATTCAGACAAGACTTGTCCTTGAAGAAGTTTCACGAAAGTTCTAACGGCTCCTGAAGGTCCATCTTGGTAAAGATGGGAGATCTTGGCGAGGGACTGGCAATTTCCAGTTATCAACTCTCGAAAGTCCAAAAAGTCTTTAGTTAACACTCGATCATGAATTCGGATCGGGATTTCAAAAAGTTGATTGAATCCATGAGACATCATATCCTCAAAATGATTACTTTCTAACCAGTCTATAAAGTCCCTCGCTCGGACAACTGGAATATGTCTTTTGACAATTAAATCATGAGCACGCTCGGATATTTGCTCCAGGACTGAATTATTCAGATGTCGAAAATCATAGATTTCATCGAGGGTATTAAATAAACAACAGTTCGCTTTTGGGGATAAGTCTCCATTCTGTTTATAGACAAACCCCAATCCCTCATAATACTGAAGCATTTCTTCATCTTGATACCATATCACAGGGATCACATATGCGGCTCCAGCTTCAAAAAGTCGTTGTCCCATCGGAGTCCGGCCAAAAACAACCAAGTCCATTTGATGAGTTGGAAGAATCCGTTCATATTCGTTAGGTTTAATACGGGTTTCAAAATTAATTTCCTCTCGGGACTCCATCGCCTTAATGATTTGATTACGCTTCTCATAAGCGGTTTGGAAGATCCAATGTTTCAATCCTTCAGGATCCGTGGTCCCGGTAAAACTCAATCCCTTCTTTCGCTTTTTCCATTCAACTTTCTTAAACAAGTCTGGATCCGCACATAGGGGAAACTCCCGATACATTTTAACATTAGTGAGAATTTGGGGATGTTGCCAAAGAATATAGTTGTAACTCTCTGGATTAGCAAAAATTATATAATCCGCATTAACAACAGTCGGAATATGATACTGTTCCCGATACCAATACACTTTTGGTTTCATAGTATCGATAAACAAAACGAGAGGGGAGAAATGGTCAATAAAGACAATATCAAAATCCTGAAAATCCTCTGGGGGAGAGATTCTATATGGATTTTTGAATGCAGTATAAAAACTAGAACTAGGTTGTTTCAGGAGATCATTCCAGATATTTTGTAAATTCGTTACTCTAACAATAATTCCTAAGGTTTCAAATCCTTTCCTCATCATTTGGACTTGGGTTGGAAGATCCTCTCTCCCAATCATCCAAATCTTCTTAATTTTATTCATGTTTCTCTTTCTCGATATTAGATAATTTTAATATAAATTCTACTGTCTCTAAACCAGCTTTTTCAAAAACAGATTTGATATTTTTAAGATCACAAACTTCCGAATTTGATTTAATGGTAAAGACCTTTTCCGATGGTGTAATTTCACAAATTTCTATTTTTACTTCAAATCTTGATTCGATCATGTTTCTCACGTAAATGGGTTAAAACTCCAAGCTTTATCTATATCTTCTTTCATTAAAAGGTGAGTGCATTTATCAGAACAGAAATCAGGAGGATTTCCATCCCGACCACGAGATAAACAACAGAATTGTTGTTTTCCGTTTGGGCCAACAATAAAAACGAATCTCCGACCAATACATTTAGAAGGAGTACATCGAGTTGAGGGAATATTAAGGGGATCACGTTCTTTTATCCTGATAAACTTAGCAAGAGGTTCTAAAATCTCAGCGTTGGAATTCGCTTGATTGATTGATTCTATCTTGTTTGGATCGTAAACAATTGAAATCCCTATCTGATTTTGGTATTGTTTCATCAATTCCAGAAGTCTATAAGATATAGGTCTGTCGTTTTGAGAGATACGAACCCAAACATTATCTTGAGGATCCTTGATTTTTGACATGAATAGTTCAATTTCTTTAATGAGAATTCCGTTTGTAACCAGTCCAATTCCTGGTAGGAGTTTTCGTTCGGGATCAACATTATAAAATGCTGCAAAAAGAACATCAATAGCATCCCAGAATTTTGGATAACAAGTGGGTTCTCCCCCTCCAGTAAGGACAACACCCCATCCCTTTTTACCCGCCTTTTCAATATTATGAAAATAGTCGTTAACATTCATATCCCAAATTTCTCTATTTCTTTCCTCTTTGGAACAACACCATTCACAATTAAGGTTACAACGATTAGTTAAATCAATCTCCATATGATCGGGTTCGGGATTTGTTAATGTTCGCAAGGACCAAAGCTTCTTAGTCCAGATCGGAATTTTTTCCATATGTCTTACCTACGAGGTATATTTATCCAATTTTGGCGGGACTTTCTGCTTTGAAACTATTCCCTGAAATTCGATAATGTCTCCTAAGTCAAATTCATCCTCTTCAAGACGAATTAAGAGTTTTGCATCCAGTGAAGTATTCCTATCCCCGATTTGGCGAGCGATGTATTCATATGAGGTTTCTTCCTCATCTTTGACTACTTTCGTTACTTCTTTCTTAGATTTGATGGTCATTTTTAGTTTTATTTCCATAATCCTTCTACTCCTGAAGATCCATTAATTTATCATGCGGAGTAAGGAATGAAATTACAAAAAAATGGGTTAAAAAACATGAGCTGAAATTATCAACTATTATATTCTCCGAATCATGAACTAATGTAACCTTCATAAAAATGATTTAGAGGGAGAGTAATTAAAGATGTCGATGATTATTAGTGGGTTAATTATGTCGGCACTTAATCCGTCCATTCTTCTTAACATGTCCATATTTATGGACACTTCCCGAAAATCGCCTCCTACAAAAGGGACATAACTAGCTTATTTCCTACTAATAAAGAGATCTTATAATAATATTAAAAATGGTACCCATAACCTACTTAGGAAAGCTAGGCTTTGAATACGTACGTACTCTATCTAGTACAGGGATTTTTAGAACCGTTGACTTATTTAGTACTAATATAGTCAGTGGGAACAAAAATCAGGATTGACTGGAAAGGGCGAACGGAACCCGTAACTTTTAGGGGATTAATTATATTTTTGATAAATAGTTATACAAGTATGAGATAATGAATTATTTCTTGTTTTTTCGGATCGACCAAACTATTTTGTCGGATGCGAATTTATTCGGAATTTGTCGGTTGTCCCTCCCCACCTTCAATCATCCCTCAGTAGTACCTATATAATGTTGCTCAAATTCAATATTAAGGAGATTTTATTACATGCCTGAAGATAAACCGAATGATGAAGCAAAAGCCTTAGAGGAACAGAAAGCCAAGATAAAGGCCGAATCCGAAAAGCTTAATGCTGAAAAAATCTCTCATAAGAGAGAGGTTTTGGTTGATCTTGGTTACGATGCTGAGGAAGCTAAAAAGATTACTTCAATCGAGGTTCTTAATTTTGCAATCGACACTCAGCGAAAAATGAAGAAAGAAGAAGTCGAACCAGAAAAGCCAAAATTGATGAAGATGAATGCGAGTTCTGCTCCCCAAATTCAACTCCCCTCAGGAGAGACTTTGGAAGCCGATCCAGTCGAACAACGTTTTAATGAAGCCAATCCAGAAGCTCACATTTTGGATCCGAACCATAGCCCTTTACAAGTGGTCTTATTCCGGAGTAACTGTAGGGTAAACCCTCTTCCAGCGGATAAGAATCATCCATATGAACAGGTGATCTAAAATGGTAAATACAGCAATCTCAGATATTGCCTCTCGAATTGACCAAAATCCTGGTCAATCTTCAAAGTTAACCGTTACGGTTGATTCCGATGCTTATCCTGGGGAATTTCGAGTTCCAATCTCAGGGACTTACACAAAATTAGTCAGTTCAACGGCAGCTCACAAACTCTTACGTCCCGTTGTAGTGAATTTCAAAGCACGGTTAAATGATGATAATGGAGAGCCTACGATTGATGAGGTCTATGACATTGACAACGAAAAGGCCTTAGCGAAAGTCCCAGTTATAACGGATGGAATAGTCGCTGCGAAATGTGTTAATCAGGCAGCTACGGTTTATCCAGGAGAGGAATTTATTGCCTCAACCACGGCCGGAGCCGTCACTCGTAGAAGTCAAGAAGCCACTGGAGCAACATCGGGAACGGCATTTAGGTCAGTTACAGCAGCAGTATTAGTCCGAAAAATCGTTTCGGGCGATACAGTCGGATTTTTCAAGATCGGCCAACAGATGGGAGCGGTGTATTAAAATGGCAGACAATTTCAAATTTAGTATTCCTTGGGAGAATATTGGAAAGAACGGACTCGGAGCCCTTCCGATTGAAAAGAAACGGGAATTAGAAGAATCAGTTAATCGTATGAATCAAGCACTTGATTACATTCGAGCATATACAAAAATGAATGGTTCTCCAGTTCCTAAGATATATTTGGATCAAGCCAAAGATTTAGTCGAATATTGGTGTGATTCCGCTCGTATGACTGAAACTGATCGTAAGAACTCTGAAGTTTCCATTGCAGAAGAATTATATGTTCTGGATCGGGAAAAGGCTTATGCTTATTACGAAGCGAACGTTTTAGGTCAAGCTTTTGATAGTATTACTTCCCCTCTCGAAAGAGTATCCTGGGATCTACGTCAATACGCATTAACCAAAGTTGAGCATGCCGTCAAGTATTCACGAACTTTCGATCAGCCTACCTATATTCAGCTTAAGAAATCCCGTCAAATTGACACTGGTATGGGTTGGTATATTGGATATCGTATCAATCGATTCGATCTCTTGGAAAACAAGGGCGAGTTTTTCGATCTACAATATGAAACTATGCGAGAGGCAGCCATCCAAATGGGAAGAGCCGCAAACGAACATTTAGCATTAGGGACAACCTCTGTAATCGGAGTTCGAGCTGACGATGGGGAAGCTGGTTCAAGCTTTAGTATGACTGGTTTCTTCAATAACGCATCGATTCAGGATTTCACTTGTGGAACCCCGACAACCTACTTAGATCTTACCAAAGCCATCATTCAGGGTATGACCAAGCTTAAGACTTGTTACGCTCCGCTCGTAATGTTCTCATCTGGAGGTATTCACTCTCAGCTCAGTCAGAACTATCCAACTTACGGACATGGGAACTATTCTGAATTAGAAGAGTTAATGAACAAGTATGTTGGACCGAACAAAAGAATCAAGAAATGGTGGAATACTGATAAGTTAATTGGTGCAGCAGCATCCACATCTAACCAAGCAATTTGTATCATGGCATTGGATAGGAGATTTATGGATCGTAGAATCATTTTACCACTACAAACCCTCCCAACAATGGAGAAACGATATTCAGAGGATATTTCAGAAGTTATGTTATCCGCCGATATCATTCGATACAAAGTCAGAGCTGATTCAAATGTGAACGCCTTCCCAGCTACCCACTGTGAGACTTTGACAACAACTGACGTAGGATTCCTTACTGAAGAGGCAATCGTTTAAAATCAACCCTTTTTTATTTAATTTTTTTAACCAATCCGGAGAATGATTTTATGGAAAATCCAGAACAACAAATATGTGAAGAGCCTGCTTTTTCTCATGCAAAGAAGCAAGCCGAGAAATACATTCGCTCAAGAGACTTTGAAAGTCTCAAAACTCAGTTGAATGACTGGGAATCAAATATTAAATTTAAAGATGTCGAAATCAAGCGATATCAGGATGATCTCATCGAGATGAAAAAACTCTATGATCGAGATTCTAAACATGCAGAAAAGCAAATCGAAATCCATAAGAAAGACAAACAAACCTTCCTAAAAATTATCGATCTTATTAAAAGTTATATGAAACCTCTTGAGGAGCAACAGAAAATTAAGGCATTAGAAGAACAGAAGAAAAAGGCCGCTGAAATGAAGACTGCAAAAGTTCCTTTGACAAACAAAAAAACCTCACTGAAAAAGGAGGAGGAATAATCTGACCAATAAACTCTCCTGTTATGTTTATGATAGGGCCAAGATTCTTTCTTTTTCCGATAATGCGATAAATGCCTTTCTTATGAAGTATCCTTTAGGGAAGATTATCGCTTTTGACTTACATGATGAAACTTCAGCTAATGCGGCCATCCAAGTGGCAGCGGATGCGGAATTGGATGGAACAACTACTGAAGTAGTTGTCAAAGTAGTCTCATCGAGTGCTCAAGATAAGGCTGCTGGTTCAGGAATGTTAACTGCTTATCTCGTTGGCCTTAGTACAATCTTATCAACTTCATCCCCCTGGTATGGAAAATCTGTACCAGTTATCGAACAAATTACCATGAATGGAACTGATGCAGTGACCACATCCAATAAATTCAGTCGATTGTTCATGTTGTTCTGGGCAACTGGAGCAGTCCCAGCGGGAAATATTACTGTAACTAATGTAGCTGGAGCCATAACATATTTAACTATGGCAGCGGGAGCATTATTCAGTAATGGGGCCAAGCTTTGGATCCCATCAGGGGCCCAATGTATGTTCTTAGGATCCCAAAGTTTCATGAAGACTCGAACGGCGATCACTGATGCTATTGAAATCCAGACCACATTCAATTCATTTACTGATTCGGATACTGGAGAATTCATCGCCAAGTCGTTTATGGGAACAAAGGATTCTGGAGAATATATTCCAGGTGATCTGACTCCAAAGCTTGCAAGTTCGGGAGCATATCTTAGTTTCGTTCATGCAATCATAGGAAACGCAAGTTCATATAATTCAAGATTGATATTTGGAGTTGTCCCCGCATAAATGGATCTCCTTACAGATACTGTCAATTCCGTCTCTGGAACTTATAATGAAGTTCTCACAATGACAGCGGGAGGAATGACAGTCAACGCATATCGAAATATGAGTATTGATTACGATGGAGTTCGTTATCCAATCGCCTCCAATACAGCGACAACGATAACCCTTGATACTCCAACCTCAGCATATGCGGATCTGTCTGGAGAAGAAATTATTGTTTTTCGGCCATCGGATTATTTTTCAAAACTTCAGGATGGATCCTATCCTGAGATCGAAAATTCTTTGAGAATTAATAATGACTCAATGACTCAAGAGATTACAGAGGCCGAGCTTGATTACATTCTCCCCCTTATTGAA
>Ga0265297_10006149_pt1 | contig 17656 bp, 15 predicted proteins | sample Munlanlwell13791_FD_192502 | JGI IMG/M metagenome (GOLD analysis project Ga0265297, IMG submission 192502) | Leachate microbial communities from a municipal landfill in Southern Ontario, Canada - Leachate well 137-91 | ecosystem: Engineered > Solid waste > Landfill > Unclassified | place...
TTCCGAGCATCTTTACCCGGTATTGGATCTTGTCGCCGGGCAGAATAAGTTCGTAGAAAAAAGCGCTTCTCACCTGATACGCGAGGAGATGTTTTTTCTTGTTGTCCTTGCCCATTTTTTGCCTCAGTAATATTGTGCCCGCCTGAGCAATCCCTTCCACCACCAAAACTCCGGGCATTACCGAAAAATCAACAAAGTGCCCTTTGAAATACGGATCATCCACAAGAGTTTGTTTGTACGCCACGATCGAATTTCCTTCTATGGATTCGACTTCGTCAACCCAAAGAAACGGGTCATCGTACGGTATCAGTTCTTTAATTTGTTCTTTTGTGTACATCATGATTAATAAATATTTAATTATTTGGATTATGTTGTTTGTTCAACGCGTCGGCTGCCGACCAGCCGTCGGCAGTCGCGCTCGGCCTCAGAAAATTTTCCGCTGAAAATTTTCTTGCGGATGTGTCCAACCAACACAATCCAAATAATTCATATAATATTTTTTCCAGAATATTTACTTGTATTTAAGGATATGCTTATCGGATGCATGTCGCAGGCAAATTTGCATGGTTTTCTTTTGTATTCAAAAGAAAAAATTTGCCGAGACCGAGTCCGCTTCCTCGCTGGAGGAAGCGAGACGTCAAACGATAAGCGTATCCTTAAATAACGCTATTATATAGACAATCCTCCGTCGATATTAACCACTGTTCCCGTGATAAATCCGGCTTCTTCCGATGCCAAAAAAGCAACCAAATTCGCCACTTCTTCAGGTTTCCCGAATCTGCCGAGTGATGTTAATTTTTTGACCATTACCTTCATTTCCTCCGGAATCGCTTCCGCCATTTTTGTTTCAATGAATCCGGGAGCAATGGCATTGATTCGCACATTGAATCTTCCGACCTCTTTTGATAAAGATTTTGTAAAACCGATAATTCCGGCTTTGGCCGCGGCGTAATTGGCTTGGCCGAAATTGCCTCGCTGGCCAACGATCGAAGAAATACTTATAATGTTTCCCTGGCTTTGGATTATCAGGGGCAGGGCGGCCTTGGCGCAGTTAAATACACCGGTCAGATCGATATCGATCACCTTTTGCCATTCTTCATAGGTCATCTTGGCAAGGGTTCGGTCTTTGTTTATGCCCGCGTTATTGACGAGCACGTCAAGCTTGCCGAATCCGGCCTGAATGTCGGCGATCATTTTTTCCACTTCTTCCGGCTTTGATACGTCCGCGAAAAAATATTTCGCTTCTCCTCCCGCTTTTTCAATTTCTTCTTTCGCTATTTTTAAATTTTCTTCCTGGGTGCTTATGTCGTTCAGCGCTATTTTTCCTCCGAGTGAAGCGAATTTTAACGCGATTGTTTTTCCAATTCCCTGGGAAGCTCCGGTGATTAAAATAACTTTATCTTTAAACATATTTTTTTTGATTTTACCCCCGCCTTTTTAAAAAAGATGGGGGTTTATTAACAAACATTAATATTATATTGGACTTCTTTAATTTCCCGCCCAACGGTTTTAATGTTTTCCGGTCTGATTTCTTCAATGATCTTTGGCATTGCTTTTGCCATAGAGATTTCGTTAAAAATTCGGTCAAGATTGAGATAGTTTTTACCGGCCAAGGTGAGGCCCATAAAAACAGTGAGTTTGTCCGGCCGTTGGATCACTTCGGCCTCACCAATGGTTATCGTGTTTGCCAGATTGCCCATCAGTTCATTCGCGATTTCCGTTTCGGAATATAGATATTTTGAAGCAAGGTAATTTTCTTTTTTCAATACCTTGAATATGTTTTCCGTTGATGCCGCTTGCCCGATCTTTAGGATAGAAAGATTTAAAACAATATCAGCTTTTGTGATTTCCTCTGATATTTCCAAATTGCCTTGTTTTACAAAATTTGTTTTCGCGATGTCCAGCGGCGCGATATTGTTTTTCATACAAACGTCCAATAGTCCCGACTTTTGGGCGGAGGCTTCTATTGGTGTTTCGTCAAAGCTCTGAGCGGCTATCTTAATGTTTTCCGGCTTTATTTTTTTCTCAAAAAGAAATTGGAGAACTCCGGCTAAAAAATCGGGCGAAGTATTTTCCCGGAAATAAGCGTGGTTCGGGGAGACGAGAGTCGGCAAGATCAAAATTTTTGAATTTTCCGCGAAATCGATCTTTAATAATTGAAGAGTGCTCTTAATCGCGTCCGAAATATCGTATTTTATTCGCCAGATCGCGACCGCGTCTTTGTCATCAACGGGTTCGTATTTTATTTCTTCTCCGATCTTGTATTCTTTTACGGTTTTATAAGCGTATTTGTTGTTGTTCTCGTCCTCGATTATATGCGCGAAATAAGGTACTGCCGGATGCATTATTGTCGGAATCATTGCTTTGGACGACGCGACAACCGTCATTTTTTCGCTTTTACTTTTTTCCAAATCAACCAAGCAGTGCGGGCAGAGCCTGATCGGATATTGCCACCTTCTTTCGCATTTGGGACATTTAAAGAAATTCATAATATTTTTTGGTTTAATAAAATAATTAAAACAGGCCGGTTTGAATGGCCTATTTTTTAACTTTTTCAAAAATATGCACGGTAACGCTTCCGCCGGCGCCGCCGATATTGTGCGTCAATCCGATTTTCGGTTCAGGCTTAACTTGCCTTTCTTCGCAATTCCCCCTGAGCTGGTTAACAATTTCATATATTTGCGCCAGTCCGGTCACGGAAATCGGGTGTCCTTTCGCTTTGAGTCCGCCCGAGGGATTTATGGGCATCTCTCCATCCAAATTGATTTTCCCGGATCTTATGAGCTCATTTCCCTTTCCCGCTTCCGCGAATCCCAAGTCTTCGTAAGAGATCAATTCCACCGAAGTGAAGGCGTCGTGTATTTCCGCCACATTAACGTCTTTCGGCGTAATCCCGGCTTGCTCAAAGGCTTTTTTCGCGGCCAATTGCGTGGCCTTGAAATGCGTCAAATCCTGCCTGCCGAAAGTCAAAAGATAATCAGTCGCAAATCCCGATCCGATCACTTTGACGTCAGTTTCGTCTTTTGAGATTATAATTGCCGCTCCACCGTTTACGGAGAGAGAGCAATCCATAAGCCGCAAAGGAGAAGCGACCACGGGAGAACTTTTTATTTTTTCCAAGTCAATGGGTTTTTTATAGAAATAGGCCTTTGGGTTTAGCGCCGCGTTGCTGTGGTTTTTAAAAGAGATCAAAGACAAGTCATCCATCGTCGCCCCATACTTTTCCATATATTTCTGCCACACCAAAGCGTTTTGCGTGGGAAAAAGCATTCCTTCGGTTTGTTCGGTTACTTTTTCCGCGGCGGACAATATCCAATCAACAACCGTATCGCTCTTGTTGTCCGCAAATTTTTCCGCGGCCAAAACCAGGACGTTATCGTATTCGTCCAAATGCAGTGCTGTCCAAAAAGCGGCCCCGCCCCCTCCGCAAACCGAAGGGATCTCGATAATGGGCACGTTTGTTTTGAACAGATCGGAAAGGAATGAAACCTTGTGGGTTTGATGTTCCCCTCCCGCGGCACTGGAAATGCTTGAGAAAACTATGGCATCAATGTCAGCGATATTCATCTTGGCGTCAGCCAAGGCCTCGATAGCGGCATCATAAGCGAATAGCCACCAGGGCTTTACGGAATAGTCAAATTTTGTCATCCCCACTCCTTTGATGTACATATAAATAAAAAATAATAGTTAGTCTCTATTAGTAAACTTTGGAAAAAGCGTTTTCCTCTATTGTATATTTAACCTTGCCCTAATAGTTTACCTCGTTTGGGGGTCATTTTCAAGGGTTTTTTCCACAGTTTTTTAGCCATAAAATGAGTTGACTTTTAGTGCAAAACATTATTATGAATCAAGTTTTTGCCAAATAAAAAAAGCCCGTAAACGCAGAGTGGCACAAAATTCCGCTGGGCTTTATATTTAGTGCAAGCTGTGCTTGTACTAGGGGGCTGGTCGCTTATTGAAGGTTATGGGATCAACCCGGTATTCTTTTGGCTATACTATAAGTGTTGTGCCAGTCACCACCCCTATTAATTCCATCTCCGCAGTTTTGCGGGTCGAAACCATTGAAGAGGATTTGAGGTTTCTAAAAATATAATAGAATATTTTGATATTATAGTCAAGCACCCTTGCGGCGCTGGCGGTCTGAGTAATCAAGCACGGCTTTTTCAAAATCTTTTCCCTTAAAGGCGGGAAAATATGTTTCAATAAAATATAATTGGGCGTAGGAAATATCCCACATCATAAATCCGGCCGACATATGAGGATCACCGTCTGTTCCGGTTCTGATCACGAGATCAACGGGTGGCAAATCTTTGGTCCACAAATTTTGTTTTATGGTCTTTTCCGTTATTCCCACTTTTTGGCCCCTGAGCGTTTTAATGCATTCTTTCATTTCGTCCGTGCCGTTATAGGCCATTAAAAACGTCAGATGAAATTTGTTATAATGCTTGGTTTTTTCGATCGCCCTTTTTATCGCTTCTCGCGCTTTTAGGGGGAAAAATTCTTGCCAGCGCCCCAAGACCTGGATCTTCACTTTATTTTTGTGAGTTCTTTCGTCATCCGCGATCTCTTGGAACTGTTTTTCGATAATTCCATATAAATAATTAATTTCCCCTTTTGGTCTTTTTGTGATGTTGTCGAGAGATGTTCCCCAAAATGTAAAATAAGGTATGCGCATTTCGATTACCTGCTCCAAGACCGATTTTAGGGAGTCAACGCCTTTTTCGTGCCCGAGAAAAGCGGCCAATCCTTTTTTCTTTGCCCAGCGCCTGTTTCCGTCCGGTATTAAAGCCACGTGTGCGGGTATATTTTTCATATTTGTTTTTGGATTTCCGTTAGGGATGCTTTTTCTATTTTTATCGGTTTTTTCGCGTCGTTTACGGCGCTAATATAGCCCAAAGAAAATGATAATAAAGAAATTAAAACAACGGCTATAATCAACACGATTTCGTCTTGTTTTGCTTTGACAAATCTCGTTATTTTTGTTAACATTACCCGTGTGTTAATCAATTAATAGCCGGTTTATATATAACCATTAAACCAGTAAAAACCAAAAATGTCAAAAACCAAAGCCGCGGGGACGAGCCGCCTGGGAAGAGATTCCCAACCGAAATATCTGGGCGTAAAGTTATTTGCCGGACAAACCGCGAAAAACGGCTCCATTATTATCAGACAACGAGGTAGTAAATTCATTGCCGGAAAGAACGTACGAATGGGAAAGGATAACACCCTTTATTCTGTTAAAGAAGGGAAAGTTTCTTTTGGCACAAAGAAAAAGAAACGATTTGACGGTTCCCAGAGAATGGCAAAGATCGTGAATGTCGACTAAATCTTAAAGTAAAACAGAGGACGTTGTCCTCTGTTTTTTTGTTTGAGACTTGTTTAAATACAGGCTTTTATGAATTGGGAAAATAGCGGATGCGGTTCCAATGGCCGGGACTTTAATTCCGGGTGGAATTGGGTTGCCACGAAGAACGGATGGTTCTTCAATTCTATTATTTCCACTAAATCCTTTTCCGGATTAATCCCCGCGACGATTAAACCCTTTTTTACGAGTAGTTCTCGATAGTCGTTGTTTAATTCGTATCTGTGCCTGTGGCGTTCGGAGATATTCTTTATTTTGTAAGCTTTCGCGCTCACGGTGCCGGGCTTGATTTCGCAGTCCCAAGCGCCCAGCCTCATTGTGGCCCCGTATTTTTTATCTTTCAATAATTGTTTTTGTTCGGGCATGAGATCAATCACTAGATTTTTTGACTTCGAATCAAATTCCGCGGAGGTGGCGTCTTTTATTCCGCAGACATTTCTCGCGAATTCTATCGCCGCCAATTGCATCCCCAGACATAATCCGAAGAACGGTATCTTATTTTTGCGGCAATATTCAATGACTTTTATTTTTCCTTCTATTCCCCTTTTGCCAAAACCGCCGGGAACAATGATTCCATCAAATTTTTTGAGCTTTTTAAATTCATTTGGGTCTTTGGTTTCAAATTTTTGGGACGACAGCCATTGTATTTCCGCTTGTCTGTTGTTTGCCCATCCGGCGTGCTTTACTGCCTCGATCACGGAGATATAAGAGTCCAAAAGCGAGAAATCACCGGTTTCAAAATACTTGCCCACAATTCCTATTTTAACCTTTGGTTTTTCTTTTTTTATTCTTCTAACCAAATCTTCCCATTGTCTGCCGTTTTTCTTCTTTGCCCGCAACCCGACTTTTTTTAAGATCCTTTCGCCCAAGCCTTCTTTTTCAAACCTTAACGGAATTTCGTAAATGGATTCAACATCCGGAGCGGAGATCACATCCTTGGGATCGAGATTGCAAAACACGGATATCTTTCTTTTTCTCGGTTCGTCCAAGGGGTATGAGGCGCGGCCCAAAATAAAATCGGGCTGGATACCGGCTTCGTTTAGAAGCCGGCAGGAGGTCTGGGTCGGCTTGGTTTTCATTTCGCCAATGGTTTTCAGTGTTGGCAAATAGGTGACCAAAACAAATAGGGTTTTCTTCGGGTTTTGCAGCTTCATCATTCTCGCGGCTTCCAAAAACAAAAGATTTTGGTATTCCCCCACCGTTCCACCGATCTCAATCATTACAAAGTCGGATTTTGTTTTTTCTCCGACTTTTTTGATCCGGCTGATTACCTCGTTTGGAATATCGGGAACCACTTCCACGCATTTGCCGTCAAATTCCAGATTTCGCTCTTTGGCGATAACGGATTGGTAAACTCGGCCGGTAGTGATATAGTTTTGAGTTGAAAAACTTTCGTTTAAAAATCTTTCGTAATTGCCGATATCCTGGTCGCATTCGGTCCCATCGTCGGTAACAAAAACTTCACCATGCTCAATAGGGTTCATAGTTCCGGCGTCAACGTTGATGTACGGGTCAATTTTAACCGCGGAAACTTTAAATCCTCTGTTTTGCAGGATCCTTCCGATTGAAGCTGTGGCGGCACCCTTCCCCACACTGCTCATCACGCCTCCTCCGACGAAAATATAATAAGCCATATTTTAGTGATAAAATTTTTTAAGCGACTTTCTAATTGTTATTTAAAAAAGAAGAGAAATTTACTCCTCTTCTTTTTCAGAAATTATAACCTTTATTTCGGCTTCCAAATTGTGATCCAGTTCCACTTTTACCGGAAATTCACCCATTTCTTTTATCGGGTCTTCAAGGACGATATGATCTTTCTTTACGTTAAAACCCATTTCTTTTAACTGGTCCGCGATTTTTTGTTTGGTTACGGATTCGAAGAGTTGGCCCTCTTTCCCGATCTTCACATCCATTAGCACTTCCACTCCGTCAAGCTTGCTCGCGATCTTCTCCATTTCTTTCAAGCCTTCTTCGGCTTTTTCCTCGTCTATTTTTTTCTGAGCTTCCAATTTCGCGATATTTTCTTCCGTTGCCAATATCACCAATTTTTTTGGAATTAGAAAATTTCTGGCATAGCCGGGAGAAACTTCTTTAACGTCGTTTTTTTGTCCCGCACCGGGAACATTCTTTAAGAATATTACTTTCATATTATTTAATTAATTTATCCAATTCTTCAAGACCTTTTGCGTATTGGGGATCAACATTGTTCGCGATATCATCCTCGGTTAATTTTACCTCAATTGTGGGTTTTATGCCAATGTCTTGGATTAGTTCTCCGTTCGGAGTGAACCATTTCGCCCTAGTTACCTTTAAGGACGAGCCGCCTTCAATATCCACCACTTGCTGGACCAATCCCTTGCCAAAGGTGGTCTCACCGATAATAGGCAGTTGCCTATTATCTCTTAAGGCGCCCGCTAATATTTCGGCCGCTGAAGCCGTACCTTCATTTACCAATATGACGGTCGGGATATTTTCCAGACTCGCGGGGCCCTCGGATATGTGTACGGTCCGATTCATATCTTTATCTTGCTCCACGAGGATAGTCGCTCCTTTTTTTATAAACCAACCCGCTATTTTGTCGGTTTGATCCAATAGTCCGCCCGGGTCGTTTCTCAGGTCCAGTATTATTCCCTTGGCTCCGCTGTTCAGTAAAATATTGGCGTTTTTTTGGAAATCCGCAAGCACTGTTTCCGAAAATTGATAGATCGTCAGTAGGGCGACCTTTTTTCCGCTTGCGGTCTCTTTTATTTCCACTTCCACCGTCGGCAATTTTATTTCGTCCCGTGTAATTTCCAAATATTTGACTTCTCCTGTTTTTGTGATCAAACCCAGTTCAACCTTTGTGCCTTTTTCGCCCCGGATCAAATTTACCACTTCGTCGACCGAGAGGTCGGCAGTTGATTTTTTATCAACTTCAAAAATAACGTCTCCGGCCATTACCCCGGCCTTTTCCGCGGGAGTACCCTTTATCGGCGCGATGATCTTTATCTTGCCATCTTTCATTCCCAACTGAGCGCCGATTCCGGTAAAAGTTCCCGAGATGTCTTCTCTGAATTTTTTCGCTTCTTCCGGATCAAAGAATACAGTATAGGGGTCACCGATGGCTTTTATCATTCCCGATATGGCTCCGTAGGTTAATTTTTGCGAATCGATCTTTTGCGGATCAACGTAAACGGCTAGCGCTTTGTTCAATACTTCGCTCATCAATCGGAGATCAATTCCGGGTAATTCATCAAGTATGGGCTGGTCGGCTCTGTGCCAAAGATACTCGTTAAAAAAGTATCCGCTCACGAATGCCACCAAAACAAGTACGGCGCAGACGGTATTTTTAGTAATTATTTTCATATTCGTAAATTTTATATTATAAGGATAGCATATTTGTTTTTTAAAAACAACAATGGCCCAAACCCTTTATTTATAAGGTTTTCCGACAAGATAATTCCATTTTGAGGCGGTTATTTTTACCGTAATTGAGATTCCGATACGCGCAGTTGGCGCTGATTTTAACGCGACTGCCCGGCCGTCGTTGGTTCGCGCGAGAAAACCGTCTTTATTCTTTTCTACGACAAGCACAATCTCGTCTTTGCCAATAAATTTTTTATTTTTGATCTCGTTATTTTCTTTAAAAATCTTTGTCAGAATTCGGGAGCGTTCTTTTTTTATTCTATCCGGCATATCTTTTAGCCTGTGATCGTCGGTATTCGGTCGCGCGGAAAATTTGAATATATGGACTATGTCCGGTTTTACTTTTTTCAAAATTTTCACAGTCTGCTCGAAATCTTTTTCGGTTTCTTTCGGGTGCCCGACGATGATATCGGTGGCGAGCACTCCGTTTTTGAATTTTTTTCTAAAATCCCGGGCCAGATCCAAAAAATCTTCAACCCTGTATCCCCTTTTCATTTCTTTTAAAACCGCGTCGCTTCCGGATTGCAGAGGAATATGCAAAAACTTATAAAACTTTTTCGATTCGATTATTTTTAAGAGATCTTTAAAGATCAATTTCGTATGCCCGGGGTTCATCATTCCCAATTTAATCTTAAAATTTCCCGGCAGTTTATCTATTTTTTTAAGCAGGTTCGGCAACTGTGATCTTTTCGCTCGGTCGATTCCGAATATCGCCAAATCTTGCGACGTTAATTGAATCTCGTTAAATCCTTTCTCAAGCCTTTCTTTGATCTCAAAGATGATATTCTCTTCGTTATATGATTTCAATTTCTTTCTTGTTAGCCTCGCGGAGCAATAGGTGCAAGCGCCTAGGCACCCCTCCGCGATCGCTACTATCGCGGAAGTGCTTTTTTCATCCCGTTCGCAATCTTTTTTAAAGCAAGATTTATCTATGTCCAGATCTTTCACTAATTTTATCTTTTTATCTCTTAAGACCGATTCCGCGACTTTTACGATCGAGCCGATGTTTTTTATTCCCACAAGCGCGTCGGCAGCTTCATCGCAACCACTAATATTTAAAAAAGGTAAACATCCAGCGAGAATCACTTTTTTGCCCGCTTTTTTAAATTCCTTGGCAGTTTTCAATATTTTTCTTTCGGTTTTCTCCACGACTCCGCACGTGTTTATAATAATAAAATCAGCTTCCTTTGCGAAAGCCTTTTTGAATCTTCGGGAGAGCAGAGACTCCATTATTTCACTGTCAGCTTGGTTTAGCTTGCAGCCATAGGTAATGATGCAAAATTTTTTCATTTCGAATAGAATTAAGAATAAAGGATTACGAATAAAGAATATTGTGGCGAATTCATTCGCTTTTATTTTGATATTTTTTTAGAGAACCTTGTTGTTGTTAATAGTTTTTAAAGCTTTAATTTTTTTATTCCTGATTCTTGATTCTCTATTCTCTATTCTTTTTTATGAGCGAGATACCGGAATCGAACCGGCGTCTTCTGCTTGGGAAGCAGATGTTCTGCCACTGTACCAATCTCGCTGGCTAAGGTAAATATTAGGCTATTTTCCCGTCTTTGGCAATAAAAAGAAGAGGTTTCCCTCTTTTAATACATTTTTCTTTTTTGAGATGTTCCGCGCCGGGGTTGATTGTTTGGTGTGTAGCCGTTTTCCATTGAACCGTTTTCCAGCGTTGCGGTCAGATTTTTAGCCTCCGCGACCCTTTCCCTGATTATACTCTTATGGATTTCGGGGAGTCGCAGGACTACGTACAATCCCCCCACAACTACGACCGCGACAATGAACACAGCGCCGATTATGGGGTAAAAATACCCCACGATCACGATAATAATTATGGCTATGGCTATGGCCATAACCAGAAAGTTAGATATGGGCTTATCTTCTTCCATTGTTATGCTCCTGCCCGATGGGCAGTGCGATAGGAATAATATACGCCCATCGCGCTACCCACTTACCATTGGATAGTTTCAAATAATGCTATTAATATAATATACTAAATTGTTTTTTTGTCAATAAAAATTTGCGCCCGGTAAAGATATTTTCTTTAGCGGGCGGCATAATGGGGTCCTTCCTTTTTTGTACATGTAGGAGGAACAAAATGAAGGAATATGACCACAGAGCTAGATTGAATGAACGGATGATGTGCGTGTAACGAGGAGGACAATCCGCAGAACACTGCACAAATATAATTGTATACCCGGTATGTTGTTTGTCAATAGAATTTTTGTAGATCGGGAATAAAAAATCAGCAGAGAACCGTAAAGCATTTAGCGAGGGGTTTGAATGTATAATATTCTGGAGAGAGATATAGAATATATCCAATACCTCTCCTGCTTTACGGATCCCCACTGACTCTTGCCCCGTTAAATGATTTTAAATCAAAGATTTAAAATTGCGATTTAAATCTCGTTTAAATCGGATTTAACTCGGGGTCCCAATCTTGAATCCACTCTTTAAAATGAACTCGAGAATAGGAAGGAGATTTTTGCTATAGCATTATCTCCTATCATAATATATGAGCGAGAGGACTTGCCACTCTAGGCAACAATCTAGAGACAATATGTTTATCTCCACATTGTTGCCTGAAATTTTAGAAATGAACTGTTGTCTTGCTTTCGTCCTTTCGGACTCGTCAGTTCGGACACACATCCGAAGAGCAAGGCAATTTTATTTTTGCAAAAAATTGCGTAAATTTGCTCGGGAAGAAAAGGAACCATCCCTTCTCCCGATACCCTCAAGATTTCTTAGATCTTGAGGGATCCGGCGGCCCAGCCGAGAAGGCCGAAGCCTGCAGATAATACTGCAGTTTCGAGCCCCACTGGCTTAGCAGAGAGCACTATGCTCACTGCGCCAACGACCACCAGGATAATCCCGATGACCGTTGGGACCACATGAGATGATTCTGTCGTGATTCACCTCCTCCCCCTTTTGAGCGAGGGAGCACCGCTTGTTGTCGCTTTTTCCAAGCAACAATCTAGAGACAAATATGTTTATCTCCACATTGTTGCCTGAAATCTTTCTCAATGTGCTATTGTTCCCAATTTTGAATTCACTTTTTCAAATGAACTCGAAGTTAGGAAGGAGATTTTGATCGGAGATCTCCTATTTTAAACTCCGGAAGCTGCTGCGTTCAACTTCAATTTTTCGCAGACCGAGAAAGTTATCTCTCGGAGGTTAACATTGCCGAGGGAAGGCCGTTTCCTATCGCAACCCTAGCGCCTGCGAGGATTGCGAATACCCTGCGGGAGGATGCCGACTCATAGGCCGGCACCGGAAATCCGAGAGCGGCAAGGACAGCTATGGCGCGATCCTTACCGAAACCGTTAGTTCCGGTAATATTTCCCAGTACTACGTCGAACGCATCCGCGCTCGGCACAGCTCGATAGGCCTTGATGGCCCATTCAGCTGCCTCAACCGCTGTTCCTGGTCCGGCTGCCCTCATAATCGCAACAGCTCTTCCACTCGGGAAGCCCATCGCAACAATTTTTGCGACCTGTTCTCGGGCGAATATCCTGCCCTCTTTCTTTTTTTTGGCTTCTGGGTCGAAACCTCGGTCCCGAAGATATTCTTTGAGGCGCGCTTCGGCCTCAAATACTTGACTTCGGGTCGCGGGTCCGCGGTTATGATAAGATATCGCGTTGGCGATACCCTCGACAGCCTGCTGGAAGGTTGTCTTTCCGGCGATGACGTCATCGCCGTATTCAATAACGTTTCTCTCTTCTCGGCTCCTCTGAGCCTCAACATCTTCTGTTCCTAACATTTTTCGACTCCATTGCCCCGGTCCTAGGGCTTTCTCCTAAATCAGATCCTACTATCTATTAGAGTAACTCGGACCAATAGTTTAACCTGCAGAGTAGGCTGCTGGGCGCACTGTTTTTTAAGTGACGCTCGCGACAGTCGTTTTAACTGCCCGGAGCGTCACTCAAATTAATGTTGAAATGAGCTGCTTTCTCTTTCTCTCTTACGAAAGAAGGTGGCGAAGACGAGAACATTATATAATTTTAGCTCCTCTTCGCAACCTTCCCTCGTATTAAACCAAAAAGGGTAACAAATGTTGTGATGCTGCCTTGGAAAGAAAGCGCCACAACACTTATTACCCTTTTGATATTAAGTATTATTGGCAATGCCTCTCTCCTTGCATTGACTCCATTTAAACGGAGATTTGTATTAAATTTTAAATACCCTTCTCTATCGTTACGCTTATACTATAATATATTATTAATTATATGTCAATAGGTAATTATCCACACCTTTACCCGCCGAAGTCCCGAGTTCTATGAGGGACGAAGGAGGGCGCCCTCAAAAATTTCTACTAAAATTTTTTGAAGACTCGGCTCAGTGCCGTTGCGTTTCAATCCTGAATGTTAAGTTTTGAGAAAATAAAATGGGCCTACGTCACAATTTAATATTGTATGGCTTTAAGCCACGGCCCGGACGATATAAGTTGGCAATTATTCCGGCCAACCCTTTAACGCAAGATTTTTGTTTTTGTATCTTGCGTCGTCTGTAATGTCTTTTCCAAACCAATCAGGTTCTTCGAAGACACTTGCTTCTTTTACGCTTTCGAATTCAACCTCAATAACCAAGTGGCCCTCCAATTTTTCGTGATAAATATCAAGCTCGGCCGTATTACCATCCAAAAGCTTAATTTCGTATCGATCTTTTACGAGAGTCCGACCCTTGGCCGCGAGAAGAAAAAAATCGTATAATTCTTTGGTGATCTCCGATTCCCATTCATTTCTCTTAAGGGTTCCATTGCCTTTTATGGTAATGAAATACTTGTCGTTTTTCTTTCTGATCCTTACCTCCCCTTTCTCTCCCAGGTAAATATAGTGCTGTTCTATCCGAGTGCGCTTCATCCCCGACAGATCAGGTAAATTCACCCTTTCGATTAGATATTTTTTTTCGATCTCTGTCATTCAATCACTCCTCAATGCTTCGATTATTTTATCAAAGCATTCCCGATAATCCTTTTCGTTGATCTTTTGGGGATACATCGCGCCAACCGCTAGTCCCCGTCCGCCACCATTGAATTTTTTGTTTATCTTTTCAAGAATGGCGCGGAATTTTTCATCGCGAACTTCGCAAGCAATCTTGCCATTTGGCCAGATTGCGATTATGGCGTCGCTCCCGTTTTCATTTCTGAGGAGATGAGCTCTCACGTCTTTTGACTCAAGAACACCAGATGTCAGCGCTATCGCGATGTTCGCGGCAATCCCATCGACGACCACGAAATACTTTGCAATCGTGTTGTCCATCCGCGTTATCGCGCTTGGCCTGATATTTTGATATTGCGTGTACGCGGTTTCAAAATCCTTGCTCCAAAGAATATCGCTGACAAGCTGTTCAACAACCGTTTCTTTGCGATAGCCGGATGTTATCACATCCTGGATTTTGCAAGCTTGCTCAAAGATTTTCGGCTCAAATCCTTTGCCGTAAAAATCATGAGCTCTTGCTAGCTGCGCAAGTCGCTTCGCGAGCCCGCCTTCGGGAAGAAATCTTTTTTGCAAGATTTCGGAAGCGCAAAGGCTTTCGTCGATAACAAGTTCTTCCACGATTGAGCTCACCCTTACTACAGCTTCCTCGGCCCATTTGTGATGATCAAACCAAGATGTTCTTTTTGCTATTTCCCCGTATCGATTCAAGAAAGAATCAATTAATTCCTTTTCAAAACCGATATCGGCTATTAGCACTTTGTCATCAGGTTTAATTTTCTCAGATAGTGTTCTTAGGGCGATACCTATATCCTGGTAGTCCACAAAGCAGTGCTTTACGGTTAGCCCGGATTTCCTTGCCCATATTTCCGCGATGGAATGGCATACCAAGCCATCAACATCAATATGAGCCATGATGTATGTTGTCATCAGCACATCCTGTTTTTGAGTTCGATGCGGAAAAAAATAGGGCGATTACCGAGTAACCGCCGCATATTGCTTGGAAAGATCGGTCAGGACGACTTTTATAGTTTTTGTCGTCTCATCCTCCTCTCCAAACTGTTTTACCGTATGTGTCCCGGTATCGTACATAATCCGTACGATTTTTAGTTCCGGATTGTTATCATTTTTAATCCGACTTGCGTCGAATTCATTCTTGACCTTCCGGAACACCTCCATTTGTCGAGCATTTGAGGTCGTTTTTTGTTTTCCTGACCTCCTGTTCGCAAGCCGAGCCATAACAATGGCTTCAGCGCAAACCACCTGAATGATGTAGATTTTTTCCACACCACTTTCAATGGCTGTTTGATACGCTCTCTCCCGCATATTCGCGCTTGAGAACGTTGCATCAAACAATACGCTTTTCCCGGCGGCAAGCAGGCTTCCAAGCTTGGCAAAGGCTTTGTCATAGACCTCAGCCTTTTGCTCTTTAATCTTTGGAGCATATTTGTCAATTATTTTGACATATGCTTCGTTTTTAAGAGCAGTTAAAGGATTCAGAACCTGCTGGAAATCGGCTCTCGGATTGTTTTTTATCCAAGATTCGATTTTCTCAACAGATTCCGAATTGCCGAGATCAATGAGATTGTAATCAATTCCCTCTGGAAAAAGTTCTTTTCGGATATCATCGGTTCGGATGATTTCCAAACCGATTGCCGAAGCAAGGGCATTGGCAACAGTTGTCTTGCCTGAGGCAACATAGCCACAGGCAAGAAACAATTCGTTTTTTTTACTCATTCTTCCTCCTTGGCAAATACTCCAGTGCCAGGTTGTAGTACTTCCCAGCAACCTGGAACATTTTCTCCTGTTCTTCTCCCACCATGCCGTTACCGATCATGGTACTGATCTGCCCCCGCACGAATGCGCGGTAGCAGATATAGAAGTCGAGGAGTTTTTCGACGCCTTCGGCATCCTCGGGTCGCGCGGCGACATACGAGGACCTGATTGCGTCAGCAACATCCTCTCTGTCGCGTGCGAGCGCGTCCATAATGGCGAACGCAATGTCCGAGACCGGGTCCATATAACTGAACCTGTCCTCGAACCCGATACCGTCGAAGATTTTCACTTCTCCCTCTTCGACGAACATATTACCGGCATGCCCATCGCCGTGGCACTGCCGCATTGCTCCCCCATCCCTCCGCTCTTGGAAGTAAGGGTCGTTCTCGTGAATGAATGCTCGGACACCACGGATGATTTCACAATAATCGTCTTCGGATATTGTCCGGTCAACCGCTTGGGCGTTGTCCCTTGTGACAGAGAACAACTCCTCCCAATTACCAGCGATTGCGGTATATCCGATTTCGGATATTTGGGCATTTGTCTTTGCCCTCCTGTGCGCTTCGGCGAAAAGTGCGCCGATCTGACAACCGTGCTCAACAGTCACCTCTTTTCTCTCGTAGAGACAGTCAAGTCCCTGCGAGGAGTCGAATCTCCTCATAACGATCATGGGTGTGTCATCGACCTCGACCATTCTTGAGCCGAGGTCCGGGCAATACGCGGAATCTATTTCCGCGGTCTTCGCTGCGGCGATTCTCCGCGCCTCAATCGATTTCAGGTCTACGAACCCGAGATCAACTGCCTTGATCTCCTTCACAACCAGCCCCTCGCCCACATATATTTTTGACATGTGGGTTTCGATAATGTTTTCAATCGGGCCAACAATTTTCTTAACCTCTTCAAGGTGTTTCATTTTCTTTCACTCCTCGTCTCATCCAAACAGTAAAAACTTTTCCAAAGCTTTGACTCTTCGGGGGCGGGAAATTAATTGCTAACTTTTAACAATCAAATCCCCGCCCCGAAAAAGTATTTATCAATGCGCTTTCCGAAACAATTCTGGCCCAAGAATGAAGGAAACCACCCTTTCTTGACTATATTTATTATACAATAAATTGTATAATGAGTCAAGCGAGCACTAAACCCTGGAAATATTGCGGTTATTTAATTTTCAAAGAGCATCCTCCTTTGTTCCCGGCACCAAGCTCTCCCTTGGAAACCGGGAATCGGCAAGGAGGTTTCTGGAAACGAGACGAGGCCTCATTTCCAAACATCTCCCTGCCCGCGAATAAAACTCGTATTTCCCCGCAAAAAAACAGCTGGGACATCTCTTTGTTGGTAGGCTCTAGATAGAACTTTTCCTTTAAAGAGATCTCCCAGCTGTTCAAATACAACCAGTATCTATTACTTCTTGCGGAATACAGGCAGACCTCAACCTGATTCCTTATTCCTCTCGGAATAGAAATAACGGGTCCGTTATTTGATTTCGCGGACGAGCGAAAAACTAACACTTTGATTTAATGAACTTCCTTACAAAAACACTATACACTATTGCCTATTTTCTGTCAATAGTTAGTTATTCACACTCTTATTCGCTCTCGCTCCTCGGCCTTCGGTTCGAATCTATATCGAACACCAAGTCATTGTTTCCGATGAAATCCCCTATGGACGTTAAACAGGATTTTTACCCTTCCGTAGTCCCGAAAGGACGAAGGAGGGCGCCCTTCGGTAATTTTCTACTGAAAATTCCTTAGGGCCTGGCTCGCGACCGTCGTCGCTGCGCCTTCGAATCCTGTTCCCAAACAGAACTAATGTACGTCAGATTCTGCTGAATCTGACACCTCGTTCGCTCTCGCTCCTCGGCCTTCGGTTCGAATCCTGTTGGCTAATTCAAAAAACCACCATCCGGTGGTTTTTGTGCCCTCAGATTTACATTTCTGTTTTAGTGAGTAATTTTGATATTTTCACTTTCGCAGAAATCCTCCATGAGCGACAAACAGGATTCGCCTTCAAAAACTTTTGGTAAAGTTTTTTCAGGCCCGGGTTTTCGCCGTCGCGAAAACCATTCGAATCTATCCCCAAACAGAACTAATGTACGTCAGATTCTGCTGAATCTGACACCTCGTTCGCTCTCGCTCCTCGGCCTTCGGTTCGAATCCTGTTGGCTAATTCAAAA
>Ga0265297_10006150_pt1 | contig 17651 bp, 33 predicted proteins | sample Munlanlwell13791_FD_192502 | JGI IMG/M metagenome (GOLD analysis project Ga0265297, IMG submission 192502) | Leachate microbial communities from a municipal landfill in Southern Ontario, Canada - Leachate well 137-91 | ecosystem: Engineered > Solid waste > Landfill > Unclassified | place...
AGCTGATAAAAATTTACAAATACATCATTCTACTTATAAATATCATTTAGCAGAACATAAACACTTAAATACTTTGTTAACATTATGCGAGAAATGCCATTACGGATTACATTGTATAAAAGATATTGTTTAAAAAAAACCTCTTTCAAGCATTGCCGGAAAGAGGTTAAAAGGAAAATTCAAACTAATAAGAAGAAATCAGAAACACAAAGATAATATAAAAAACAATACTTTGATAGAAATATTTTTAATATTATTACTTATTGCAATAATCAGAACAAAAGTACAGAAACACAATTAAACAAATAATCAAATCTTTAAAAATCAAAACAATGGTTAAGATCATCGGAAAAATTGAATTAGAGGAGAAAAATATACCTCTTACAAAGAAGTCAACTATAGAAGTAAATTTTTATAAAGATGTAAACGGAAAGCTGATCGGACGAAACGAAGCCAGGCAGATTTGCTTTATTGCAAAAGGCAATCAAACTACTGTCAGGGATGGCGAAGTGTGGAACTGCAACATAAGCGAGGACAAGAACAACATCCTGTTTGTACTTCCTGCAAAGTTGGTCAGGACAAAGGATCAGGAACTTGCAAAGATGACAGAGCACTTGGAAAGACTTAAACAAAAATACTCAAAATAAAAACTATGAAGACAAAAAAAATTGCAGGTTACTTATTTGCAATAATAAGCTTAACATCAATTTTCGGAATATTAATATTCGTGGTAGGGTGGATAACATTTTTAACAGCTATCGTAATTTCGGGAATAATTATTTTAATTGGTTCGTTATGCCTAACATTAATTGATTCAGAATAATTTAACTTAAATCATAAACCTATGGCAGCAATAATAGTAATAGCAGCAATAATATGGTATTTTGTTAATAAAGATACCGTAAGTTATTCCGATGCGAATGACGAAATAAGAGAATACGAAAATCTTAAACCTAATAAACCAAAGAATCCCGATATGCTAAATATAGTGCACCAATCAGGGAGAGCAATAACAATTAATTAAAAATAAACTAAATTATGAAAACAATTATATTTGCAATAGCATTATTTTTTAGTATAACATTTGTTGTCATGTATATAAATACATTAGTACAACATATATTAAATAGAACAAGTGCTAAAAGAAGTGAAAAAATAGTAACAATATTATATCTATTATTAGTGTGTATCATGTGGAGTTTATTTTATTCATTAACTCAATTTTTATAAGATATGGAAGATACAATAATATCATTTGAAACTGCTAAATTAGCTAAAGAAAAAGGATTTAATATTCCTGTTAGATATGGTGTCTTTGGAATTAAAATGAAACTTACTGAAAATCATGGATGGACATATAATAGAAAATTAGAACTTCGTAATTGGAATACTTCAAATGCTAATTCTTATTCTATCCCAACCCAAGCATTATTACAAAAATGGTTAAGAGAGGTACATAAAATTATAATTATTCCATTACCTATTGATAGTTATGATTCATGGTATTATAAAATATTTTTACCTGATGTAATATCGCCTTTTTTTGAAATACCTATTTATCTTGATAATGAATTTAAAACCTATGAAGAAGCACTTGAAGTTGGACTACAAGAAGCATTAAAATTAATAACTAATAAATAAAGTCATGGAAATAATAAAATTTGAAGTATCTGTAAAAATAGATTACATAAAAGGAGATAAACGTAGTAAAGAACGTGCAATTAAATTATCAAAAGATTTAATTTTATCAGGTATTGTATATGGTATGGAATTCTCTAATCCTTATAAGGCTAAACTTATTAAATAAACTATGAAAACACCAAAAACAATATTAAAAACAGGATTAATAGTATTATGGATATTTATTGTAGGATGTGGTGGTTTTTCTAAATCAAAGTGTCATATAGCTGCATTAGAGTCTATATATTCTAAAGGTTACAAAATAGATACTGCCTTTTATAACGGATGGCATACAATTGTTGTAACTACTGACAGTTGTATTTGGAGTATAGAAAGTAGAGGGCTTGAATATCCATATATCACCGACATAAAAATCATTAAAAATTATTAACAATTTAAAACTAAAACTATGAAAACGGAACCTATTAAAATTGAAATTGAATTAAGTGAAATAGAACTTGACGAATGTTCACTTAAAAGTCGTATTGAAGATAAAATAATAAATACGGTTGTAAATGGATATTTAAAAGAAGTTGAACCATTTTTTAAAAAGAAAATAGAACAACTTGTAGTAACAGAAGCCCAGAAAACTATAACTTCAATAAAAAAAATACCGCTTGATAAATGTGATATAAGCGGATTGAAACAAACAATGACACTCGATGAATATATTATTAAGCAATTCCTTGGCTCATTATCAATAAAAGTAGACGAACAAGGCAGGAATGGTAATAATAGTAGTGCTTATTCTGACAGGAGAACTCCAATAGAATGGGCAATCCATAAAGCAATGACATCAGGAGGAATGAAGAAGGAAATTGATTCGGTTGTAAAAAAGGTTGAAGAAAATTATAAGGCTTCAATTAATGAATTAATAATGAAAACATTATCACCAATTTATGAACAGTTACTGCTTAAATTAAAATCTTAATTTTATAAAAAATAATAATCAAATTTACTAACTTTTAAAACTAAAAACCAAAGCAAAATGAGATACGAGAAAAAAACCATACTCACAAAAGAAAAACGTCTGGCAGATATTGACCTTATTAATATTATGCCGTCAGAAATGGAAGCTGATAATGTTGTTATAAATTGGATTTACGAAGTATTAGGTTCTGAAAGCTGTATTAAACCGGAAATATCTATAAAGAGTTGTAAGTTTGAATATAGGATAAATGGCGAATTATTCTCATTAACTATTAAGCCAGAGGATTGTTTTAAAATAGTTAATAAACAGGCAGAAGACGATATATGTATTGGATTGGTCGAAATAGATTTTAACAATGAAACCGCAACTATACATTTTTAGTCAAAAAAACATTTGTTATTTCAAATAAAGTTGTTTAATTTTGCAACGATAAAAGGAAAATTTATAAATTAAAAAAATATATAAAATGAAGACAAAAAGCATAAAAATAGTCAATTTTAAAGCTATTACAGACCTCACAGCAACCTTTGATGGTTGTTCAGCAATCATTACAGGTGGCAACAATAAAGGTAAGTCATCACTCCTGACAGGCATACAGGAACGTATTAGAGGAACTCGACCTGATGCAATAGTTACTAAAGGACAAAAGGAAGGAGAAGTAACCATTGAACTAACAACAGGAGAAAAGTTTTTTTGGAGCTTTGACGAAAAAGGTAAAGACAAACTAACTTTTACCACCAAAGAAGGTATAAAAACTTCTGTAACTAAAGAAATTGCTAAACGCTTCTATCCGCCAGTATTCGATATTGATGAATTTCTTAATTCTCAACCGAAAGAGCAAAACAAGATGATTCAAAAACTTGTTGGCCTTGACTTTACAGCAATTGATTTTGAATATAAACAGGCTTATGATGATAGAACTATTGCTAACAAAGAGTTGACAACAGCAAAAGCAAAATTACCTGAAATAGTGCCTGGAAAAGTTGAATTATCGGATGTGTCGGAATTGCTGAAAGAAAAGGAAATTGTTAAAGCAACGCTTGACAAGTTGTATCAGGACAACAAAAAGAAAAACGATACTATGCGTTTGACATTTGCTTCTGAAAAAGAAGTATTACGCAAAGAGTGTGAGGAATTTAATATTATTCAATCTAAAAAAAGTGAAATTATTGATGATTACATTGTAGGAATGAAAAATATTATAAGCGAAGCTAAGGAATATAAATTATTGAATTTTATTAAAAAAGAAGAATTTGATAATTTTATTAAAACTTTAGATCAACCATTAGAAAAAATTGAAATTTCAGTAAAACTTTTAGAACTTAAAGAACCTGAATACATAGAACCTGAAATGCCAGACGATGCAGGACTCAAAGAAATAGATACCAAAATTGCTAACATAAGCCTTAACAACGAAGCTGCTACTGCTTACAAGTCATACCTTGAAAATCAAAAAGCTTTTGAAATTGCACAGCAAAATTATACTGCCGCTAATATTTTGGTTAAAAGTATTGAAAACCGTAAAGCAGATATGCTTAAACAAACTAATTTCCCCGAAGGAATTGAATTAACAGAAAATGGTATTTTTGTTGATGGCTTTTTACTTAATAAGGCAAGTATAAGCACTTCTAAACTTTATTGTACAGCTTTACGACTTGCTTCGCTCGGACTTGGAGAAGTAAAGACATTACATTTTGATGCTTCTACGCTTGACAATGAAACTCTTAATGAAATTATGGTATGGGCTGAAAGTCAGGATTTACAATTGCTAATTGAGATAATTGATAGAGAAGCCGGAGATATTGCTTACGAAATTGTTGATAACAGTAACGAAGTTATTACAAAAAAACCTAAAGATGTAAAGAAAAAAGTTGTAGTAGAAGATGTTAAAGAGCCTGTAAAGCCACGTTCTTTGGAGGACATAGGCAAAGAAATGGAAGCAAAGAGAGAACAGGTGATCAAGGAAACACCTATTGTTAAAAATACTAAAACAGACGAAGAGGAATGGTAACATGAAAGACAATATTTCGGTGGAAGAATACCGCAAATTAGCTAAAACATCTGCTGTATCAAAAAAAGGTCGGCTTATTGTAGAACCTGAAAGCAAGCCACAAGGTAACAGGAAGATTAAAAATGCTGTGAAGTCAGAAGTTGACGGTGTTAAATTTGATTCGAGCCTTGATTTCAACATTGAATATGTATTACCCGATTTAAACACTTATATTGATGCTGAACGCTCTAATAGATACATTGCTGCTAAACTTAAAAAAGATGCAACTGAAGAAGTAGAATTTGCTTGTATAAGTAAAAGAAATATTGTTAATCCAAATTGTCAATATAATGTTAATATTCATTGGATAGTTCCAACTAATAAAAAAGATGCTGATAATATTTTTTTTGGTGTCAAATTTATTCTTGATGGTATTGTAAAAGCAGGTGTTTTAAATGGAGATGGACGTAAGAATATTAACAATATTACTCATACTATCGAAACTATAAAAAACAAATATTTAATTAATGTTCAATTAAATTTAGCAGTATGAAATATTTTTTCAAAGCTCTTTGTTTTTTCTTTACAATCGTAACAACGCTTATCTTTGTAGGCTTTTTTCAAAAATTGCAAGAAGGATATTACTACATTTTCGATAAAGAAAAATACAAAATTGTGTCCAAAGAACATAACGACTTTTGGGATTATTTAATTTAAAATTTAATATTATGAAAAAGTTAACAAAACAAGATGTTATCATTTTAGCTCTTATGCTGCTCATAGGCTTCGGGATAGGCTTCGGTGTGTCTTTCATCAAAGAAAGAGAGAAAACACCTCCTGTGCAGCCAAAAGTGATAATACAACAGAAATTTGTTGATACCGATACACTAAGTTTGGATTTGCTGCATAAACTTGAAACAACTTTGAAAAAACGAGAAGGGCTTAGCCTTACTTCGTATCAGGATAAAAAAGGATATTGGTATATTGGTTATGGAAGTATGCTAAATTATAAATATGCTAATAGAATAACTGAAAAAGAAGCCGACAGTATTCTTACTGCTGATATTCTTGCTTCGTTTAAAGAAGTTCGCAGGATTCAGAAAGCAAGATTGGAAAAAGATATTTTTAAAATGTTTTGTACCGAGAAACTAAAATGATAGAAGATCAACAACAATTAGTATTTGAGTATAATCCGACACCTGAACAAATACAAGCAGATGAGTTGGAAGAAGCAGAGCATCTGGCACGTATTAAAGCCATGCACCCACTTTGGGAAATAACTGAACTAACAAAGCAAATGAGCATTAAGCTAACTGAAATAAGTAAAAAACTAAAAAACATAAAAACTTAACTGAATAAATATAATGGAAGTTCGGAAATACCAACAGGAGTGTTGGAATAGCATTAAACGTGAATACGAAGCAGGATGTACTAAGCAATTGATTACTATGCCGACAGGGACAGGAAAAAGGTACTGTTCCGTAGAATCAATAAAACATTTAGGAATTGAAGGTAGAATACTATTTTTGGCTCATAATGAGGAACTTATAAGCCAAGCACGTGATGAATTTGAAATATATTACCCCTTTAATGTAGGTATTGTAAAAGCACAACAATTTGAAATTGACAAAAAAATTACAATTGCAAGTCCCCAAACTTTGCATCGTAGACTTGACAGATTTGATTGTAACCATTATCAGTATATTATTATAGACGAGTGCCACTTGTACGCTGCTGAAACGTTCTGTAAATCAATACATTACTTCAAACCTAATATTTTAACTGGTTGGACTGCTTCACCACATCGAATGGATAATTTATCTTTATCAAATATATTTGATAAAATAGTTTATTCTTATGATATACTAACAGCAATAAATGAAGGCTATCTTTGTGAATTATCTGCCATACGGATAAAAACCAACATTGACCTGACTAAACTTCATAAATCAATGGGCGATTTCAATCAGAAAGAATTATCAATGTCTGTGGATGTACCTGAAAGAAATCAGTTGATAGTTGATAAGTATAAACAATATGCTTTAGGACGACAAGCAATTTTTTTCGGTGTAGATATTAAGCATTGTCAAAACATGGTTGAAGTATTTAAAGAAAATGGAATTAAAGCCGATTTAATTGTTTCAGATAAAGAAGTTTGTACCGATAGACAATTAGTACATAAAATGTTTAGAAATAATAATATTGATGTACTTTGTAATGTAAATATATGCACTACCGGATATGACTACAATGACGTGGGGGCGGTACTTTGGGGACGTCCGACCACTTCCCTCACATTATGGATTCAAGGAACAGGCAGGGGGGCAAGGCTTAAAAGTCCTGAATTTATTGCAAAGCATGGCATTAATGATTGTAAGATACTTGACTTTGTTGACAATTGTGGAAAACACGCATTAGTAAACTCTTGGACACTTGATAACAAGAAGGAAATTGAGGACAGGGTATTTGTGTCTAAGGAGAAGAAAGAGAAGCTCATTGGGGAGAGAGAACGCAGGAACGCAGAGATAAAATCCAAGTACCTGCATGACAAGAAAGTTGACTTGTTTGCTTTGCCTACTGTTAAGATAAGCAATTCAGCAGCAATGCACGAACCTGCCACCGAAAAGCAATTAGAATGGCTTAAACGTGAGGGTGTGTGGGTTGAGGGAAGCGAATATACAAAACGACAAGCGAGTGAGTTTATAAGTAACTTTCAGGCATCAGACAAGCAGATTGAAGCATTGAGGAGATGGAACTATGATGTAAGCAAGGGATGTACTGTGGCGGAAGCAAAGCTCGCTTTTGAAGCCATAGAGGAGCGTAGAGGAGTAAAAAGGGAATATTCACCTATCAAACTATAAATTATGATAAAAATACCTTACAAAAGTTGGGAGAGCGTTTGTAATGCTTTTGACCAAGCCAACCATAAAAGCATAGAGGACGGTAAAGCAACTCTTGTCTTTATTATGTGGCTGCAAGAACAATTTAAACCTGAACCAACAATAGATGTAAAATTGCAACAATTTTATAAAATAATTACAGAATGGTTGCTTCCATTGGGATATGTGGAAATATTCTCAAATCATCCTTGTTTGCCAATAAGAGAATTTCATTTTACAAAACAGGGAATTAGAGTTATATGTATTAATGATTATGAGTGGTATTGTTACTTGTATGCTGATATTCTTTTACAACCATATTCATTGGGTTTAAAAACTTGTAGATATAGTATTGGAACTGATAAATTACAGGAATTGCATCAGATGATGTTGCAAAATATTGAAAAGCTGACTAACAAAAGAAAGTTTGAATTACGTTTATTTAATAAAAAAATATTTTAAAATGGAAAAGATAACCAGAACGACAGAAATAAACCACAGCATCAGATGTAAGCTTGGCATATCTGTTGATGAGTATTGCTTTATAGACCTGCTCTACAAGTGCTACAAGAAGAAAGAAAGAGTAACATTAGCTTTGTGTTGGAAACACTTAGGTTTTGATGAACTTAAAGCAAAAAGCATAAAAGCTGATTTACTCGAATTGTGCTTTATCAAAAGAGATGAAGAAAACAAAACTTACATACCCTGCCGACAATGGCTTGATGAATTTGAAACAAAGAAACCGAAGCAGACAATAGAATATCCTGACAACTTCTCTGACAAGCGGATCGAAATATTCAGTACTTGGTTGGCTTACAAAAAAGATATTAAAGATTTCTACAAAAGCCAAAAGAGTATTGATATGTTGTTTAAGAAGTTTAAGGACGTGCCTGACGATGTTTTGGAGCTGTGGGTTGACAATTCTATTGCTATGGGGTATAAAGGTATCTTTGAAGTGCGGAGCGTGGCAGGAATGGCAGTAAAAGATGTAGTAAAAGCACCGTTGAGGAGGTTAACTAAAGAAGAAACTGAAAATTTATTTTAAAATGAAAACTATGGAAACAACAATTTTAGAAATAATATTGATTGCAAGGTGCATGAAAGAAGAAAATATTGATAATGAAAGAATATTGCAACAATGCGATAAAATAGAGGAATTAGCACATACATTTAAAAGTGATATTGAATGGAAAGAAGAATTGCAAAAATGTAAAGATAATCCTGCTTATTTTAAAGAAAATTATTGGAAAGTTTATAATGAACATAAAAGTAAAATACCAACTGATGAGGAAATGGAAAGTAATTATAAGGCATGGTTTGGCGATGAAATTACTCAAAAAAAGGAAGGTGGTATAATATCGGAAATATTAAAATCTGAAATACCAAATGATAAAGAAAAACTAATGCAGGAAATACTTGATAAAGAAAAAGATAATCCTGAAATGCAACAAAATCTAAAAGATAGTTGGAACGATATTATAATTTCTGGTGAAAGCAAAATTAAAATGCCTAAAAAAGATGAAAAAATATCTAAGTTTAAAAAAGGGGATAAAGTAAGAATTATTAATTATGGCCATTTGTATTGGGAAAACAAATCTATCAGAAATGAATATTTTAAACAACTTATTGTTGATACTTTAATTCCGAAAAATATTGTCAAAGAAACTGATGATATTTATTGGTGTGATTTGCGTCCTGAACTTGTTGGCAAAGAAGCTATAATTGAAACAATATCTTTCACTAATACTATTCCTAATTATGGATTATATTTTACTGAAAGACATAGTTATAGTTCATGGTATTCAGAAAATCAACTTGAATTAGTAATTGAAACAATAGGAGTATAATGGCGAGTAAGGAATTTGTAAACAACTTTGCTGACTTCGGTATTGACATTTCGGGAGAGAAGCCCAACGACAAAGGGGAAATTTTAGTTCTGTGCCCAGTCTGCTCACATTTAAGAAAACCTGTCAACCAAAAGATAAAAGTATTAGGTGTTAATGTGAAAGAAGGTGTTTTTGGTTGCTTGCATTGCTTGTGGAGTGGACATCTGCTTACAAGCGACTATGCTCGCAAGAAAACTGCTTACAAGCTTCCCGACAAAGAGGACAAGTACAGCGATGCAGAAAAGTTTATTCAATTCTTTTCAAAGCGTTCCATATCTGCTAAAACACTTGCTGAATGTAAAGTAGGCTTTACAACAACTTCTATAAAGCAAAACAAAAATGCTGATCCTGTTTTAATCGGAAGTTTTCAAAATAAAGGTTGCATAGTTTACAACTACTACCGAGAGAGTATTCTCACTCACGTTAAGTATAGGGATAACTACAAGAATTTCAAAAGTACTAAAGATACTGAACTTATATTTTACGGATTAGACGATATACGAGGCTGTAAAACTTGCTATATTGTAGAAGGAGAAAATGATAAACTTGCTTATTGGGAAGCTGGTATTCGTAACGTAGTATCTGTTCCTAACGGAGCACATATTTCACAAAAGGAAAAAGAGCATTTTGAACTTACAGGAAAACTAATAATTGAACATCATCAAAATCTTGAATACCTTGACAACTGTTTTGAAGATTTTAAAGATAAAGAAATTATCTACATTGCTACCGATGATGATGCTGCCGGGATTAAACTAAGAGAAGAGCTTGGCAGACGTTTAGGTTACGATAGATGTAAAATTGTTAAGTTTAAAGAATACGAAGTAAAAGATGCAAATGAATTACTGATTAAGTCAGGACCCGAAATATTACAGAATAGTTATAAAAATGCTTCTACATTTCCTATTGAAGATGTTATACAACTTTATGATGTTTGGGATGTAATGGAGCAACAATTCGACAAAGGTAAGATTAAAGGTTTAAGCACTGGTTGGAAAGAGATAGATCCACACTTTACTTGGCGATTTGGAGAACCGACACTACTCAATGGTTACTTTAACAATGGTAAGACTACTTTTGAATACAATCTTATGCTTGGAGCTGCCATATTATATGATTGGAAGTTTGGTGCTTTCATGCCTGAAAACTATCCTGTAAATGAAGCTTATGACAGTCTTTGTGAAATTTATATTGGCAAAACATCCGATATTGAGAAACATGATAGAATGAATAAACAAGAATATAAGGATGCAGCTAAATTTGTTCACAATCATATTAAACTTATAAGTAATAACAAGCGTTTCAGTCCTGCTGACATTCGTAGCATATCAAAACAAATGATAATGCAATATGGTATTGTAGGTATTTTTACTGATCCGTGGAAAGCTTTAAAACATCACATGGGAAATAAGTCAATAGACCTATACCTTGAAGATGAATTGCAGGAAGAAATTGATTTTGCGTTAAAACATAAATGTATAAAAGTAATAGCAACACATCCTCCAACACCTATAAGGAATAAAGAAAAAGAATATCCTGCACCTTCAGCTTTTGAGGTTAAAGGAGGAGAGGTATGGGCTTCTATGATATATAATCAGATGTGCATACATATACCTCAAGATAGGAGTTTTGAAGATACAACAACGGAATTGCATATACAGAAAATAAAGAATCAGAAACTTGTGGGTATTCCAACAAGGAGAGATAATCCAATATTACTTAAATTTGATAGGAAGTCGGGAAGATATACAGATACTTTAGGTACAAGTCCTTTTGATGCTTTGGATAGGCAGGAGAAGATAAAGTTTGAGCAGCCGTATTATGATTTTTAAATTGTGAAGTGCAGTAAAAGTCGAAACTGAATATTTTTTAAAGCTTGGTCGGAATGAAAAGAACGAACAGATATTCTGGAAACAGAAAGTTATAAAATGTAAATTTTGAAGTTATGAAAACATACATATACAAATTACAGAAAAATACAAAGCATATCCGAAAAAATCATATTACAAATGTTAAATTGGAGGCATATTGCACGATACAGACGCTAAATCAAAAGCATATAAATTTGCCTCAAAAGAGGGTGCTGAAATAGTTGCAACATTTGTCATGGAGGAATACGATTATGACGCTATAATTTTAATAAACTAAAACAAAAAAAAGTAAAGCTATGAAAGCAGACATAAGAGGAGCTTTGGCTCAGATAAATAAAAGTTATTCATGTTTTGAACATAAAGGAAAACGACTAACAAAAAATGAAGTAAAAAAGGTGTTAGAATATGGATTGGAAAAAGGTTATACAACTACTGCCGAACTTTCAGACGATGAAGTTGATAAAATTTTAAATTATGGTGTTGAAAAAAAAGATAATGAAAAAATTTGTATAGGTTGTAAACAGGAAAAGGAAATATACTCAAAAAAAAGATGCTATGAATGTTATATGAAACCAATATGGTAAGTAAATCGGATTTGAAATACAAAAAATAAAATTATGAAAGAAAAATTAAGAAAAGCATACGAAGCAGGACAAAAATCTGTAATTGGTAGAAAAGATAATGGATATTCTATTGATGCTGATAAAAGGCAAACATTTAATTGTTGGTACGATGATGAGGTAAAAAATTTGAATATACCTGATGTTAAAAAATCGGTTTGCGTACATCCTTACAAAGAAGTCGTATGTACAGAAAATGGGTATAAATGTACAAAATGTAATGAGTTAATCGAATGGTAAGCAAACTGTTTTATAACGGGCTTCGGATTGTAAACAGATTAAATTAACTATGAAAAACAAATGCTTTTTTAATTAAAACTTTTTAAGGGGGCTTTATGAAAATAAAAATAGTATTTAAAAATTACGGAAAAGGTAAAGAACGATTAATTTTGATTAATGAAAGTGAGGGAAATATTGCCTTTGCTTCATTTGGTAAAAAAGATAGTGAATGGAATTATTTATATGAACAATTTAAAAAACAAGAAAATGAAAAATGAAATTATTGAAATTCTAAAGCAGAAATGCAATGGTTGTGATTTACCAATGAGTTTAGACGTAGAACTTGTTGCAAAACTTTTATCCGAATCGGAATATTTTAAGAAATTAGAACATCATAAAGATAGTACTTGTGGATTATGGGCTTTTGATTGTAACCCAAAAGAGTTATTAAATAAATTCAACGCAAGTCAATCAGATGCACATAGTATTGAATGTGGAGATTTTGAACAATTAATAAGTGATTGGGGTAAGTTTTGCAATGACTTAAATTTTAATAAAAGTCCATTTTTCCAAATAGATTTTTAAAAAGCGTGGGCAAAAGTTTTAATTAAAAAATGATTAACCGATGAAAGTAACTACAAAGAAAGAACAGCATTACACCAGTTTGAAGTTAGGTGGAGCGTATGCCTGTGTGTGGGCTTCTGTTTTGCCCTTTTATTGAGGAGTGGAGGCACAAATGACGTAAATGTTTGATTTACGTTGTTGTTAGTGCTGCGGTGGAGGGCAAAATTGCACCTAACGCCAAAATAACATTAGTTATTTCAGATTAATATTATTGACCGTTAAAAAGTAGTTTCGCTATTTCAGGCGGAATGACGGAAATAAATTTTAAACTAAAAGGATGTAAAAATGGAAACAAGAATAACATTATTCAGCATTTACAGGTCAAAACCGTGTTGTCAATTTTTATACAAATTTTTTTAAAAAAAAGTAAAAATAAATTTGGTAGATTAATAATTGTTGCTTATTTTTGCAATATAATTTAAAACAATGTCAAAAGCATACGATAACACTTTCATTAAACAAACAGAATTTCAAACACACTTTGACACTAAAGAACTGTACAAGCTCAACATCAAAACACATCAGGAAGCGGTACAATATCTTTCAAATAAATACAATGTAGATGCTTCTAAGGTCGTCAATGCGTTCTTTAAGACAATATTCAATACTATCAAAAATCAATGGATACAGATAACAATAGATAGATTCTTTCAAGTATTTCCTTCATGGGATTACTTTAAAATACAAAGAGAGAAAGCAAAGAAGATAAGTATAAGGAAAAAAAGGTATTATAAGATAAAACAGCAACAAGAATACGATAACCGACAGGCAGCATATCAGGAAGCTTGGAATAAATACAAAAAAAGTTTGGTAGTTAATAAATAAATATTATCTTTGCAACGGAATTCAGTATGAAAACATTAAAAAACCCTATATTAGCTACATTGCTCTTTGAGGATTCTCCTCGACTGGATTCCCTTTGTAGCTCTTATAGGTGTTTTATTTATGATAGGAATATACAAGATAACAAATCCAAAGAAAAGAATTTACATTGGTAAAAGTATTGATGTTAAAAATAGATGGTGTCTATATAAAAGATTTGCATGTAAAAAACAAATTCGTTTATATAATTCTCTAAAAAAGTATGGATATGATAAACACAAGTTTGAAATTATACATCCTTGTTTAGAATCAGAGTTAAATGAACTTGAACAATACTATATTCAACTATATAATACTTTTAATTCAGAATTTGGATTGAATCTTAGAAGTGGTGGCGAAGGAGGTAGGCATTCAGAAGAATCTAAAATAAAGATGTCTATTTTACGAAGGAATAGACCTCCAATGTCGGAAGAACAAAAACAAAAAATAAGTATTGCTCATATAGGTATGAAAACATCAGAAGAAACTAAGAAAAAAATGAGTGATTCTAAAATAGGTAAATCGTGGAAAAGCCATTCAAGATTTGATTTAGAAAAAATAAGAGAACTATATAAACAAGGAGTTTCTCAATCTAAATTAGCAAAAATGGTTAATACAGACAAAGGAACAATTAGTAGAATTGTAAATAAAGTTAATTATAAATAAATTAAAAGGAGAAAACAAATCATGAAAATTCTTATTATCGGACCAAGTGGTTCTGGAAAAACACACGCTCTACGAACACTTAACCCTGAAACAACAGTTATAATTTGCTGTGATGAAAAAGATTTGCCTTTCAAAGGTTGGTCTAATATGTATAAAAAAGTAATTGTCGATGGGAAACCCGACAAATTAAAATCTAATTTCTTTAAAGTATCATTACCTGCAAGAGTATTAGAAGTATTAAACATGATTAACAAAGATATGCCGCACATAAAAGTTTGTGTGCTCGACACAATTACAATGATGATGATTGTTGATTATATGTCAAGAATAACTGATACTGGTTTTCAAAAATTCAATGATATTGCAGCAAATACTTATAATATATTAAAAACAATTGATAAAGTTAGAGAAGATTTGCATATTATCGTTAATGCTCACCAAGAGATGAATTATGATGAATCCGGAGCAAAAAACATACGTTTTAAAGTACCTGCCGGAAAACTTGTGGGTGAAAAACTGGAAATTGAGGCGATGTTTACGACTGTTCTTTATTCAAATGCTGTAAGTGTTGATGGAATTACAGAATATTTCTTTGAAACACATACCAACGGAATGAATACTTGTAAAAGTCCAGAGGGTATGTTTCCTGAAAGCAAAATTCCTAATGATATGAAATATGTTTTACAATGTGTTACTGCATATTCTAAAGGAGAAAATGCGCCTCCACTACCGACAACAGCAAAGAAAGCAGAAACTGCCACTAAACAGGAGGAGGAATAAAAATGGAAAACCAAATAGAACTATTCAAAAATCCTCTCTCTAAAGCAGAACAGCAGGATATGGCTCAAAAAACTATTGACCTAATACTCAATGGCGAAGTTAATCCTATTAAGGCAGAAATAGCTCTTAAAAGCATGGAAAATGTAATAAAAGCTATTCGTACCAATGAAGCAGTAAAGTCCGCTACAAGTGATGAAACACTCAAATTTGGAAAATCATTTTCCGCCTTTGGTGCAGATATTACAAATTCACAACGTACTACAAATGACTTTTCAGAATGTGGCGATAAAATTTACAATGATTTAATTGCTCAACAGGAAAAGATAAAAGAACAAATCAAAATTCGTGAAGCAATTATCAAATCAGGCTGTGATGCAGCAACAGGAGAATGTTATAATCCTCCAAAGACATCAACGACAAGCTTTTTAACTATTAAATTCAAATAAATTACTAATCAAACACTAAAATTAAACAAAATGGCAAACGAAAAAGAATTAATGATTCCAGTAGTATCCGAAGATCAGGGATTACAGTATTTACCCGCAGGTATGCATATCTGCAAGATTACCGACATCGAAGCAGGGAAACCTGACAAGAACGGTAACGCTTCACATGAGTACACCTTTGAGGACAAAGAAAAAAGACAGATAAAAAAATCTGTTTACTTCAGTACCGACAGAAACAAACCTTGCAAAGGCGAATGGGTTTATGCTAAACTGAAAGCTGCTATCGGAATGAAAGGTAATGACGTTAAGTCTAAAAAGGAAATTGTAGGACTTAAACTATGGGTAGGAATAAGTCAGGTAGAAGTTATTGACAAAGAAGGCAAGCCTGTACTTAATAAGAACGGTAATCCGACTAAGTATTCAGAGGTTATTCCTGACTTTTTTGCACCTTATGTAAAAGGCGAAGCTGCACCGGTACATGAAGGCGACCCTGCACTTAATGGCGGTAAAGCAAGCATGAAATTCCATGAAATAAGGATTGAAAATGCAAAAGTTGCAGCTGTATCGAATGATGATGATGCACTTGCTGCACCAAGTAACACGACTGCAAGTAACGATGATTTTTAATTTTTGAATTAACTGGATGTCTTGATAGTTTAAATTGGTAGAACACACCTTGAAAAAGGTATAAGAGGTTGCAGGTTCGATTCCTGCCTGGACAACGAGAGGAGGAAATGCAAATATTGAATTTTGCAATATTTAACAAACAGATAGGATTTGAACCTTATAAAAGTTATTAAATATTTAGTTTAAATAAAACACTCCTCGCTGTATTAAAAAAAGAAATATTATGAAAAAATTATATTATAAAATAAAATTTGGTAAAGGTTGTATCAAAATACGAGATATTAATTTAGATAGATTAAATTCTCGTTGTTCAGGAGAAGAATTTAACAAAAATTATATCAGAATAAGTGATATTGGAATGGAATTTATGTCTGATATTTATTACGTTTGGTATCAATTAAAGAAAGAAAATAAATATTATAAAAGAATGTGTTAACAAAGTAAAGTTATGGAAAAAGAAATTTTAAAAATATCAGTAATAGTTGAATTAAATTACGATGATGCTATTCAAAGACAAAATTTAATTGATACTGTAAGAAGTAAAATATTTTTATCGCAAGAAATAAATTGTGATAATATTCAGATTAAACAAACCAATATTAAGCAAAATTTAATTGGTTATGATAAAGCTGGATTACCAAAAGGTATGACAATGGAAGAAGTTTGGAAATTTGCTATTGAAAAAAGATTTTTATTGTATGATTCATCTTTTACAAAATATAAGCCTATTAATATTCTTGAAAATATTGAACCAAAACCTAAAATTATTGATATATCAACGGAAAAAGGGCAAAAAATATATGATAGGTTAATTCAAGATAAAAGCATTATATGAAGGAATTAATAATAATAATAATATGCTATATCATTGGATTTCTTGTGGGATATTTAGTAGCGAAACTAAAATACGATAAGTAAAGTTATGAATATTGATGAATATTTAAAAAGTAAAGAAATAACTCCTGATGAATTGGAAAATAATTTTAAAATGGTAAGAAAATTATCATTAGATACTTTAATACATAAAAGTTGTTTTAATTGTGGTTATTTATTAAATAATAAAAATTTACCTACTGGTGCTTGATGTTATGTATAATATTGTTGGAAATGTAAAAGTATAAATATTGTATATGTATCAGATAGAATGGGAGGATGTTTTGAAGATATAATAGAAATTTATCAAGATAAGTAAAACTATGAGCAAAGAACCGAAAATACTTTTTTTAGGACGTGTGGAAAATGGTGCAATCCTATGGGATAGACCTCACATGAGGTATAGTCAACTTTTACAGTTGGAGGGTAAAGAGATACAGGAAACAATATCCGAACGCTCACACAGCACCTCTGATAGTATGAGAGGCTTTTATTTCGGTGGCATTATAAAATGTACTCTCATGCAAACAGAAGAATTTGCAGGATATACTAAAGAGGAAATCCACCAAACGCTAATGAAAGAGTTGCGTTCATACAACAAAGAGGTTTCGGGGAAACAAAAAACTTTCGTTGATGAATTTCGTAATTTCAATCGCAAACAAGTTAATGAATTTGTGGAGGACGTATTGAATTTTTTA